>Ga0315537_1003372_pt1 | contig 11894 bp, 13 predicted proteins | sample SalMarSW160270MG_FD_203091 | JGI IMG/M metagenome (GOLD analysis project Ga0315537, IMG submission 203091) | Salt marsh sediment microbial communities from the Plum Island Ecosystem LTER, Massachusetts, United States - Salt Marsh Sediment SW1602-70 ... | reverse complement strand
GCTACCCTATCTCTTTAAGCACCCGCTCTAAATCCGGGGGGAGGGGAGAATTAAACTCTACGTACTGGCCGGTTGACGGCAATTTGAAGCCGAGTCGGGCGGCGTGGAGGAACTGGCGCGAAAGATGGGGGGACTTTACGCCGTAGGCGGCATCCCCCATTACCGGAAAGCCGATGGCCGCCAGGTGCACCCTTATCTGGTGGGTGCGCCCCGTTTCCGGCTTGATCTCCAGCAGGGAACAGCTGCCGGCGTACCTGATGACACGGTAATCCGTGCGCGCTTCCCTGCCCCGCGAGACCACCGCCATGCGCTGGCGGTTACGCGGGTCGCGGCCTATATCCGCCTCGATAATCCCGCTCTCCGGGGTGAGTTTACCTTTTACCAGCACCAGGTAGGACTTGGAAACGGAACGCGACTTGAACTGCTCCGATAGATTGGCCTGCGCCACGCGGTTTTTAGCCACGACGAGCAGGCCGGAGGTATCCTTGTCGAGTCGGTGCACGATGCCGGGTCGGAGCGAGTCCCCGTCCTCCGCGAGACCGGGGAGGTAATTAAGGACGGCGTTGGCGAGGGTATGGGAGGGGTGGCCGGGAGAGGGATGCACCGCCAGTCCGGCCGGCTTATCCACCACCAGAAGGTCGGCGTCCTCATAAACGATATCAAGGGGAATATCTTCCGGGGCGAGGGAGGTGGGGGGCTCGGGGGGTATTTCGACAGCTACGCGGTCGCCGTCTTCCAGCTTGAGACTGGACTTAGCCGGGTGACCGTTCACCGTAATAAAGTCACCGGTGATGAGCTTCTGGGCGTGCGTGCGAGAAAGCCCGGGGCATTTCTCCCCGACGAACCTGTCCAGGCGAACCCCCGAAGAATCGACTATAAACTCGTATTTACCGGTCATTCCTGACTCGCGGCCGTTTTCATCAGGAAAATGAGGCAAAAGATAATGACGATAGAGCCGACGACGGCCGAGGCATCGGCGACATTAAACACCGGCCATATTTTAAAATCCAGAAAATCGGTGACATGGCCGATACGGAGGCGGTCAATCAGGTTGCCGATGGTGCCGCCCATAACCAGTCCCATGCCGATACGCACCAGTACACCATCATAGAAAGACCAGCGACTGCGCAGTAAAAGGGCGAGGAACAGAATCACGACAATGCCGATAATATCAATTATGGTCAGCGTAAAGGCGTGGTCTTTGAACATGCCGAAAGCGGCCCCAGTATTATGAACATGGAGAATCCGGAAGAAGCCGACATCGGAAATCGACTGCCCGAAGGCGAGATTGGCTCTTATCCAGGTTTTAGTCAGCTGGTCGGCAAGAACCACGAGCAGGACGATGCCGCCGAAGACCACGTCCCGCCAGTTATCTCGGAGGTGGTGTTCCTTTTGCATTCTTCGACAGTAACGCCTTACAATCCATACATAAAGATGCCTGCGGCAGCGCCTCTATCCGTTCAGGGGCGATGGGCTTGCCGCAGTTATCACAGGTCCCGTAGGTGCCTTTCTCAAACTTATCCAGGGCATGCTCTATTCCGGCCAGTTCCTGGCGGATGCGATTCTCCATAGTCAGTCGCTTCTCCAGCTCGAGAGTTTCCGTGGCTTCTTCTTCCCGTTTGCCGAAAGGACTGCCCTCCCGCCGTTCTTCGGAGGAGGACGCACTCGCCTGCAACTGTTCCAATTCTTCGGTCAAGCGTTTAAATTCGCGCTCCAGTTGTTCGCGCTGTTTAATGAACTTAGCGGTCATTTCTGCCTCCGTCCGCTTCCTCACCGAACTTGAGAAAGACTGTTTCTAGTTACCGCCCGCCCGATAGGCGTGTATGCTATTATACAATAAAACCTAAAAAGTAAACAGTGAAAAAAGCGGCGGGCTACTGTAATGATGCCCTTTGACGGCAAACTCGACCGTCCGCCTGCCCGTAGCGCGGGCAGGCAGGAAAGATGAAGGTTATTTCATCCGCTGCCACCAAAGGAATGAACATACCACCAGTGTAAACCATTTAAACGTTTTGGTCAATGGGTAATAGTATTATTTTTTGGGGAAAATAGTACTTACGAAGGCGCAAAACGAATCCGTTCAGTCGTCGAAGATAAACAGCTCTTCGATATCAGCCTGCAGGGCCCTGGCGACGTTGTAAGCCAGCCGCAGCGAGGGATTGTATTTCCCCTGCTCCAGGAAGATGATAGTCTCACGCCTGACCCCCACCATCTCGGCGAGTTTTTCCTGCGTCAGGTTATGCCTGGCGCGATATTCTTTAATCCTGGTTTTCATCGCAGTTAATCAGTTATTTTTAATAATTATTGAACCTATCCCCCTTGATCCCCCTTCCCTCGGGTATTAATGAAGGGAAGGGGGAAGAATAGAAAGAGGGGCTGCGCCCCTCTTAGACGCCCCCCATACAAAAATCCCCTTTTAATTCCCCCTTTAGGAAAGGGAGAAGATGATATACCTCCTCCTTACTGGGGTGGGGAAAAGGCGGGCAAACCTGTGGGATAAGCGGAGGATGATACGATGGCGGTCTGGGTGGGAATAGATAAGAAAGGGGGGCAGGGGCAAATATTCATTTTCAACACGAACCGGCCCGTGAAAGATAAGGGATGACACCCATAAATAATAGGTGATACCTATCTCCGTCTTTGTTTTCCCAGGATGTAGTATCTAAACGGGGAATACACTCAAGCATCTTCCCGCACTGATACCGGAGGGAACATGAAAAAAGATACGACAGGCGTTCTACCGGCCAGGAGCGGCTTTAAGGACGACTATTCCAGTCTCAAGGAAGCCGCGGCGGCGGTCCAGCGGATACGAATCAACGCCCAGCGCGAACTACAGCTGGCCAGGAAAATGAGGGCCGACGCCCAGAGATACCAACAGGAAACGGCCACGAGGGCGCGCAGCGAGGCTCATCAGCTCGTGCTCAGGACCAGGCTGGCAACCCAGCGTGAAATCGAAGAGATGATACGCAAGGCCAGCGAGGAGATACAGAAAGTGCTGGCGGACATACGCGTGATACGAATTACCGCACAGGAAGAACTGGCCGCCCAGAGGAAATTCACCGATGCCGCCAAGCTCGCTTCAATGTCCATCGCTATCAAGGATAATTTCAAGAAACCCGTTCCAAAAAAGAAGAAGCAGCTGGCCGCGGTAAAATAAACGGCGATATCCCACCGATCACATGAAGCAATAAGGCGAGGCTTTTCAGCCTCGCCTGCTTTTTTGTTCACCAATCGATTAGCGGTCTGTGTACACTTTTGGTTTTTCCAGGCCGCTGTTCCTGTCCTAACCTTACCCCCTGACCCCCTCTCGCTACGCACTCCCCTTCTGGAAAATTACATGGCTGGTGCCCCCTCCTGGACACCCCGATTGATTTTACACGGGCTGGCATCGCCTTCCACAGCTCTCCCGCCTCCCCGAGGGGAGAAGGGATTTATCTGCCTTGAAATATTTTCTGGTAAATGGTTTATAATAAGACCGGCCACACTTGCCGCAAGTTTTGTAGCATCTGCCGCCGATAATGTAAAATGGTGTGGGAAAAGACGGCCCGCCAGGAGGACAAGGATGAAAAAACGATGCGCCATACTATTATCCATACTGCTCGTAACGCTGCCGGCGCTTTCGGCCTGCGACTTGTTCGGAGGGGGAGATAGGGAACGGGAGTATTACCAGCAACAGCTGGAGGCTTACAAGAAAGTCCAGGACGCGAACCAGAAAGCACAGGAGGAGTATAACAAGAACCTGCGAGAAGGTCTCCAGAAATGGTCGCAAGAATATAAAGAATGGCAGGATAAACAGCTAGAGCAGCAGGTACAAAAGGCAACAGAAGCGCAGGCCGCCCAGTAGAAGGTAACCGCGTTGACGATTTCACAGAATGCCAGGTCAATACTGGATGAGCTGCCCGTCGGCGTGCAACTGGTAGCCGCCGCCAAGACAAGAGAACCGCAGGAAATCCTGGAGGCCATCGAGGGCGGGGTAAAAATAATCGGCGAGAACTACGTCCAGGAAGCGGAAAGGGCCTACGGGATAATCGGCCGCAGGGCAAAATGGCATTTCATCGGGCACCTCCAGAAAAACAAGGTTAAAAAAGCCGTAGAAATATTCGACATGATAGAGACCGTGGACTCTATCGAAATCGCCGGGGAAATAGATAAAAGGTGCGGGCAGGCCGGCAGGGCCATGTCCGTGCTCATTGAGATAAACAGCGGACGGGAAGAACAGAAGTCCGGCGTGTACCCGGAAGACGCCGAGAGACTAATCAACGAGATAGCAGGGTTCAGGAGCATCCGCGTCATGGGTCTGATGACCATGGGGCCGCTGGGGGGCCGACCCGAAGACTCCAGGCCTTACTTCATCGAGACGAGGAAGGTATTCGAGCGGATTAAGGGGAAGAATATACCCGGCGTAGAGATGAAATACCTTTCGATGGGGATGACGGACTCCTACCGGATTGCCCTGGAAGAGGGCGCCAATATAGTCAGAATAGGCACCAGGATATTCGGAGAAAGGGTCCGGGGACGGTAAAGGGCTACCCGGCCTTCCTCGTAATACGGACGGCGCCGCCGCCCGCCGCCAGTGAAACTAACAGGAACAGACAGAGCCAGGGGGCCATGACCTGCGCTTTATTAACTCCGAGAACCGTACCGCCCACCGCAACGGGCGGCACCGGCGACCCGCCGGTAGTAGTGGCGGAGGCATCACGATAGCCATCCGACCACTGCTCGCTGCCGGTAACGTAAGACCAGGCGCGGTAGTAGTACGTTGTTCCGGGCGTTAAACCGGTATCCGAGAAGCTGGTGCCGGTATCGAAATACACCTGAAAGCCGGAATCCCTGTCCGCAGGATAGCCTTCCGTATCACGGCGTATCAATGTCTTCCAGGCGCCTTCGCCCTTGGTCCAGGTCAGGTTAATTTGAGTATCGCCGGCGGCAGCCGCAGTGAACGTAGAATTAACCGGCGGCTCGGGCTTGGTGAGGAAATTAAGCTCCGTTCCGCTGGCCGTGCTGGCGCTGTTTTTAGCCTGGGCGCGGAAGTAATACTTGGTACCCTGGTCGAGTCCGGTAACACCGACGCTGAAGGACTGCCCGGTAGTCTTGCTGCCGGTCCAGTTGGTGCTGTAAGAATAAGGCTCTCCCGAGTTTGTATCATACTGAAAGCGATACTGGCAGGCCTCGCCGCCATCGGCAGTGACGGTGCCGTGAAGAGTAGCCGTGGTCTCTTCGACGAGAGTGGCAGCGCCGGTGGCGACCGTCGGCAACACGATTTGCGGGGCGCAGGTTATGCTGATATCGTGGAGACCGGGAGTTTTAGCGGTGTCCGCGGTAGCAAGATAAGCCTTATATTTAATATAACGGTCGCCGTCGTGGCCCGACCAGACAGCCTGACCGCCGCTCGAAGTATAATAAGTGCCTGATGCGCCATCGGGTCCCACAAAGCTCCAGGTAGAGTTATCGGTATTGGAGGCAAGCTGAAATTTCACCGAGGTGCCGGCGGGGACCGTAGCCGTCCACGAGATAGTACCGAAATCGGCCGCACTTCCCGCATCGTACGCCGAAGAGGTCAGCGTGCCGGAGCCGTGATAGGACGCTCCGCCCATGACGAGGGCGCCGCCGTAGCCAACCGTAGTAGGCGTGTGCGTCCGGGACGTCCAGGAATCGGCAGAGGTATCGTAACGCCAGAAGTCCCAGGTATATTTACCGCGGAGGCCATAAATATAGTCGCCACCATCCCAGGCCAGGGCGCCGCCCCATTCCACCGAACCCGGCGCGGGGGTCTTCGACGTCCAGGAGTCGCCGGATATATCGTACCGCCAGAAATCGCTCGAATACTTGCCGCGTAGAGCGTAGACGTAACCGCTGCTATCATAAGCAAGGGCCGCCCCGTAACCAACGTCGTTGGGAGTGTTTGCCATCAAAGTCCAGCTGTCAGCCGAGATATCGTAACGCCAGAAGATGTCCGTGCCGACGCAGTGGAAGGCATAGATATAGTTGCCGCCGTCGGTGGTAAGGGCGCCGCCCTCCTTAACGTAATCGCCGGCGTCCGCCATCGACGCCCAGGTGCCCCCTGAAATATCATACCGCCAGAAATTTTTAGTGTTATTGCCCTGTAAAGCGTATACATAGCCGTTGTTACAGGTAAGCGCCCCTCCCTGTTTTACCGTACCGGGGGCGCTGGTAAGAGTCGTCCATGAATCCAGCGAAATATCATACCGCCAGAAGCTGCTGGAATTACCCTTGAAGGCATAAATATAGTTGCCGCCGTCGCAGGCGAGGGAGCCGCCGTATTTCACATTACCGGGCGTAAGCGCCAGAGACGCCCACGAATCGGTGGAAACGTCATACCGCCAGAAATCCCTGGTGTTTTTCCCGCGCAGGGCGTAGGCATAATTGGCGCTGCCCGCCTCGGCCAGCTTAACGTCGCCGGGGCTGGAAGATGTATCCAGATGAAAGAGCGTCCCGGACTCGAAATCCGCCTGGCTGGTCTGCGTCCAGGTATCATCGGCCCGGGCCGCACCCGCGCTGATACACGCAAATAATAGAGCCACTACCACCACTCCCCTGAACAGGGACGGCGGTAGTTTCTTGCTATTTAACCGCATTACGTGCAGTCTATCCGGCAACCCGTAAAAAAGGCGTAAAGATACGGACACCGCAAATAAACAGAGCGTTAATATTAGAAGGCGGGGAGTTTGGGAAGAGATACCCCAGGGGGGTGGGGTTAAGACTTACGAGGGCTTATCCCTTGACAAACGCAGCCAGCTACGCCAGAATTAATACAGGTAATACGCAAACTAGATTGTGACCGGCATGACCGCGAAAAAACAGGACACCTCCAGCGAGGAACAGGAGCAGCACAAACAGGATACAAAGCATATTTTAAAAGGGTTCGGCAGGAAGAGGCTGAACCTTATTCCCATATTGCAGAAAGTACAGGGCAAACTCGGCTACCTGCCGCGCGAGGCCATGATGGAAATCGCCGAATACCTGAACATACCGGCGATAGACGTCTACGGCGTGGTCACCTTTTACAATCAATTCCGCCTCAATCCGCCGGGCAAGCATTCGATAAGAGTATGCCTGGGCACCGCCTGCCACATGAAAGGCGGGTACATCACGCTGGACGCCTGGAAACGCAGGCTGGGCATCAATCCACGCGAGACCACCGAAGACCGCGAGTTCGACCTTGATACCGTTGCCTGCGTGGGCTGCTGCACGATGGCGCCGGTTACGGTGGTCGACGAGAAGCCGGAGGGCGGGGTGGAACCGACCAGGGTCGACGGGATACTGCTGGCCTTCGGTTATGATTATGAAACGAAAGACAAAGAGAAGAGTGAAAGCGACTGAAGAGACAACGATAGCCGCCGTCTTCCGAGAGATAAAGGAACGCGCCGAATCACTCTGGCGGGAGCGACTGGACAACAAGCCCGTTATCATGGTGGGCGCGGCCACGTGCGGTAGGGCCGCCGGCGCCCTGGATGTCCTCCAGGCCTTCCGGGACGAGGTGAAAAAGCGTAACCTCGACTGCCCGGTGATAGAGGTAGGCTGCATGGGACACTGCTACGCCGAGCCTATCGTCATTATCAGCAAGCCGGGCTATCCGCCGATATGCTACGGCTACGTCAACCCTGTTATCGCCGAGAGACTGGTCAAGGAGTTCGTGCTGGGGGATAATCCTTGCCCCGAATTCGTCATCGGCGCGCTGGAGGCAAACGACATGCTCCCCAGTTTCGATGACTTCCCGCGGGCGCAACACGAACGTAAAATTATCCTGAAAAACTGCGGCCATATAGACCCCACCGAGATAGAGCATTATATAGCCGGCGGCGGCTACGCTGCCCTCGCCGAAGCCCTGGAAAAGACCCCCGATGAAATCATCGGGGAAGTAACAAGGTCGGGTCTAAGGGGGAGGGGCGGCGCGGGCTTTCCCGCCGGCAGGAAGTGGCAGTTTTGCCGGGAAGCCAGTGGAACGCCGAAATACATCGTCTGCAACGCCGACGAGGGCGACCCCGGGGCGTTCATGGACCGCTCGATACTGGAAAGCGATCCCCACTCGGTAATCGAAGGCATGATTATCGCCGGCTACGCCATCGGGGCGCGCTACGGCTATATCTACGTCCGCGCCGAGTACCCGCTGGCGGTGCAAAGAGTGGAAAACGCCTTGAAACAGGCGAAGAAATTAAAACTTACCGGCAGCCATATACTGGGAAGCGACTTTAATTTCGATATCATACTCTTCCAGGGGTCGGGGGCCTTTGTATGCGGCGAGGAAACGGCGCTTATAGCGTCGCTTGAAGGCAGGGCCGGCATGCCCCGCCACCGCCCGCCCTACCCGGCTACCAGCGGACTGTACGGCAAGCCGACCATCGTTAACAACGTCAAGACGCTGGCCTACGTGCGCCACATTATCAGTCAGGGCGCCGACTGGTTTAGAGGAATCGGCATAAAAAACAGCCCCGGCACGGCCGTCTTCGCCCTGGCGGGCAAGATTGTCAACACCGGGCTCGTCGAAGTGCCCATGGGCACCACACTGCGCCAGATTATCTTCGAGGTGGGCAGCGGTATTCCCAGGGGCAGGAAATTCAAAGCCGTCCAGATAGGCGGCCCTTCCGGCGGCTGCCTGCCGGAATCGGCCCTTGATTTACCGGTAGATTTCGATTCACTTCAAGAAGGCGGGGCCATGATGGGCTCCGGCGGTATGGTTGTTCTCGACGAGGACGACTGCATGGTGGAAATCGCCCGCTACTTCCTTGAGTTCACGCAGAGAGAGTCCTGCGGCAAGTGCACGTTCTGCCGGCTGGGCACCCGGCAGATGCTGGAAATCCTGACCGATTTTACCCAGGGCAAAGGCACGATGGAAGACCTGGACAACCTCGAGAAGCTGGCCGGGGAAGTAAGGGCGGGGTCGCTGTGCCGGCTGGGGCAGACAGCCCCCAACCCGATACTGACCACCCTGCGGTACTTCCGCGACGAATACGAGGAGCATATCAAGCTGGGCAGGTGCCCGGCCCTGATGTGCCTGCACCTCATCGCCTACTACATTCTACCCGACAAGTGCGAACGTTCCTGCGATGCCTGCGTCGGCACGTGCACTGTGGAGGCGATAACCCCCGACAAGAAGAGAATCAAGGTCATCGACCAGGAGAAGTGCGTGAAGTGCGGCACCTGCCTGACCGCCTGTCCGCCGCAATACAATGCCGTCGTAAAGCTGTCACCGCCGAGCGAGGTGCCCGATAAATGAAGACCGTAACGCTGACCATCGACGGGCAAAAGATAAGCGCCCGCCTCGGCGAAAAGCTCCTCCGGGCGGCGCTGGATAACGGCATCTATATCCCCAACCTCTGCTATATCAAAGATAAACCGGAGTCCAGCGCATCCTGCCGGCTGTGCTGGGTGGAAATAGAGGGGATAAAAGAGCCGGTAACCTCCTGCACCGTCGTGGCGGCCGAGGGCATGGCAGTGAACACCAGGGGTGAAAAGTCTTTAGCGCTGGCGCGGGCCGGCTTCGAGCTTATCATGGCGTCGCACGCCCTCGACTGCGCCCATTGTGCGGCCAACGGCGTCTGCGAACTCCAGAAAATCGCCCGCCACCTGAAAGTTAGCCTGAAAACGAAACGTTTACGTCTATTGACGAGAGAGCTGCCCTTGGACGACAGCAATCCGCTTTTCACGTACGACCCGAACAAGTGCGTCCTGTGCGGACGCTGCATATGGGCCTGCCGCCACGATGTACAGTCGGGCGTATTCGGGTTTGCGCACCGGGGGTTCGACAGGGTGATGACTACCTTCGCCGATGAGCCGATAGGTAAGGACCAGTGCCTGGACTGTCACCGGTGCATCGAGGTATGTCCCACGGGGGCGCTTGCGTTCAAGGATAGCGTTAAGACTCCAGATAAAAAAGGCTAAATCAGCTTCAATTATTTTATTTTTCACCTCACCCCCTTGTATTTTCTGGTGAATCTATCCCCCTAGCCCCCTTCCTTTGGAAAAGGAAGGGGGAATATTTACAAATAGAGTAGTGCTCATTGTGTCTTTCGTATAAAGAGGCCAGTGCCGTGAATGATTAAAAAATACGCCGCCTCCTTTACCCCTCTAAGAGGTGAAGGGGTTAAGTAACTATGGGTTAAGACGCAGATGATACGGGGCGGTTAGGGTGGGAATAGATAAGAAACGGGGGGTGGGAGGGGAAAGCCGATAAAGATGAGGCAGACTATCTTTGACGATTTACACTGCATCGTGTACAATCTGGTCGTGAGTAAGAGTTCGGGAAGGAAACGGATACAATGGGACGGCCATGGAATTCAGAAGCTGCGCCGTCACCTGGGGATGACCCAGCGCGAGTTATCGGATAGACTGGGCACCCGTCAGCAGACCATCAGCGAGTGGGAAACGGGAATGTACCGGCCCCGGGGCGCCTCGGCCACGCTTCTTTCCATAATTGCCGAGCAGGCCAGGTTTAAATACGAGGCAGGCGAAAGAAATAATAAAGCTTGACACCCTACACGGAAACGTGTATGATTACCGTAATCCGGTAGAAAGTAAGGGATAGGAAGTCTGCTCAAGGGTAAGGGGGTAACGCGGGCGTTTATTCCACGAGCATCATTGGTGAAGAGTAGTCTTTATGAAAAACAATCGTGACAACGGCAGTTTAAAGCCGTTTTTCTATCCAGCCAGTGTCGCCGTCATCGGCGCTTCACGCATACCGGGCAAGGGCGGCTATAATATCGTTGAAAATCTGCTCCGGCTTGGTTATAAGGGGACGATATATCCTGTGAATCCGCGGGCAGAGCAAATTCTGGGTCTGAAGGTCTTCCACGCATTGAAGGATATCCCGGAAACACCCGAACTGGCGATTATCGTGTTGCCGCCCGCGATGGTCGTGGCGTCTCTCGAAGAATGTGTAGACAGGGGGGTCAGGGCGGTTATAATAGAATCCGCCGGTTTCGGAGAGATGGACGCGGCCGGCGCACGATTGGAAAAGCGGATAGCCGGGATAGCAGAAAAGACCGGGATAAGGATCATGGGTCCGAACAGCGTCGGCACAATTAACCCGGAGAGTCGTTTAGATACGAGCCTCGGACGGCTGAACGAACTTTTCCTGCCGGAGGGTGATATCGGGAAGGGTATAGTGGGGTTTATCGGCCAGACCGGCCTGTTCACCGGTGTCTTTCTACCGCTGATTAACAGTGAAATCGGCATCAGTAAGATAGCCTGCCTGGGCAACAGGTGCGATGTCGATGAAAGCGATATGCTGGAGTATTTCGGCGGGGATCCGCAGACAAAAATCATCGCCATGTACCTGGAAAGCATTAAAGACGGTCAGCGTTTCCTCAAATTAAGCCGCCGTATCGTCAGGGACAAGCCGATACTCATCCTTAAGTCGGCCGTTACGGGTTCCGGGGCCAGGGCATCGGCCACCCATACCGGCTCCGTGGCCGGAGAAGACCGTGTTTATGATGCCGCTTTCCGGCAAACGGGAATCATCAGGGTGGACAGCTTCGAGCGGCTCTGGGACGCGGCCCGGGCGTTCGTTTACGCGCCGCTGCCGGGAGGGAACCGGGTGGCCGTAATCAATCTGGCCGGGTCCGGCTGTGTTACCGCGGTCGATGCCTGTATCAGGAACGGACTCGAAATTGCGGAGCTGGCGCCGGCCACCAAAGCCAGGATAAAGACCGTCTATCCCGACTGGTGGAAGGTAAGGAGTCCGGTGGATGTCTGGACCGCCGTGGAGACCAGCGGATTTGAGGCGACCTATACCACAGTACTAAAGGCGGTGCTGGAAGACGGCGGCGTGGACGCGGTGGTGTTAATCATGGCCGCGGTCGACTGGCTGCCCGGTAAAGACACCCCGTCGCTATTTGCCGGTATCAGGAAAGATTTTCCTCGCAAGCCCATCATGG
>Ga0315537_1003371_pt1 | contig 11895 bp, 8 predicted proteins | sample SalMarSW160270MG_FD_203091 | JGI IMG/M metagenome (GOLD analysis project Ga0315537, IMG submission 203091) | Salt marsh sediment microbial communities from the Plum Island Ecosystem LTER, Massachusetts, United States - Salt Marsh Sediment SW1602-70 ... | reverse complement strand
CAAAATTGTTTCAAATTGTCCTTTTATCAATTTTTCATCCTTACCTCCCTTTTTAAGCAATAATTTCTTATCAACTTTCGGTTCTTCAATAAAGAAATCAACCAAAGATGGATAATCTGCTAATTTCACCAATCTTTCTTTAATTAAAGGAATGGTTTTTTCAATTAAACCATCCGTCATTTTCTTATTGGTAAAGGGCTTGAGTAATTTTAACAACTCGCTATCTGCTTTTTGGCGAATGTAGACTCCATTTAACCAGTCCAGTTTTTTAAAATCGAAAATCGGGGCGGATTTAGAAATTCTCTCAAAAGAAAAATTCTTGATAAACTCTTCTAGAGGAAAAACATCCTTCTCTTCTGGGTGAGACCAGCCTAAAAGACAAAGAAAATTAATCAAGGCTTCCGGCAAATAACCCTGCTCTTGATACCAGGAAATGGCTACTGGATTTTTTCTTTTAGAGATTTTCGAATGGTCAGGATTTCTCAATAAAGGTAGATGAGCAAACTCTGGAACTTGCACCCCTAAAGCCTGATAAATCATTATCTGTCTTGGCGTATTGGAAATATGCTCTTCAGCCCGAATAACATGGGAGATTTTCATTTGCCAATCATCGAGGGTTACGGCAAAATTGAAAGAGGGATATTTATCTGATTTTAAAATAACAAAATCTTTAATCTGATTATTTTCAAATTCTATTTTCCCTCTAACTAAATCATGCCATGAAGTTTTTCCCTGGGGAACTTTAAACCAAACAGCCCCTTCTTTCAGATAAGCCAAATCTTTCTCAATTAAACGTTGGGCATACTCCTGATATTTTTTTAATCTTTCCGATTGGCGATAGGGCTCATATTTACCACCAACATCCGGTCCTTCATCATATTTTAAACCCAACCAACGAAATCCCTCATAAATAGCCTTCTCTGCTTCAACCACATGTCTCTTTACATCGGTATCTTCAATCCTTAAAATAAATCTCCCTTGGTTTTTTTTAGCAAAAGAATAGCTAAACAAAGCAGTGTAAACGCCACCCACATGGAGAAAGCCAGTTGGGCTCGGTGCAAACCTCGTGCGAACTTCCTTATTCATCTTAGCCTTGATTTTAACATACTAAAGTTCTATCTAAAAGCTTAAGCTGTAGAAACATCTTTTATAAAGATGTTATACTCAAAGAAACCTGCCATGTCTAATTTAACTCAAACTGCCTACTGGACACGACGCCTTTTAAAAATAGGGGCTTTCCTCTTAATCGCCATCATCTTTTTAAGAATTTCTTTCAGGATTTTCAATTCTGTTTGGCAAAAACTTCATCCACCGGCACCACCACCGCCAACTGTTAGTTTCGGCAAGCTACCAGTTATCAAATTTCCGGAAACTAGCAATCCAGAGAAAAAATTAAACTACCGCCTGGAAACAATTCAGGGTGGTTTACCAAAACTAACTGAAGTTGCTAAGGTTTTCTTCATTCCTAAAGAAGGACCTAATCTTTTGGCTCTTCAACGAGCTACCCAAGAAGCTAAGAAATTAGGTTTTAATTCAGAATCACAGCAAATAAACGAAACAACTTACCGTTGGAATGATAGCAAAACGCCACTGACCACCTTAGATATCAATATTAACACTGGTAATTTCCACTTACGTTACGCTTATGAAAATGATGCCGAAGTTATTAATGCTCAAGATTTACCTGCTAATCAACAGGCTGCACAAGAAGCCAAAAACTTTTTAGACGCCCAGGGGCTACTGGCTCATGATTTGGCCACCGGTAGCGCTGAATTTGTTTATCTGAAATATTCTCCACCTAATCTCTTACCAGCATCTTCTCTTTCTGAAGCTGATTTTGTTCGTGCCAATCTTTTCCGGGCTGATTTGGATGGTTTGAAAATTCTGCCACCTAATCCCAGAAATTCTTTGGTTTCTTTCCTTTTCTCTGGTATCAGAACACTAGGGAGAAGAATGGTAGAAATTAATTACAGTTATTACCCCATTGAAAGAGAAGTTTTTGCCACTTACCCCTTAAAAAGCACTCAAACCGCCTGGCAGGAACTACAAGGCGGCAAGGGTTATGTTGCCAATCTTGGCCAAAACGAAAACGGCAATGTTGTTATCAGAAAAGTTTCTCTAGCCTATTATGATGCTGATCAGCCACAAAATTTTCTCCAACCGATTTACGTTTTTGAGGGTGACAATAATTTTATCGGTTTTGTCCCAGCTGTTAATTCTCAATGGACGGAGTAATTTCCTGCCAACGAAAATTATCAAAAATCCAATTGGTTAATTTAATTGTTTCTCCAAATCTATCCTGACTACCTAAAACAACAGTTATCACTCCATACCCATCCCTTTCGGTGTAACCAACCAAACATTCACCAGCTTCTTCGGTCCAGCCGGTTTTAACTCCCTTCATTCCCGGCAGTTGATTTAAAAGTTCATTGATATTATTCAGCTGGTGGCTGATTTTTCCTTCTACATCACTGATGCTTATTGATGAAGTAGAAAAGATTTCTAAAAGAAGTTGATTTTTTAAGGCCTCGGCAGCCAAGCGGGCCAAATCTAAAGCGGTAGTGTAAGAAAAATCAGTTAAAATATTTCCTTCCGGATCGCTATCCAAACCGGTTGGATTGGCAAAATAAGTATGAGTTAAATTCAACGACTCAGCTTTTTGATTCATCGCTTTAACAAAACTCATCTCTCCACTGGGATAATTTCGGGCTAAAACTAAAGCGACATCATTGCCTGAAGAAACCAGTAAACCATAAAGCAAATTCTTAAAAGTTATTCTCTCTCCCTCAACTAACTCTATATCCTGACCGTTTTTTTCCATTTTCCCAACCATAAGAACATCATCTAAACGATAATAATCCAAAGCGACCAAAGCCGTCATAATCTTTACTGTTGAAGCTGGAAGAACCCTTAAATTTTCGTTGCGGCCAACCAGCAAAGCAGAAGAATCACGGTCAACAGCGACAAAAGAATGAGCCGTTAGTAAGGGCAGGCTTGTTTTCTCTAAATTCACTGGATAATTGGTAGCGGCCGGCAAAGAGAAATCTAGTTCCTGGGTTGGTGAAGGTAAAGGACTTGCCTGAATGACAGCATAAAAATTCTGACTGGGAATAAAAAAGAAAAACAAACAAAAAAGAAAAAGAAAAGCCCGTTTAATCTTCAAGATTAAAACTTGATTATTTTTTCCTAGAGGGGACATTTTTAATCTCAATTCCCAGTTCTTTCAATTGTTCTTTGTCAACTTTAGAAGGGGCTTCCATTACCGAAGTCTGACCGCCAGCAGTCATTGGAAAAGCTATTACTTCACGCAAGGATTGTTCATTAAGAGCCACCATTAAAAATCGGTCAATACCTGGAGCAATCCCACCGTGAGGCGGGACACCATATTCAAAAGATTTTAATAAATGACCAAATTTTTCTTGAATTTCTTGCTTGCTATGACCAAGAATCTCGAAAATTTTTTCTTGAACTTTAGGGTCCGTAATTCTCATACTCCCACCGCCAATTTCATAGCCGTTCAAAACAAAATCATGCTGATAAGAATGAACTTCTTCTGGTTTTGTTTCCAGTAAATTAATCTCTTCCTTTTTCGGTGCGGTAAAAGGATGATGCATTGAATCCCAACGTTTTTCCTTCTCTTTCCATTCAAACAAAGGGAAATCCTTAACAAAACAGAAGGCTAAAAGATTTTTATCCTTTTTATCTGGTCTTAAATCAGGATTATCGGTTCCATATTTCTTCATTACCTCAGCATAAGTAAACCGGGGAAAAGGAAATTGATAAACCTTTTTGCCTAAAATTTTCTCAGCAATCTCCTTATATAAATTCTCTGTTAAAACAAAAATTTCTTCTTGTTCAACAAAAGACATTTCCAGATCAAGCTGTGTAAATTCCCCATAAGCACGGTCAGCCCGCGGATCTTCATCACGAAAACAACGGGCAATCTGATAATACTTTTCTAAACCAGCCACCATTAAAAGCTGTTTGTATTGCTGAGGTGCTTGCGGTAAGGCATAAAATTTACCCAGCTGTAAACGCGAAGGAACAATAAAATCTCTGGCTCCTTCTGGAGTTGCCTTGGATAAAATAGGCGTCTCTATCTCAATAAATCCCCTTTTATCCAAAAAATCACGAATATATTTAATAACCTGGTGACGAATTTCTAAGTTTTTAACTAACCGTTGGCGGCGTAAATCCAAATAGCGATATTTCAGCCTTAATTCTTCATTAATCTCATAACCATCAGTTTCTAAAGGAAAAGGGAGCTCTTTAGATTTAGCCAAAACATTCATCTTTTCCACTTCAATCTCAATTTTACCTGTGGCTATTTTTTCATTAATCATCTGCTGGGGGCGTTTTTTAACTAATCCCTCGATTTCGATGACAAATTCTGGCCGTAACGCACCTAATTTTTTATCACCAACAATTTGAACCAAACCAGAACGGTCACGTAAATCAATGAAAACCATTTGACCGTGGTCACGCTGGGTATTCACCCATCCACAAACTTTAACTTTCTTACCAACTTTTTTAACAGTTTCACTAATTAAAGTTCTTTCCATAGAAATAATTTTATCTTTTACGATAATGTTTTGCAATCTTACGCCGAGCTTGCTGGGTAATAACAAAGTTCAACCAGTCTTGAGAAGGCTTCTTTTTGTTTTTGTTAACTAAAATTTCTACCATTTGACCACTTTTTAAATGAAAATCCAAAGGAACTATTCTCCCATTAACTTTAGCACCGCGGCACTGATCACCCAGCTCTGAATGAACAAGATAGGCAAAATCAACCGGGGTAGCTTCAGCCGGCAAATCAAAAACATCACCCCTGGGTGAAAAAACAAAAATACGGTGGCTTAAAGCGTCAAATTTTAAAGAATTTAAAAATTCCTGGGAATCAACCAATTCTTGCTGCCACTGGACCAATTCCTTAACCCAAGACATTTTTTCGGTCGGGGCAAAAAACCCTTTTTCGAGTTGAGAATCATCAACTTTTTTGTATTTTTGCTGACTGTAGTACCAGTGGGCAACAATGCCGTTCTCCGCCTCTTCCTGCATTTTTTTGGTTCTGATTTGGATTTCCACAATTTTCCCTTGAGCAAAAACGTTGGTGTGAATTGATTGATAGCCGTTGGGTTTTGGCTGGGCGATAAAATCGCGAACGCCCACCGAAGGAACCGGTTTGTAAAACTGATGAATAATCCCTAAAACTAAATAACAATCCTCAATCGTCTTGACAATAATTCTCAAAGCCATTAAATCATGAACCTGACTGATTTCTTTGTTAATCTCCGGCCGAGATAGCTTTTTGTATAAACTGTAAAGATGCTTGGCCCGACCACGCACTTCAGCCTGAATTTCTTTCTTAGCCAAAACATCCAAGATTTCTTTTTTTAACTTCTGAATATAATCCTCGGTTTGCTGATAATAGGGCCAGGCAAAATCCTTAACCCATTGATATTCCTCAGGAAAAGCATAAGGAAAAGCCAAATCCTCCAATCTTCCCTTCATCTCACCAATTCCCAATCTTTCCGCCAAGGGGGCATAAACCTCCAGGGTCTCATGAGCGATTCTCTTCTGTTTTACTACAGGTAAAACATGAAGAGTTTGCAGATTATGATAACGATCGGCTAGTTTAATTAAAACCACCCGCAAGTCATGGGCCATAACCACAATCATCTTACGTAAATTTTCCACAAAAAAGTCTTTGGCTGCTCCCCGTAATTTAATTTCGCCGATTTTCGTCACCCCATCAACCAACTGAGCGATATCCTGGCCGAATTCCTTCTCCAATTTTTCTTTTTTGACGCCACCATCTTCAACGACATCGTGAAGTAAACCAGCAACAATCGAGCCGGTATCCAAACGCCAGTCAGCCAAAACTTCCGCTACTGATAAAGGATGAAAGAAAAAAGGTTCGCCGGAAAGTCTCTTTTGCTCCTGATGAACCTTAGAGGCAAAATCATAGGCTTTTTTCAATAAACTCAAATCAGCTTGAGGATGGTAACTTTTAATCTTCTTTAGAAGTTGATTAAACTTTCTCTCCATAGTTAAATTCCTGTGGTTTTGATGTCTTTTATCTTTAACTGTAATTTCCGATTCCCATTCCACTCATTAAGGCTGAGATTATAAACAATATCAATCGTTTTCTCTGGAGAGAGTTGAGATAAAAGTTCACCTAAACCAAAACCAATGGCCTCAAAAACAAGACGAGACAAAGGCGCAGAGAGACGAAGTTTAAGATGTTTTTGACCATTACCTACAGTTCGAGCGTCAATAACCTTTACCTGCCGGCTAACAAAAACAGGCTGAGGATTATCCTGACCAAAAGGTTCCAATTTCATTATTTGTTGATATAATTCAAAATTGATTTCTTCTAAATCTAACTCTATGTCAATCTTTAAACTCGGTGATAAATGCTTGCCTTTTAATTTTTTCTCAGCAATCTTACCTAATTTTTCTTTCAAGATGGTAATTTTAGCGGTTTCCACGGTAAAACCAGCCGCTTGGGGATGACCGCCATGGGAAACTAAGATTCCCGCGCAACTACGAATGGCTTCAATAACATTAAATTCCTTGATAGAACGAGCCGAACCTTTAGTAAACTCCTTACCTTGAGAAAAAACAATAGCTGGTCGGTAAAATTCCTCTGACAAAATACCCGCCACTAAACCGACAATCCCTTCCTGATAAGATTCATCACCAACAAAAATCAAGTTACTTTCTCTTCCTTCATTTAACCAAATTTCCCGGGCGTGAATAATAGTTTTCCCAGTAAGAACCTGTCTTTCCCGATTTCTCTGGTCTATCTTTTGGGCCAAAGCAATACTTCTATTTTCATCACGGGTGCAAACTAACCTTAAAGATTCTATTGGATCATCCATTCTCCCAGCGGCATTGATCCTTGGGCCAATAATAAAACCAACTTCATAAGTACCAATCTTTTTTTTATCTAAACCAGCAAAATCATAAAGAGACCGTAAACCATGACGTTTGGTTTTTTGGACATCCTTTAAACCATATTTAACCAAAGAACGATTGGCGCCAATTAAAGAAACCATATCAGTAATTGTCCCGATGGTAACCAAGTCCAAATCAGTCTTTTTCTTGGGTTGAAGATGTTTTGCTAAAAACCAAGCAACACCACAACCAGCCAATTTAGTCGTATGAACAATGGCTAAGGCTTTTGGTTTCTTTTTATCCGGAATATGATGATCAGTAATAATCACATCAAGGCCTAGTTTGTTTGCCTGTTCAACTTGCGAACAGGCCACAATCCCCTGGTCAACGGTGATAATCAATTTAATCCCTTCTTTAGCCATTTCTTCAATCCTCTCAACTCTTAACCCATTACCTTCTTTGCGTTTGGGGATAAAAGGCAAGGCATTAGCTTTTAATTGGAAAAGTGTTTCCCATAAAATAGCCGTAGCACAAATACCATCAGTATCGTAATCGCCGTAGACAATAATCTTTTCCTTTTTTTTAATCGCTTGTTTAATCCGCTGGACAGCTTTTTTGATTTGTTTTGAATCAAGCCCAACATCCTTAGTAGTTAAATCATCTGGCTTTTTAGGATTTAAAAATTCTTCAATCTTTTTTTTACTTTTTAGTCCACGATTAGCCAAGAGAATTTTAATAATGTCTTTACTTTTACTCTTATTTAATGTTTTCCACTTCATTGTGTTAATATTGTATCAGTATGAAAATTAAGTTACCAGCCTTTGTTAAAGAAATTCCTAATAAATCTCTCAAAGCCGGCTACGAAATCTACATTGTTGGTGGGGCTGTTAGAGATATTTTAATGGGGAAAGAGGTTCATGACTGGGATTTTACGACTAATGCCAACCCGAAAATCATCCTTAGTCTTTTTCCTAACAGTTTTTACGACAATATCTTCGGCACTGTTGGGGTTGTTAATCCTAAGGATGAAAAAAAGAAAAAACCAGGTAGTAAAATTACGGTTTATGAAATTACTACCTTTAGAAAAGAAATTGGTTATTCTGATGCTCGACACCCAGACAAAGTCTCCTGGGGAAAAACGCTTCAGGAAGATTTAATCCGTCGTGATTTTACTATCAACGCTATGGCTCTTTGTCCTCTTAGTAAAGACCTAAAGAAAAAGCCTGAATTTAAACTGATTGATCCTCATCATGGGCAAAAAGATTTAAAAAAGAAAATTGTTCGGGCTGTTGGTAATCCTGAAGAAAGATTTCAAGAAGACGCTCTAAGAATGATGAGAGCCATTAGAATTGCCACTCAATTAGGCTTTTCCATTGAGAAAAAAACTTTTCAGGCCATTAAAAACAATATCAAACTTTTAGATAAAATTTCAGCTGAAAGAATCAGAGATGAACTCCTGAAACTTTTATCTTATCCCTCTGCCGCTGACGGTTATCTCTTGTTGCGTAATTCTGGCTTAGCCGAAAAAATCCTACCAGAAGTTGAAGTAGGTTTTGGCGTTCAACAAAAGAGCCCAAACCGCCATCATATTCTTGATGTCGGTAATCATTCTTTAGAGTCATTAAGAGCTTCCAAAACAACCGATCCAATCGTCAATCTGGCCATTCTTCTCCATGATGTCGGCAAGCCAACCGTTGCCAGAGTCCAAAAAGATGGCGTGATTACTTTCTATAATCACGAAATGGTCGGAGCTTCATTGGCCAGAAACATTGCCAAGAGATTAAAATTTTCCAAAAAACAGGAAGAAAAACTGGTCACTCTTGTCCGCTGGCACCAATTCTCAGTTGATGAAAAACAAACTGATAAAGCTATTCGCCGTTTTATTCGTAATGTCGGCAAGGAAAATATAGAAAATATGCTTCAATTAAGAACGGCCGACCGTTTAGGCGGCGGTGCCAGAGAAACTTCCTGGCGAATGGAATTGTTCAAGAAAAAATTAATTGAAGTTCAAAAAGAACCCTTTTTAATCACCGATTTGAAAATCAATGGCAATGAGGTAATGAAAGCCCTAAAAATTTATCCCGGACCTTTAGTCGGCAGGCTCCTAAATCAATTATTTGAAGAGGTTGTTGATAAAAAAATTAAGAATGAAAAAACAGCTCTCCTTAAACGCCTCAAGCAAATATTTAAAAAATTAAAATAGTTAATTTAAAATTAATAGTTAATTTTAATAATATTCTCTTGAGAAATGCTTTTTATTGATTTTGACAAATCAAATTCGGCAAAAATTGGAGAAGAAAAGTCGGGATATCCTGTTTCACTACTGCCTTCACCAGTAGAAAAAATTGTTAAAAGTCGATTATTAAATATTAAAGACTGGCGCCTTTCGATAACTTGATGTCCTCTCACCATTATCGATCCACTAACTGCCTTCATAAATTTCTCAAAAGCAATCTTCCCAAATTTACTAAACTCATAACTTCCACGATTTCCTAAACTCCTATCGATATCAAGATTTATAGGGTCATTCCAACGAATCTGTTCAAAAAACTTATCGTTTCCTTTTAAATCAAATAAGTCCTTTATATCTTGATTTGGTATCCCTCCATGAACGGCTACTAAACCATTACCGCAAACTAAAATATTGGGCATTTTCTCAAAAAGAGAAAGACAATTTTGATAAAGTTTTCTGCCCTCTTCTTTACCATAATCTTTTTCTAAACTTCCAGGAAGAGTATGAGGATAAACTTGCCAATCTTCGTGATTTCCTCTCAGTAAAACAATATTTGAAGGATATTTCTTCTTCAAACTCATTATTAAAAAAAGATTTTCCACATCAGCTTCACCTCTATCAGCATAATCACCAAGAAAAACAATCTTCAGATCAGACTTTTCTTTTATTCTTTTTTCAAAATTAGTCTGCTTCAAAATTGCTAAAGTTGATTTGGAATCCCCATGAGTATCACCAACAAAAATGGCTTTACCTTTAGGAGGAAAATAAACAACACCTTCTTCAACAAAATACTCTCTAGCGAATGGGCCTTTGATAATCTCTTTAATATTTCTCCCTAATTTACTTTTACCAGCTTGTTTTTCAGATAAAAAAATTTCTTCTAACCCTTTTATCAAACTCTTAAATTCTTTAAATGTTCTTTTCTTAGAAGATTCCTTCTTTTCATCTATAATATTCTTAAGAAAATCACGTTCCGTCATAATAATCTTTTTTTATTTATTTTTTTCTTACAAGAATGAAAATAACTTATAGAAGGCAGTTGGCCAAATATTATCAAATTCTCAAATAAAAGTCAAAAGGAGGCTATTTCTTTTTGGCTGAAGATTTAGCCAAATTTTGGCGACGCGATTTCTGGTCCAAAACAAAAGCCCCCAAACCTAAAGCTATGAAAACAAAAGCCACAATACCATTAATCACCAAAATCAAACTTAAAAGATAATAAATAGTAATTCCGACCAATAAAGCCCAACCCCAACCTTTCTTTGTCCCTAAAATCTTGCGGCCAACGAAAAAGGCAGTAAAGATTTTGGCAAAGTAAACAAGCAAGAGAAAAAGAGGCAAAAGAATAAAGATAAAAGGGATACCCACTAAACTCACTGTTAAAAAGACAACAATCAAAGCAAATACTATCGGTGTTAAAACACCCGTCCCCAGACTCATCCAAGGACGAGAACCAATGATTTTAACCATGCACTCAACCCGTTTCGGGAAGAAATAAAGGAAAATAAGACCAAAAGCCAAAGCCAGCAAGAAAGCAACAAATTTAAAATATAAACTAACACCGGCGATACCCAAGAAAGGCATTGTTTTCATATTCTTAAAGAATCCTTTTTTAGAAAGATCACTTTCTTCTTCTAGTACTTGATAATTGGTTTCACCGCCAACCACTCCCTCTTTAATTGTCATTTCCTGAGGAGATTGATAGTCAAAATTGCCTAAAATTTTAGCTCCTTCATTGAAACTGGCTGTCTGGAAAACACCTTTAAAATTTCGACCAATTGAGCTGGTAAAGTCAACCTGCTGGGCGTAAACGATGGCGTCTTTGGTCACCGGAGCGCCTAGGCTAACCACCTGACCACCAGCCAAAACACTACCGCCAATTTGAGCCCCACTACTAATTGTTAAAATATTGCCGAAAATCGTCACGTTCTTACCAATGACGCCGTTAAGAGAGATTGTATTCCCACCAGCGCGAATATCATCAGCCACTTTTCCAGAAACAGTAATGGTGTTGGCACCGGCAAGTAGATCGCCATTGACCACCCCATCAACAATCAAACTATTGGCCCCAGCAAAAACGTCACCATTAATAGTCCCTGAAATAATAACGGTATTTCCACCCACATAAAGGTCATGATCAACTATTTCATCTTGACCAATAATGACATTCTGTGGTTGTTTCTTATCCATACCAGAATTTCCCCTCCAAGCCAAAACATCTTTATTGAAAAAGCAAAAACAAAGCAGGAAAGTTAAAACAGTTAAAAGAAGTTTCTTTAACATTTAATTAAAAATAACAGAGTAATCTTTAAAAGTCAAACTATTATTCCATTATTTTTGTTCTTTTCTCCTTTGAGAAATATTTTCCCAAACGACTAAGAGAGGCGCCGCATTAAAGGTTGAAGAATAGGTACCGGAAATCGTCCCAATAAGCAAAGCGGCGACAAACCATTTGATTGTCACCCCGCCCAGTAAAAGCAAAGCAATCAACATAAAGATGATCGTCAAAGAATTATTCAAGGATCGAGACAGAGTCTCGGTCACTGCCTTATTTACCAAAGATTCAAAGGAAGCCTTGGGGAATAATTTCTGTGATTCCCGAATACGGTCATAAACAACGACTGTATCATGAACTGAGAAAGACAAAATCGTCAGCACAGCGGTGACAAAGAGGGTGTCAACTTCGACACCAAAGAAACAACCCAACAAGGAAAAAGCACCTAGCATAACTAAAGTATCATGAAACATCGCCAAAATAGCAC
>Ga0315537_1003367_pt1 | contig 11902 bp, 24 predicted proteins | sample SalMarSW160270MG_FD_203091 | JGI IMG/M metagenome (GOLD analysis project Ga0315537, IMG submission 203091) | Salt marsh sediment microbial communities from the Plum Island Ecosystem LTER, Massachusetts, United States - Salt Marsh Sediment SW1602-70 ... | reverse complement strand
AAAAAATAATGCTACGGAAATAATGATTGCAATCCGTTTCAGCTTCCGACCATAACGAATTTTAACGTAATAGAGCAACTCTTCCAAATTATTCACCTCCAACATTTCAAATGGTTTTAAGATAAGTATCACCTCCTTTTACTTTGCCGATTTTGGGTTAAAAATTTACTCTCACCCATATTTTTTAAAAAATATTGGTCAAATATATAATCTGCTCTAATGGGCAAGATAAAACTTTAACTACTTTGATATCATCCTCCCCATAACCCATTTATTGCGGCAACTTTGGCTGTTGGATCAACATGGGCATAGATCTGAGTACTGGAAAGGGATCTATGCCCCAAAAGTTCCTGAGTCAATCTGATATTTTTGCTCATTCCGTAAACCATAAAACCGAATGTATGCCGTGTTGAATGTAAAGTATAACAGGATCTCAATTTTGCTTCCTTTGCCATCTTTTTGAACATATATTCAATTCCCTGAATCGTGTAATGTCTTTTCTTACGATTAATGAATAAATATGAATCAGGAGCAACGGATTCATTATTTCGTTTCTTCCAATCTATAAAATGTTTCAGATGTTTTGACAAGGACTGACTAATCTCACAAGTCCGAACTCTGCCACCTTTACCATGAACTTTAATAGTCGGCTCCCTGCTCAAATCGCAATCTTCAACCTTTATTTTCCGGCACTCGGTTCCTCTGATACCTGTCGAAAGTAAAGTATCAATGATTGCCCAACTCCTGACATAAAAAGGATCTTTTGTCTTCTTAGCCTTATTACGACAATACGTCATTAATCGCTTGGCCTCTCGCTGACTTAAATACTTATTTTTATCCATAAAACCTCCTTTTTGATACCCTTTAAAAACCCATTTAAACCGCCCTAACATTGAGTATATAAGGTTTTCTTTTTTAATTAATATAAGTTATTGACAAATTAAAAGAGCTATCCTAAACTCCTATAAATAGCTCTTTTAACTAACCAATAATAGTTCAAATTCCTTATGCTCCGGTATTTCTGAACTTTGCTACGTCTCCTAAAAGATTTTGCCCGGATCTACTCACACGACCTTGTAAAGCGATGATCCTTTGATTTAGTTCTGTAATTGTTTTGTCTTTCCGCTTAAGGGTATCTCGCCAGTCCTTAGTTTCATTCTTCAGCTTTATTTCAAGATCCGAATACTTTATTTCCCATGCTTTTACTGATTTTTTCAAATGTTCGCAGTAAGCAATTATAGCCTGACCCCAGTCAATGAGTTTGTCTTCGTCCACTGGTTCCGGCTCTTTGTCTTTTGGTTTGATGATCTTATTTCTGAATGTTTGTTCCCCGGGTATCTCTTTCCAATTTACTTTCTTCCCTTCTTCGGTAATTTGCCTTTGTTTCATACTCCCTTTCTTACCCACATCAATAACATAACCAGCTCTAACCATAACTTTTGACATGATGACCCCGACATCGTGTTTTCTCATCTTTGGGATAATGTTCTTTACTTCCTGAAACACGTCTTCAGTCGTAAAATACTTTTTACCAGAATCCGAGTAAACACTTGCTACGTCCTGAATTGCCTTCATGATATAGCAACGTTGTGGTAAATCCAATTGTCTATCCATTTAGTTTTACCTCCTTCCTAAAGGATCTTGTCAAACTATAACTTTTACTAACTGTCCTGCCAGATCTTACTGACCCTCCTTTTCCAACGAAATAAAAAGAATTGGCCACGTTCGGTCGAGTGAACTTTCGGTACTTTCGGCTGTTGAAAGGTAATTCTTCACAGCCTTTCTGGATCAATAATTCTACAATTTTTTCCGTTACTTTTTTTGCCATAAACCACCTCCTTTTGGTTAAAAATTTACTCCTGACCTTACATACTCAATGTAAGATCAGGGTAAACCTTTAACTACTTTTTACCGTTGATTACTATTTTGGTTTCGATCTTTATTGCTCCCGTCTTTTTCAGTTCTTTCATGTAATCCTTTACTTTGCGTTTAGCCCATGCTTCGCCCCAACCTTTTAATACGGCTTTTTCAAGTTCTTCGGTTGTTGCGCCCTTTTCAACCATTGCGTCCAGTTTTCCTTCTCTTGAATCAAGACTTCTTCCCGCAAAACTAACTTCTTTTTTCTTCGCCATTTTATGGCCTCCTTTTTGGGTTATGGGTTTCTGTCTGCTATATGACGTCTTCAGTATCCAGCATCAGGATAAACCCATATACCTGACCTACTCAGGAAGATTGCTTTCGCCGCCCCTCCTGCTTATTCATTTCATAAGATCGAACAGGTCCACTGCACCAGAATCCCCTTCGCCGCTACCTTATTTAAATTACAATAAAGACCGGCAAGGCCCGAATCTAAATTCCGTTGAACTTATGAATGTGAAAGTTTTATGAGAAAAGTTATGTGGACTTACTATCTGGATGATGATCAAAAATCCTTGCCGCCACGGGATTATTGATGGAAGAATTCACTGAAACTATCCGACCGTCCGTCACGGACCGCATCGGGGCCATAAAGCAAATGGGGCTGATGACTTTGGATTTCATCAGCCCCATTGCCCCGACCCGGCCTTTAATGGCGGCAAAACCAGGAAAGAAACCACTTAAAAAAGTGGTAAAACCCGATCGGGACACTTTCAATTTCGTATTTTTTATTTTTGCCGCCATGTTGTTCTCCAAATTGGATTTTTAATATAATAGACTTTTAATAAAATAAAAAGTCTGGTATGGCGAGGTATTACCGGGAATTACTTGGATATTGAAGATTATCTGTTCTTCGAGGAATTTTATATCCTATTGATTTCATTTTAATTTATGTATATTTTAACAAAATCTGTTAAACTTTTATTATAGATTTACTTCGATTTTTAGATTGATTCGGTCATTCTGCGTTATACTAAGATATACCAATAATTATTAACATTTACAATAAGTTATTGGTATGTTATAGTAGGATATTATGAAAAGAATCGGTCTTGCTATAAAAGTTAAACCTCATTTCAAGGAACTTCTTATAAGGTTGGCCAAACGGGAGAATCGGACTCTTTCTGGATTCATCAAACATATCTTGAAAGAATATATCCGCAACAAATACGGCATTAATCCAGACCCGGAATAATGTCATTCATATCATCAAATGAGTCCCCTGAGTCCGTTATCAGTTCTGGTTTTTCGTAAGAATCTTTATCAATGTATTCTGGCTCGGGATCGCTTTGTTTGCGACCCCAAGGCCATTTGAATCTATCCATAAAAATTGCTCAAAAACTTTTCTGCTGCGTTCTCATCAAATTCATTTTCATCATAATCAATTCCGAGACTTTCACAAAAATTCTTTGCGGCAATAATCGGGTCCTTTGTCTTTGCGTGTTGTTCTTTAATTTCCTTAATCAAGTCTGGTCTATATTTTTTCAAAAATGCAATCTTTCCGTTAGTGTCTGCCTCATGCCATTCTCTCGGTAAATTCTTCATTGTGTTTTTCTCCTTTTAGTTTATTAGTAAATCCGCTTTATTTTCGATATCTAAGTAACCGTTGATCACCTATGAGCCGTTTATTTCTGTATTCTTCGGCTCGTTTTATTTTACTTCGATATCTTTTCGATTCAAGAATTCTTCCCTGTTGCTCCGGTCCAACATCTTCACGGTAACAGGCTTGCTCAAATGAATCAAAATTATATTTTATGTTATTGACAATTCTACTTACCTTTCTTGCGTATATGCTATAAACTGTAACTTTCCTCTTTGCCATATCAACCTTTTTGTTAATTGTGGGGCTTCAACCATTCGGGAAGTCAAGGGGAGACTTCATCTCGCTGATATCGGCCCCACAATTTTTTTAAATATAGCGGGTTTTTTGGGAATCAGTTCTATGCAAAATAAATCTCTCCGGGTGGTTAGTTTTCGATGGTCTCACCACGCCGAACTCACCCATCTTTTTGCTTTGATCAACAATTCTGTGACCATCCATGCTCAGGACTCCAATAACTTTTTTGTTTTCATCCAGCACCTGAAATAAGGCCTGATCGCTGACCATTTTATAGAACTTGAACTCTGCCCGAAAATAAGTGTATTTTGAAACTGCCATGATTTAATCCTCCCCCCATATACCCGTTAAGACTTTCTTTAATCTCTCAATTCTCAGAACACTCTTTGGTTTCTTTTTAGCCAGCAATTTCTGGTAAGCTTTTTGCCGGTCACGAAGTTCCTTGTCCTCCCTGGCTTTTTGCTTCCTCATTAAAACAATTCTGGGTGAAGTTAAATATTTGCTGGTCGGTTTTCCCGCTTCGGTTAAATAATCCAATGCTTTTAAGAATTCGGTTTGCGTGATCCCGGGTAGATAATTTGTAAGGATAACATTTTCTTCATACCCCAGCCGTTTCTCCAGTCTTTCAAATTCACCTTTGTCGATATAGAAGGTACTCTTATTATCCAAAAATAATTTTAAACGGTTAATGGGAATTTCGTCATAAGTCCCGTCAGGGTGAATTTTCCGTCTGGCTGCCGGTGTAAACCAGAATCCACCCAACTCTCTTGCGAACTTGGTAATATCCAGTTTTTTCTCCTTGATAACCTTGTTAAATCGCTTTGATAATATGTCGTGAACTACCAGAGTATTATTTTTTTCAAGTTTTCGATTATGTAAGATTTCTTGTCCTGCTTCACCTAAACCCAATGATGCAGGGGTTTTACTTACATCTGTTGTTTTCAATAAATTCCAAGCCATAATAGTTACTCCTTATTTAAAAAGTTAGGCCCCCCGGTGCTGAAGAAAGGATGCGCGGCGAGATGGAGGTCAAACCGCGCCAGGCTGTTCGGACACCGGGGAGCCCTTTATTGCATTACCCGAACAGCCAGAATGCCATCGGCTAATTTGCCAATGGACTTATGCCAAGAGTCGATGAAGCCCTTGGACTTTATCCGAACAGGAAAGGTTAGAAACCTGTCCGAAACTGTTAATAAGAATTCACCATAACATTAGCAACGTCACCAAACTCTTTTTGAAGATTCAACGCTTGCATGGCGGCATGGCTTGCGAAAGCGCCTTTATCGAATTTAACCTTTACATCATTTTCACTTGAAATCTTGATAGTCGATATTTGACTTTCAACGTAAAAGGTATCTCCCACATGACAAGATTTTTGGAAGTGATCTTTCTTGTAATCCTTCAAAATTTTTGATGCTATTTCCGCTTGTTTTTCATTCATTTTTAACTCCAAAATAACGGTGTTTTTTAGTGAACCCATATAAAGGTATTCATCTTAAAATTGAACTCATTCTACATATGTTTAAACTCGTTCTAAGCCTGTTTTAAGCCTGTTTTCAGACCATGTTTAAGGTATGTTCAGACTATTGATTTCCTCTTAGGGTATATCTTTATATTCATCTTCTTTTTTATCTCCTAAAAGTGGTTCTATATAAGGTATTTTTTGCGTCAAACCGATTTCTACAGACCTGTCTATACCTGTTTTTCTATATGCAAATAACGGACAATCTTTAATACTACACTTACTCACCAAACTTATCTGATCATTCGTACACCATAAGCAGTATTTTCTAATAGCTTTATCCCTTTTCTTTGGATTCTGCTTTCCCTGCCCAGATCTAAACTCATATAATGGACACTCAGTAAAACTGCATTCCGTAACTCCTTTTTGTGAATACCCCGAACAGTTCAAGCATTGTTCACGAATTGCTTTCCTTCTGTTGAGATTTACTACCCTCTGTCCTGTCTTACTTTGAATCTTGACCTTCATAATGTTTATCAATTTCCTGTATGAACCATTCCGCCGTATCCCTGACCTCTGCCATAATCTCAAAAAGTTTTTCTTTGTTCTCAATGTTATAGTTGGCCTTTTTCAGATTGGTTTTACAATTATTCATCTTACGCAGTAACCCTCTGTAGGTATTCATTGCTATGGACTGTGAAGATGTTTTACTGGTTTTACTTCCACTACCTCCACAATAATACCGATATCTCTGAAGGATAGCATTCTTGGAATAAAGGATTTTGTCTTCTCCAAAACATTTCTTTTGTTCTTCTTCTAATTGTTCAGCGGCTTTACTCAGATCTTTCTTATCCTGTTTGGAGATAATGTCCTTCATCTGGTTGATAAGCGATATATTACAGACTTCACACCCTTTCATCCAGTTGGGTTCAGAATTTGCTAAATTAGTATCCTCAATTATATCAATATCTTCCACCGAAAAGGTTTCCTTTTTTGCCTCTTTCTCTTCATTAACAAGCTCTTGCGCAACCGGTTCCAGCTCATCTAAATTGTCGTTAAAGAAGTTAAATGCCTCTTCGGGCATATCATCTGTAAGATCATTCTCTTCTATTTTAAATACAATTCTGACAAACTCCTTTTGAAGTTCTTCCGTACTCCTTTTACGAGTAACAATTTCCGGCTCTTTTATCATATCCAGTAAGATAATATCGTTGTTTATTGCCTTTATGGCTTTTACTATTTCTTGTTTTGTCATTTGTCTTCCTTCTCGATAATAGTATTTGCTTCCTCAACGAACAAAGGTAATATGTTTTCGGCCTTTCGTAGTCCTATTCGTTTCAGATCCTGTTTGGCCAACTTGATCATCAAATTGTTGAAGTCTCTTTTAACAATGAACTCTTTTTCGAGTGTCTTGATTTCTCGTTCTAACTTATAGATGATTCTTTCAAGTTGATGTTTTGCTTCATTCATTGCAAACTCTCAATAAAGTTCTCAGATGATTTTTGGATATCTTGTCTGGCCATTTTGCGCAACTCATTACCAATAAGCGTAAGGCAGAGTTTAGTTATTACGTTGATGATCTTGTCCTTGTCCTCTTCGTTGAATGTTTCGAAATTCTTCCTGATAGATTTGATAAAATTTCTGTTTTCTATGAGTTTGGCTTCGTCCATTTTATTGGCTCCCTAAAAGAATTTTTTGATAATATTTTTGAAAATACTGTATGTTTCCGAAAAGTTCAGTTTCAAAAGAATTTTTTTGTAATAAAAATTTTGTTGTCTGATAGGCCAAAAAAATTCTGGGATTATAACTGGGGTGGTCCCCTTCCTGACACCGAAACAAAAGCCCTTGTTGTTTTAGCCCGCGCCCTCTTTTGTCTTTATAATATCCCTATTTCTGTTGTAAACCCTTGCTATACTTGTGTTCATCTCGATTTCCTTACTTTAATTTTTATGTAAAACTTAAGATAAACCCTTTATTTTATAAGGAATATCATAGATGTAAGGAGATAAGAAATACCCTTTTACCCCTTGGTCTCTGCCTTTTGGCTTATTCTATTATAATACTATTGGTTTAACCCTTGAATAACCCATAACGTTAAAATGGCCTTATGTCCCTTAATATCTTTCTACATTGTAACAACTATGGAATGGGATGTATTATTTCCATATTCTTTTCAGGTTCCCTTGTTATCAATGTATCCACAGCTTCTTATTCTTTGCTTGTTCTGGGATATAATCCTTTCCCTTAGTACTGTCTTCCTTTAACTTATCCCGTATCAACTTTGATAATTTACTAAGACTATCTTTTCTCTTTTGTTCCATTTGCTTAAATCTCTTTTGAAGATTTTTTTTATCTGACTTTTCTACCTTCCCATCATTCAATGGTGACATTTACTTTTCCCCTTTTAAAATTGAAATATTTTATCACGCTCCATCCTCACCAATCTTTGATTACTTTTGGTCTTAGATTTATGATTATACTTTTTCTTTTCTGCTTCGATTTTCTTGAATCGTTTGATTCCTTCCAGCTTTTGATTCCGTCTTATTTCACTTGGTTTCGTGTAATATCTTTTTTGCTTCATATACTTAAATAGGCCATCCCTTTGACACTTCTTTTTGAGGGCTTGCATGGCCTTTTCCAACTGATCTTTGGTGGGCATAAAGATCCTTACTGATATATAAAACTTTTTCTTATAATGTTTTGGTTTACTCATCTTCTATTGGGTCTAGTGCTTTTATCAAAAGGCTTTCAATTCGCTCCAGGGTCAGCAACATATAAATAAGTATCGGCCCGGGTCGGTTTGGATTTGCACAAATTGTTTCCCTCGGGTATTTTGCTTCTAAGTAACTTTTATCTTTTGCCATTGTTTCTCCTTCTATAACGATCTTAATTCAAATACTTCTGACTCATCTCGGTCAAAGAAATTACAAAGTTTCTCCGCTTCTTCTGGTGTTGGGCGTTGTTTCAACTTCAGTAAGTCACATAACCGGACAACGTGAATGCCTGTAACTTCAGCTAAGTGTTTTTGTTTAATTCTCATTTCCTTTAGCCTTTGGTAAGCGTAACTTTTCATAATATTCTCCATTTAAGTCTTGCTTTCATATGGCCTTGTTTGCATTCATTGAACCAAGACTTTATTCCCCTTTGCCTGAGTACTGGCCAATTTTTAACCTGATCCCTACCGTACTCATTAAAGGAAAAGAACTGATCAAGCCCTATTTTGAAGGGCGACTCATCCCTCAGTAATGTATTGGGATCGTCAAGCAGTTTCTTGTAGGTTCTCATCGCCTTTTTGATACAGTCTGGGGAATAAGTTTTGAGGTACTTGTTAAGTTTGCCAATGGCGATCTTGTGAGTCTTGGTTCCTCCCCTGTGGACAATAATTTTTAGATCGTTCCAATAAAGAAATAATTGTTCTGAATTTATCCTTCTTCTTGCATCCACTTTTGTTAATTTCCGTAAGGAACGAACCTTATCAGGAATTATAATTTCATAACCACCATGACGTTTAGGGGCTTGGTAAATGATCCCATAGTTGTCAGATAATGATTGTAAGATCCTTATGTGATCTTCTGTAATTTTCATTTAACTCCATTCTGGGTGCGGGGTGGCGGCACCATGTTTACTATTTAACATAAGGACTTTGGTTTAACTTTGAAATAAGCATTATATGTTTGACTTTAGCCTTGAAATAAGGATTACCTTTATCTTTAAATAATATCTACCAGATTGATTCTCCCGGAGAAACTTTAAAAAATCTAAAAAAAGTTCTTTTTAGAAATTACTAAATTCTAAATATTATCCTTATATATAAAATAAGGCTTAAAATTCCTTTTTAATTTCAATATATTACAAAAAGAAAATTAAAGTTTATAATAGAGTTAAAAAAGAATATTAAAGTTTATAATAAAAACTCCATGAGAATATTAAAGTTTATAATAAAGAATATTAAAGTTTATAATAAGAATATTAAAGTTTATAATAGACCTAATTTTAGTTGTCATATTTTGATAGAATTTTCTTTTTTATGAATTCTGTTAGATCATCTTCAAATCGAAATTTTGATAGATCGTCTGTCTTTTTGGTAAAGTAAAAAACAGATCTTATGGGCTTCTTATCGTTATTTTCGTTATCGTTATCTTCTTTATTGATAAACTTTTTAATGACCCTATCGAAAAATAAATCAACTTTTTTCCACAGTACTTTCTTTTTACCTGATTTCACCCATTGATCGTTAGAATAGGTGCGTAGCTCAATTTCAAAATTCAACCACTTAAGTTTATCAATGTATTGAACCATAGCAATTGCTGCATTTTTCGTAACAGTTGGATTATCTTCCGGTGGAGGTCCAAATTCTTTGATAAATTTTCTTCTTATCGACTCAACCTTTTTTATATCAGGACCTTCGCCGGTATATTCTTTTTGCATCCTGACTTTGAACCTGAAGAATTCAATACCTTTACCTTTATTTGCCTTTATTGGTTTAAATTTCTTTACAACATGAAGGTCACTATACTTGTTTATCTGATCTACTGCTCTGACAAGGACTTTATGGATCTCGGTAATATTATCATATCCAATTAACTCTTTAAGATATGCTGTAGAAATATCTATTTTTCTACTTCTTCCCTTTGCTTTCCAAGCTTCACGCTTGAACCATTCATATATTGTAGCAGTATATTTTCCCTGCATTCTACAGATGATTTCTATATGGGCTATCAACCATTCAGTAAAATCTTCAAATAGAAATTGTTTGAGATCAGGGTTTAATTTAAATGTAAAGGCACGTTTACCTTTCAATTTCTTAAGATGCGTAAGGATACTGTTAAATTCAAACTCAGTTTCAGGATCAAGGTTCCAAACTCTAATGGGTTGAAACAGATTCTCATAATTCTTTAAAGTCAATAAGTAAGCTAAATTAGTATTTCCACCAGGCAACATCTTTTGCCATTCATCAATATCGAGATAATACAATTTATCTTTAGGATCACCTTCTTTAGGTTTGGTAAGCATAAATCTCATCAGCTTACCTTCTAATTCGGACATCCTACTGATAAGATCTGCGAACTCCCGATTGACTTTGTACTCTTTTTTCTTTGAATAAAACCCACCTTCCCTCAATTGATCTTCAGTTGGATTAATAATTGTAACCCCAGATGTATCAAGAGCAGGTTTTATTCTGTTATATATTTCGACCTTTTTATCTTCGGGTAAATCTTCAATACAAGTTATCAGACTTCTTTTCACTTTTGTCATTTATCCTCCTATATAAGATAATAGGAAAAACATCCATTTAGTTATTAAAAAAATTATTTCTCCTATATAAGATAATAACAAAAAAACATGGTTTACTAAAATTATTTTTTAAACTTTTTTTATAGATCCCCATTTACCAAGGGTTCACAAAGACATAAAATTTTTAATATTTACTATATAAATTGAAAGAGTCTACAAACAAAAACAGGGTTCGACATGGAAAAGACCGAACCCTGTTATTTACTTCAATGCTTCAATAATCCTATCCACAATTTCTTCTTCGGTCATTGTATTAATTCGCCGACGGCCTATCACTTTGGTCTTGATCTTGTTTTCCGATATGAATTCTCTAAATTCGCGTCTGTTCAAAGGTTCTAAATGCTTCTTTAATTTTTTCTTGTTCCATTTAATTTCTTTCATTTTACTTCTCCTTTATACTGATATTCAAATTAAAAGATCTCCTTATATACTCGATGTTAGACCGGTTAAATCGGGTTTTTAATGGCTTTTTCTGTTATTATCAGGGTTCCGAATTGAATGTCCGAAACCCTGAATGTTTATTTAATCAACTCTGGAGATATTTTAAATTTGGGTGTTATGTAACCGCTTTCTATAAAAATATCTATTATTTTGATAAAAAATCCTTTTTTAATTATAAAAATTTGTTCTTCAGTAAGTTCCGCTACTGCTTCTTCAATAAAAAGCGGTGGTTTTTCATTACAATAGATCTGTAAAAGTGGTGTATAAAGCTCCATCATTATATAAGCCAAACTTCCTGCACCTGCGGTAAAACAGTTAGCCAGATCGTCTTTATGATTGGCTGATACTATAAAATTATATCCTTCCAACAATTTATTGACTTTTTTCCAAGTTGCCACGCCTTTCTTAAAAGATTCTTCCTTTGACATTTTACTTCTCCTTTATACTGATTAAACTTCCTCATCTTCAATAACTAATCCCCAGCCGTAATGATCAGATATTGCCATTATGATCTTATCATTATCCATCTTGGGTTTAACGGTGATGTCGATATTCTTTTCTTTTACATATTCCTTCAAGAACTTTCTTTGTTCTTGATAAGGTAATTCGTTAACAGTTTCGACGAATCCCTTTGCCACTAAATTCTCAAGAAAAGATAAATTTATTGTAGGCATCTTTAGCCTCTCTTTCTTATTGAGTCAGGGTTCTGCATGATGTAGCCAGAACCCTGAATGTTTACCTACCCATACATCTCAGTACTTATCTGAACATTTCCGAACTGTTTTTCAAGACTAAGAGCCTGCATAGCCGCATGGTTTGACATACAGCCAGCATCAAAAGTAATGGCAAGCTCATTATCCTTGCCCACCTTAATGTTGGAAATTCCTGATTGAACGAATAGACTGTCCCCATCTCTCTCAACCTTTTGGGAATTATGGGTTCGAACTTGA
>Ga0315537_1003366_pt1 | contig 11903 bp, 9 predicted proteins | sample SalMarSW160270MG_FD_203091 | JGI IMG/M metagenome (GOLD analysis project Ga0315537, IMG submission 203091) | Salt marsh sediment microbial communities from the Plum Island Ecosystem LTER, Massachusetts, United States - Salt Marsh Sediment SW1602-70 ... | reverse complement strand
CCAGCTTGCTGGCAAAAAGAGTAGCTCTGTTCAAACTCTTCATCGCTTTCCCCGGGGAAGCCAACCATGATATCTGTAGTGATGGCCACCTCTGGTATCTTCTCTTTAATCAAGTTTACTGTTCTCTGATATTGGTCCAGGGAATAGCTCCTCCTCATCCTTTGAAGCACGGCCTCGCTGCCACTTTGTAGCGCTAAGTGGAAATGCCGGCAAAGCCTTTCATCCTGCCACAAGACAAGAAATTCGGAGGATATTTCCGAAGGCTGTAAAGACGAGAGACGTAGTCTCTCGATGCCAGTATCGCGGAGAATACGCTGGCCCAAATCCCTGAGGTTAGCATTACTGTCTCTATAGGAGCCGACCTTCGTTCCGGTGAGGACAACCTCTTTGTAACCGAGGGCCACCTTTTGCTTCACTTCGTCAATTATCAGGGAAGCGGGCGGGGAATATTCGTGGGGTCTTACCTTGGGCACAATGCAATATGTGCAGGGGCTATGACAGCCATCTTGAATCTTTATCAGGCTGCGAGTCCTAACGGTGGCAGCGAGCATCTGAAATCGTTTTGTTTCACTCTCACCCAGTTCTCTCCTTTCAAGGGAGAGGGTTTGGGTAAGGGTAAGCAGGTGCTCTTTCTCTTCGTTATCAACTACGAAGTCAGCAAGCTGTGCTAGCTCTTGGCGACTTCTTTGGGCATAGCAGCCAGTGGCGATAATTAGGGCCTGGGGGTTCCTTCGCCTGGCCAGCCTGAGCCAGTGGCGTGACTTGCGGTCGGCAATATGGGTGACTGTGCAAGTATTGGCAATATAAATATCTGCTCCGTCACCGGGGGAAACAAGTTGGAATCCGGCTTGGCTAAAACGATTAGCTAGAGATTCCGTCTCGGCCTGATTGAGCTTACAACCCAATGTATAGAAAGCCACCCTCATTGATATGGATTATAGTATCTTGCCTAAGTTCTTACAAAGTCTTCTCCCTTGATGGGAGGGGATTCAGGTGAGGGTGAGATTGCCACGCCCCGACTTGTCGGGGCTCGCAATGACAAAAAGAAGGTGGTCGCAAAGACATTTTGTTAAAACCTTTTCTGTGATATAGTTAGCGATTCTAACAAGGGCATTAAACTGAGGTGCGAAATTGAATCAACAAACTCGATGGAAAATCCTGCCTCCAGCGCCGGACGAATACTTAAATGCTTCTGACCCTTCTCCTCTAATTGCTCAACTTCTCTATAATCGTGGTATTAAACCAGAAGAAATCGAATCTTTTTTGTCTGCTGACCGTAGACTGGAGGGTAATCCGTTCCTGCTTCCTGATATATCACAGGCTGTAAGTAGGGTATATAGGGCTGCGCTTGCCCGGGAAAAGATTGCCGTCTACGGCGACTTTGATGTTGATGGTGTTACAGCCACAGTTATTCTTGCCGAAGGGCTGTCAAGGCTTGGCGCTGAGGTTATTCCCTATATTCCTGACCGCATCAACGAAGGCCATGGATTAAAGATTTCAGCTCTGGAGAAGCTTCAGTCCCAGGGGGCTAATTTGGTTATTACTGTTGATTGTGGCGTCACTGACGTTACAGATGTAAAACAGGCTCAAGAAATGGGAATAGATGTGATTATTACTGACCATCATATTCCATTGGGGAGCCTGCCTCGAGCCATAGCTGTAGTTGACCCGAAGCGAAAGGACTCAGTGTATCCCTATCCGGATTTGGCCGGTGCCGGTGTTGCCTTCAAGCTTCTGCAAGCGTTATTCCATAAAGATAGCCGGGAGAAATGGCTAGCTAGATTGATGGACTTAGTAGTTTTAGCCACTGTTACCGATTTAGTTACCCTAGTTGGTGAGAATCGTTACCTGGTGAAGGAAGGACTGCGAGAGCTTAATAATAGCTCCCACGTAGGAATTCAAGAAATGGTTAAATTGGCCGGGCTGAAGCTAGGTGCACTTGATGCTAAAGATATCTCCTGGGTACTGGGACCTCGCCTCAACGCTGCTGGCAGGATGGACAATGCCTCCACCAGCTACCAGCTACTCACCACTCAGTCAGCAGAGGAAGCTCGCCTATTAGCCCTGGAGCTAGAGGGGAGGAATGACGAGCGGCAAAAATTAACCAAAGAAGTATTAAGCCGGGCGAGGGAGAAATTAGCCACCAAGTTACGCCAGCCGGTGCTTATAGACGGCGACGAAAGCTATTCCGTCGGTGTTATCGGGCTTGTTGCCGGCAAGTTAGCAAATGAATTTTACAAGCCCGCCATTATCATCAGTTTAGGCCCTGAGCTATGTCAGGGTAGCTGTCGCAGCATACCTGAATTCGATGTCATAGCTGCTTTAGAAGAGTGCCATAACCTGCTTACTACCTTTGGTGGCCATCCCTTAGCCGCTGGCTTCACCGTAACGCGCCAAAATTTAGCTCAGCTAGAGGAACGGATTACCGGACTAGCTACGGACCAATTAGGTCATCTTGACCTTCGCCCGGAAATAGTGATTGATGCCGATGTTCCTTTGTCTATTCTTGTTGGTGACACCTATAACCTTATCCAAAAGTTGAGCCCTTTTGGTCGGGGCAACCCCCAGCCGACCTTTCTCACCCGGCAGGTCGAGGTAATTGAGTGTCGTAACTTCGGCAATCAGGGCGAGTGGCTGAGACTAAAACTCAAGCAAGGCAACGTAACATGGCAAGCTGTAGATTTTAAGTCGCAGAGAAAGCCGGAGGAAATCCCGTCTCACATAGACATTGTCTATAACCTGGAAAGAACCAACTGGAATGGTGAAGATGTGCTGAGCCTTAATCTTCGTGATTGTTCTCCTGCTCAGCTCAGTTAGCAAATTCGGCAGCCAAAGCCTTTTTCTTGAATCGGCGCATCCTGATAATAAGCCAGGGCAGAAATATCGCCACTGCTGCCAGGTCAATGAATTGGGCTTGACGAAGCCCCCAGAGCCATGGTTCCTCAGCGCGGAGAAACCTCAAAGCAAAATCCCCGACGGCAAAAATGCAAATGAAAAAGAACAAGAGACTGCCCTCGGGTTTAAGCTTTCCCCGAAGCCGCCACATAATACCGAAAACTATCAACCCCCACAATAAATGATAAATCTGAGTGGGGTAAATCGGCACCCCCCAATATTCAGGAGGGAGAGTATCCCGAGGCGAGTAAATTACCGCCAATGGGAAAAAATTAAATGGACTGGGCTGGCCGTAGCAGCAGCCATTTAGGGTGCAACCAATTCTGGCTATAGCCAGACCTAAAGGCGCCCCTACGGCAAGGGCATCGCCGAGGCTGAGTAGCGTGGAGAAGCGCATTCTCGTCACCCCCATATAGATCAATGCTGCAACAACGACGCCGACAAGCATGCCGCTTTGAGCAAGGCCAGCAAAGCCGATGATTTCTCGGGGGTTCGCCACGAAATGCGGCCAATCATAGATTATATATCCTAGCCGGCCTCCGATAAGGCCGCCAGCAATACAACTGAAGGCAATACTGTAAATATCATGAGTGATGCCTTGCCTTTTTGCTTCCCTCAACGTGACGACTAATACCGACGCAACCGCTATAGCTATCATAATGCCATACCACCGTATCTGCACGGAGCCAATGGTGAAAGCAATGGGGTTATTGCTGATAGTGAGCATTTATCTTTTCCTCCTTCGGTTTAAGAGAAAATAGCATCGACGAAGACTTCAGCGTCAAAAGGAGCCATGTCCTGTAATTTTTCACCAGTGCCGATATAGGAAATAGGTATGTTTAGCTGGTTGCATATGGCAAACACTATGCCACCTCGGGCTGTGCCATCCATCTTAGCCAGGAAAATACTGGTGACATCCACAGCTTCAGTAAAATATTTGGCCTGGACCAAGCCATTTTGCCCTGTGGTAGCGTCCATTACCAGCAAAACTTGATGAGGAGCTGAAGCGTCTTGCTTAGCTACCACTCTCTTTATCTTCTTGAGTTCTTCCATGAGGTTAAATTTGGTATGAAGGCGACCAGCAGTATCGATAATCACCGCTTGAGCATGGCGGCTATAGCCGGCCTGAACGGCATCATAGGCAACTGCTCCGGGGTCGCCGCCGGGTTGATGGGCGATGACTTCGGCATCTACTTTCCCTCCCCAGTGTTTAAGCTGCTCAATAGCTGCTGCCCGGAAAGTATCTGCTGCTGCCAGTATAACTCGCTTTCCCTGCAAAGTGAAACCATAGGCCAGCTTGGCAATGCTCGTTGTCTTGCCTGAGCCATTAACCCCGACCACAAGGATGATATGAGGGGACTCTCCACTTTGCTCAGGAATCGGATTTGCTCTTCGGGGGATGCTTAATAAGCTTATCATCTCCTCTTTCAAAGCTTCCCGTATCTGAGATACCTCTGAAAGCCTGTCTGTTTTCACCCGCTGTTTGACTTTACTCAGGAGTTTGCTTGTAGTCTCTACACCAACATCGGCCGAGACAAGCAACTCTTCCAATTCCTCCCAGACCTCATCCCCAAAAGCGTCCCTGTTAAAAATATCAGCTATCTTGCTGAACCATGTTTCCTTGCTTCTTTTTACTCCTGGTTCAGTCTTTCTTAACAAATCGAACAAGCTGCCTCCGTAATCGAGGGTGCCCGTATATAATAGCACAAGCGTAGACGACTTTTTAGCTGGCGATTTCTTGTCTTTCTATCGAAGGTAGCTCCGACTTTTTTCTCACGAATAAAAGAGGATATATGATGTCGCTCGTACAGCAGGGAATCCAAACTGCCAGGAACAAAAATACAAAGATAAGGGGCAGCAAGGGAATCCAATCCGCTACGCCGAATGAGGTGAAGTAGAACAACGAGGCCCATGTGCTTAGTAGCACGTGTCCAGCGTGTGGGACTCTCGTTGTGTGTTTCCAATAACCAATCGCTATACCCACAAGTGCTGCAGAATTTACAATTATCCATTTCTCAATTCCGATAACAGGCATTTTTGTGGTTTCAATAAAGGGCACTTCGAATTCCATCGGAACGTGAAGTAAAATTCCTCCTAGATAAGGAATTATGGCATCGCTTATCGTGGCTATACCGATGGACCCTGTCCACCCAATCAAAATTGCCACCCAGAATTTGCCTTTCTTGTATCTCATATACATAGCTGTGGTTACAAGTGCGCTCAACAACACATGGAGTGGGTGTAAGGTATAAAAAGCGGTTTGAGAAATATTGGAAGGGACATTGCCAAAAACTATTATGACTAGGATAATGATTCCGGTGACAGTGCCAAGAGCAGTGAAGGGGACATGCCTTTTAAGTTCGTGTGCTATACGCTTGCCCATTTCTTACTTTGCTAATGGAGCTATTTTTTATAACAACGGGAGCAGAGCCCGGAGAATTCAGAAAGATGATATTCGGTATGAAAGCCAAGATTCCGGGCAAACTTGTTTTCCCCTTGACATAATCTTTTGTCAGCGAATTCTTGAATGGCTCCGCACTGCTGGCAGACCATGAAGCGATGGCAGCCTTCTATATTATCTAAGCTGCACTTTACAAATCCGCCGCTGGATAGCATTTTGTGAGCCAGATTGAGACTGCAAAGCAAATCGAGTATGCGGTAGATGGTAACGTGGTTTAGATATTTGCCCCTGGCGCGCAAAACCCCCTGTATATCGTAAGGGGAAAGTGGTTTTTCGGTTTCTTCCAGCACCTCGAGTACCAGCTTCCGTGGCCTGGTCGCCTTGTGCCCCTGGGCTTGCAAAATTCGAATTGAGTTCTGAACCATGACGCTATTATATCTGAAAGAAAGACTAAATGCAACATTGTTGCAATTAGCTTTGGAAATAATTGCCCAGCTATCATGGTCATTTCCCCTCAAGCCAACCAGTTCTTCAAGCAATGTTACCGCCGCTTCCTTGTCCAGGGGCTGGTTATTGTTGCCGCACTTGAATGAGTGTTACAGGGTCAATCTGTTTTTCTTCCTGTGCTATACCCATTGGTATTGCTTTAGCTGTCTCAATTGTAATTCTAAAGGTTTCGTCCATCAATTTCTATCTTTCCCATATTCTTGTGGTTGCCTGATTCGCCAGGCACTTCGCCCTCTGTCATTGCGAGCACCTGGAGGGTGCGCGGCAATCTCATTTCCCTCGCTAGATTGCTTCGTTGCCCCGATTCACCGGGCTCCTCGCAATGACAGAGGGACGTGAAAAATGGTCTTAAACCCATTTTGGCCGAGTCAGTACTGGGGGGCGGGGGTAATCCCCGCCCCCCTATGCCCGCCGGGGATGGTCACCGAGCCGTCGGCGGTGCTGGATATGGTGAGTCCTATATTATATCCCGGCGGCAAAACATACGGCGTTTATGAAAATCGTCTTGCCGTCTTTGGTCCAATGACTCATATGGGTGTCCACTTGAGGCCCCAGGCTGGCCAGGAGGACATGCTTGCTGGCACAATATGTGCCAACTGCTACCGCGTCACCTCGTATTCCGCCAGACTCTGAGCCAACCTCGGCTATAGTGGTGCCGGTGTAATTCCAGAACAAGGTATGGTCTTGATAACCGCCAGTAATGATGGTTATCTCATCCCCCACATCCCAGCCATCGAAAATGGCATGCTCCTGGGTCACCTTGTAATACACATCGCCGCTTTCCCAGTCTTCATCCTGCCCGGGAGGGTCGCCGAGATACCATTCCAGGAGCGATATCCCCCATGGACAGTTAATATCGTCAATATCGTATGAGCTGGTGAAGACGACTCCCACCCCGTTAGCATCTGCTGCATCCAGGAAGTCCAGGAAGGTGGTCTCCCCCGGGTCGTCCGGCTCGTTTACTACCACGACATCGTAGTCGTCTATGTCAGAGATTACACTCCAATCCCTCTCCTCGGCCCAAATGCCATTGACACGGAGAAGGTTGGTCAACTGGGAATTGTAACCACCTAACACCGCCGCGACTGCCAAGGGCTCCTCAGTAAAGAAATCGGTCTTCTGGGACGGCACAGCCAGGAGTCCTGGATAGGCCACATTGAAAGACTGCAAATCGAACTGGTTCCAAACCTCTACCTCTACCTCTGGGTCGAGAGTCTCGCCCTCTATCCAGTAGAATACCAAATGCTCATCCGGGTTCTCGATTTCCGTTACATTATTCCCGTGTGTTTTCCGGACGGGGTTAGCGAAGAAGGCGGGCTCGTACACTAGGACCTCTGGTTCATAGTTGAACTCGTCCTCCAGATCCACAACCACCTCAATGGACGGGCCGTTGGTGACCTCGTAGAGCAAGTAATGGTCAAGGCCCACTGGCTTCTCATGGTAATACGGAAACAGCTTCTGGGTCGGTACAGCCAGTGCGACCGGATTGGATACTGTAAGCATCTGCTCGCCAAACTGGTTGTCGACCTCCACGAACCACTCTTGAGGCTCTTCTTCGTGGTATAGATCGTACAACATGAGGTGATTGTCTTCGTTTAAGATCTCCGCCAGCCATCCGTCGTGCCACTTCCCAACAGGATTGCAGAAGGCTATGCCTTCGCCCACCAATGCCTCGAACGGTTCTTCATGGAACTGGTCCTCCAACTCCACAACCGCGTCTACGTACGGCGCCGTTTCCGGGTCTATTTCGTAGCACTCGAAGTGGTCGAAAAGAAGCGGCTCCCAATCTATCTTCTCGGACGGCACGGCGAGGGCAGCTACCTCATCCTGGTACACGGCTAGAATCTCTTCACCGAACTGATTGGCAACCTCTACCTCCGCCTCGAAATACTCGCCCCCGACCACCCATACACCATAAAATACCAGATGCGCCTCCGGGTCCCAGATCTCCGTTACCTCATCCCCGACTGTCTTCTTGACGGGGTTGGCGAAGATCAAGGGCTCGTACACATCATAAATCTGTGCTTCATCGAAGAACTGGTCGATCAGATTGACACTCACTTCACCTATGTACGAGCTTTCAATGACCTCGTAGAGCAAGTAGTGGTCGAGACCCACCGGCTGGTTGTGGCCCTCCTTCTGGGTTGGCACAGCCAGTCCGTAGGGACCGGACACTGTCAGCATCTGCTCGCCGAACTGGTTATTGACCTTAACTAGCCACGTCTGAGGCTCTTCTTCGAAGGTTAGGCTGTACACCGTGAGGTGGTGGTCGGGGTTCGAAATCGGCGTCGTCACATCGCCGTGCACCTTCTCGGCAGGGTTGCCAAAGCCCTCGGCCGACTCCACGGTTGCGGTGAAAGTGCCGAACTGGTCCTCTAGGTACACAACCTCCCCTATGTGCTTCTCCGAATCTGCCTCGTAGAACTTGAAATGGTCAAGCGGACCGACAAAATTAGCGGTGACGGTTACATTTTGAGCAGGCATGATGAAGTTAGTCTCCTCAGCATTCGCATCATCGAATGTGCCTGCGGGTGCCGTCCAGCTAAAAAACTGGTAACCTGCGGCGGCCAAGGCTTTTATGCTGACGACAGTACCTTCTGTGTAAGGCGACTCGTTTGTCTCATCAATTGCTGTTCCTCCTCCCACGGGGTTTGCTGCCATAGTGAGGTTATAGACCGCCACGAAGTTAGCGGTTACGGTTACATTTTGAGCAGGCATGGTGAAGGTAGTCTCTGCCAAATTTTCATCATCGAATTTGCCCGCCGGCGCACTCCAGTTAGCAAACTTGTAGCCTGGGGCGGCTTCCGCTTTTATGTTGACTTGCGCACCTTTTGCGTAGGGTGAAGTATTAGTCTGATCGGTTGCCGTTCCACCTGCCGTAGGGTTTTCTGCCATAGTGAGTTCGTACTCAGTAGGGGTGCTAGCACAGCCTACAATTCCGGCAACTAAGGCTATTACGATCAAAAAGATGCTAACTCTTTTCAGGCGATGATGTTTCCTTGAATCAAAAATTGCTTTCACATTTCACCTCCTTTTTCGCTTGCCCGATAACTCGGGCAACTACGTTATTAAGCAGCTGCAATAGTCTGGTTTCCCCAGATTTTCCCATTATTTCTAAAGGCCTATTCAATGCTCCCTAAGCCTAATTGAATGTAGTCTATGAGACGTTCGCTTCCTCGTCAATCACCCGTTAGTAATCCTACTTTCGTAAGGGAGAGGCTTGTCCCCTCTCAACTTGCGGGGGAGCACACAAGGGACTCCCCTATGAGGCTCTGATAAAATTGCCTCGCGGAAGTTTGCCTGAGCAGAGGCGAGATTCTTCGCCTTCGGCTCAGAATGATAGGAAGAGAAGGGCTCGGAATGACATATGAGCCTTACACTACTATAATGATACCGTGATGGTCACCATTAGCGGTTTAGGGTTAATCGGCGGCTCAATCGGGTTAGCTTTAAGGCAAGGGAAGAAGGCTGGGTGGGAAATAGTCGGCGCCCCTCAAGCCAACAGTTCTTCAAGTAATACTATCGCAGCTTCCTTGTCCAGGGGCTGGTTATTGTTGCCGCACTTGGGCGATTGCACGCAGGAAGGGCAGCCGTCGGCACAGGGACATTCTTCCACTGCTTTCAGAGTGGCCTGCCAGAGCTCGGTTATCGTCTCGAATCCCTTCTCGGCGATGCCGATGCCTCCGGGGTGAGCATCGTAAATGAAAATCTGCGCCTTGCCGGTATCGGGATGAAAAGGAGTGGAAACGCCGCCAATGTCGTTGCGGTCGCAAAGGGCGAATAGGGGAAGTATGCCAATGGCAGCGTGTTCGCAGGCATGTAAACCGCCGTGGAAGTCAAGCCCGGCATCGGATATCCTGTCAATTGCCTTCTGAGGCAAATCAAACCACAGGGCCTTGGTGGGAAAGTTTTGTGGTGGCAAATCAAGAGGTTCCTCGTCAATGACCTCTTCCGTGAATTGCCTCTTCTTTTTAAAACCCACTACCGTGTTAGTAACATCAACATCTCCGAAGTAAACCTTAACCTTGTGGCAATCCTTTTCTTTGGCCAGGCTTGTGACACGGATGTCGTTTATTTCCATAGTCTGGGTATAGTAATCTACAGACCTTGGTTCTGCCCAGGCGATGTGCCGGGCTAAGTCGAGCTCCTTTATAAGATAGGATTCACCCTGGTGGAGGTAGATAGCGCCGGGGTGTACTTGAAAAAAGGCAACGCTGGCTTCTACTGTCTCTAACAAGTAACCCTCCCGACCATCGATGACAGCATAATTTTGCCCTGATGTTGCTCTTATATTTATATCCTGAGCGGGATATGTAATGGAGGGAGAGAGATAGTATTTTTCTTGGCGTCTTTTCAACTTACTTTCTTGTTCCAACTCAGTTAGCATAGTGCCGGTGCTGGACCCGAAGAATTCCTTATCCTTATCTTCCAATGGTTTCTCCCAGGCAGCACAGACGAGGTGAGGCTTCAGGATATAAAGATTGTCAGGATTGATTATGGCATTGTCAAAGTTCTTGCTGAAGAAGAAATCTGGATTACGCATCAGATATTGGTCGAGCGGATTTTCCAGGGCGATAAGAAAGCTCAGGGAGCTGTGGGTGCTTCGTCCGCTACGTCCTGCCTGCTGCCAGGCGCTGGCAATGCTTCCGGGGTAGCCTGTAAGCACGGTAGCCTCCAGATCGCCGATATTTATTCCCAGCTCCAGGGCTGTCGTGGCGACCAAAGCGAGAAGCTCACCGTCGAAAAATTGATGCTCAATTCGGCGTCTGTCTTCGGGAAGATACCCCGCCCGGTAGGGGCTGATTTTATCTCTCAGGGAAGGAGATAGTTGTCCCCGGGTATAAATATAAATGAGTTCGGTCAGCTTGCGAGTGCGGGCAAATACCAGACTGCGAATCTCTTTTTGAACAAGCTCTCCAAGAAGAAAAGCCGCCTCACTGTTAGAACTGCGTCGGCTGGTCTTGGCCTCATCAATGATGGGCGGATTCCAAAAAGTGAAGTATTTCTCACCATGCGGTGAGCCGTCTTCAACAATAGCCTCGAAGGGCAAGCCGACAATATTTTGAGCATGCTCTTGGGGATTGGCGATAGTGGCCGAGCAGCAAATAAACTGAGGGTTAGAGCCATAAGCAGCACAAAGCCGCCGCAGTCTCCGTAAGACATTGGCCACGTGAGAGCCGAAAACACCTCGATAAATATGGGTCTCATCTATTACGACATATTTGAGGTTGCGAAACAATCTAGACCACGATTGGTGGTTAGGCAAAATGCCTAGATGGAGCATATCCGGGTTAGTTAGCACTATCCTTGCCTGTTTTCTTATGTTTGCTCTCTCATTCTGTGGTGTATCACCATCGAAAGTAGCCATAGCTTCCGGGAGCCCAGCACTCAGGGCACTGAGTGCTGGGGACAGTGGACTAGCGATTTGTTTTAAGCTACGTAGCTGGTCCTGGGCCAGAGCTTTCGTGGGGAAGATATAAAGAGCACGGCTGTCCTTATCATGTAAAAGTGCATCGAGCGTGGCTAAGTGATAGCACAGGGTCTTGCCGCTGGCACTGGGCGTGGCTATTATCACATTTTTCCCAGCCAGGGTGGCATTCAGGGCTTTTGCCTGGTGGCTATAAAGAGCTGATATACCCAGGGATTCCAGGCATGTTTGAAGGCTGGGGTGGAGGGGGTTGTCCAGTTTGCCAAATATAGCTCCTTGAGGAGGAATGCGTTCAATATGAGCGACCTGCTGGCGATAATCAGACAGACTGACAAGGTGGTGAAGGAAGGCAGTAGCATCCATCAAGGGAAGGTTTCTATTTCTGAACTCAATAACTCTACATCGGGGTAGTTCTGGATAACGAACTTTACGACATTAGACAGAGTCTCATCGGCATGCCTTCTGTGGTTGCTAACGCAGGCTATGCCTAAAGTGGCTAATTGCCATAAATTCTGATTATCCACCTCGGCTACGGAGACCTTGAACTTATTTTGTAGCCTTGTAATTATGGACTTAATTACCTGTCTCTTACCTTTAAGGGAATGGTTCTCAGGGAGGCGAAGCTCAATTTGGCACACGCTGATGTGCATTGTTTATTTCCCTCCTTATTTC
>Ga0315537_1003362_pt1 | contig 11905 bp, 17 predicted proteins | sample SalMarSW160270MG_FD_203091 | JGI IMG/M metagenome (GOLD analysis project Ga0315537, IMG submission 203091) | Salt marsh sediment microbial communities from the Plum Island Ecosystem LTER, Massachusetts, United States - Salt Marsh Sediment SW1602-70 ... | reverse complement strand
TAGAATCTCAACTCCGTGCCTCTTGTTACGCCTCCTCCTTTTGGGTAATACTTTTTTAAGGCAACGTATCAGCTTGACACGTAATCCTGGCCGACAATTTCAGCCAGCTGAGCATTGCCAGGTATTCAGCCTAGTTTATCTATCAAACGGTGCATCGGCACCGCCACCTGGTCTTCCTGGACATGGGGTGAATAACAGCTATCAATCTGTACCAGTTTGACGAGCGGCATTTTGCCGGCAATAGCTACCGCCAGCTTATCAACTGTGCCCGACACAATCTCCTCCGAGACTATTTGTGCCCCGATTAGCGTCCCGGTCTTGCCATCGGCAATGAGCTTATAACGGGTAGGTCTGCCGTTAAACCTCTCCCGGAGGCGGGGCGTGTCCACGGTGACCGAGACGGCGTCTAACCCCTTCTCTTTTGCCTCTCTCTCGGTCAGGCCTGCCGCCCCTATCTGATGACCGAATATTTTGGTAACGAAAGGCATCACCGTACCTTCGTAACTAAGGACATTACCCAGGGTTATATTTCTACCGGCTATATACCCGGTTCGGATGGCGTTAGTGGCAAGTTGATGTTGCCTCCTGGAGCCGGTAATGATATCCCAGTTTTCCATGCAATCACCTATGGCATAGATATCGGGGTCGCTGGTTTGCAGATATTGGTTCACCGCTATCGCCCCGGTCTCACCTATCTTCAGCCCTGCTTTACGCGCCAGCTCGATATCTGGTTTACCACCGGTAGCCAGGAGGATGAAATCTACTTCCAGCTCCTGGTCGGAGAGGGTCACACGCTTCTTGCCTTTATCGCTGGTTATGCTCTTTATATTGGCTGGCATGATTACTTCCACCCCGTTCTCCCTGACCGCATTTCCTACCTTTTCTGCCATATCCTCATCCAGGGATGTCCGTAAGATAGCCCGCCTGACCAGCAGGTAAACCTTGCTATAGCCCCTGGCTTTCAGGGCGGCGGCTATTTCCAAGCCGATGAAACCACCGCCGACAATAGCCGCTTTGGCGCCCCTGGATATGGCATTTTCCAGGGCTATGCCGTCAGCCATGTCGGTGCTCAAGGTAAACTCATTCTTGCCATCCAGTCCCGGGAAATGGGGAATAGAGGGGGCAGCGCCCAGGGCTAAAATCAGCTTGTCGTAGCTGTGCCGTTCGCCCCCGCCAATGAGATACTTTTCCTGTTTAACAATGTCAGTGACCTCGGTGTTCAGATGTACGCCTATATTTCTCTTCTCCCAGAACGTTCCGTGGCGGAAGCCGCGAACCAGCTCATCCCAGCTGGCAATATCTCCGCCAATGACCAAGGGCATCTCGCATGGGGGGACACCAAGCTCAGCCCTTCGACTGAAGGCGTCAATCTGAGCCTCGCCATCCAGGCGGCGGATTTGGTTTGCCGCCGTGGCGCCAGCATCACCGGTACCTATAATGCAAATCCTCATTTGCTTCCCCCTTGCTTGCCGGCCCCGGCCGTACAGGGCTGCTAGAGCCTGGGGCGGCGCCGTAATGTTTCCGCTAAATCAAACGGCGTAACCTCCGGCGTTGATGCCCCATATACCGTAAACACATTCTGAAAATTGCCAAATTCCCGCTCTATAGCGGCTAGCTCCTCGGCTGATAATGGACTCACGCCACAGGGACGCAGAGGCGTATTTATTTGTACTTCATCGGGAGAAAGCGGCTCGGCTATTTCTGCCATGCCCGCAGCGTAGTCCCTGTTTGCCTCAAAAAACATCATCTGGAGAGCCAGCTTCCCCTGATACTCCCCTCTGAAAAGTCTGATAGCCTTGGCAATATCATCAAGCGTGCATTTCAGAATGGGCCGGTTGATGCGGCGAAAAAGTTCTTCATTTGGAGCGTCTAATTTCGCTACGACCACATCAGCCAGGGCAAGCTCGCGGCGTACGTCTTCTCTGGGTATTAAGGAAGAATTAGTAAGAACCGCCACCGGCAGTTTCAGGGCTGACTTCACCAGCCCTATTGCCTCGCCGAGGTTAGATGCCAGGCTCGGCTCACCCATCCCTGAGAAGGTAGCATAATCGGCGGCAATGCCTTCTACCGTTTTCAACTCCCGGGCAAGCCTATCCAGGCTGACAAACTCTTTGCGTTCCACCTCGGGGCGAACCGTCATTCCCAACTGGCAATAGACACAATCAAATGAGCATGTCTTTCCCTTGGTAGACAGGAGGTCGATACCTAGCGACCTGCCCAGCCTCCAGGATGGAACGGGGCCATATATAATAGAATCAGCCACTGCGCTGCACCTCTAGTGGCCAATGTGCTTGCGGTAGTCTTTCTTCCACGGCTCACGCTTCATGGCCAGGTAGTCTTTTATAGCTTCTTTTAGCGTATTGGCAGCCAGAAGGGCACAGTGCTGGCTTTCCTGGGGCAGCCCTCCTAAAGCGTTCAGGACATTCTCCTGGCTTATCTTCCGGGCCTCAGCTAAAGTTCTGCCTTTGGCCATCTCGGTAGTCATGCTGCCTGAGGCGATGGACGTTCCACAGCCGTCAGTTAAAAAGGTGGCCTGGGCAATAGTACCGTCCTTTACCTTGAGCCATATCTCCATGGTGTCGCCGCAGGGGCCAATCACTTTAGCAAAGCCATCGGCATCATCCAGTTCTCCCAGGTTCCTCGGGTTCATGCCGTGCTCGATGGCGGCTTCTGAGTATACCTTTCTCATCTCCTGCTTGACCAGTTCCTCAAACTCTTCCCACGATGAAGACATTGCCTTCACTCCTGCCTTATTTAGGTTTGGCTGATAGCGCCTGATTTATGGCCTTACCCAGGGTAGTCATAATCTCACCGTTATAGCGTTCTATACCGCCCTCATCGCAGAGCCTGGCCAGCTCCGGGTCTATGGGCAGCTGCCCCAGCAATGGTGCGTTAGCGGCGCTGGCCATCTCCTCCGCCCGGCTCCTGCCGAATATCTCAATCTTCTTGTCTATTTCCGGCACATAAAGGTAGCTCATGTTCTCCACCACGCCCAGAACTCGTTTCCCCATCTTCTGAGCCATCTTCACCGCCTTGCGGACTATCATCTCGACCAGGTCCTGCGGCGTAAAAACAATAATTACCCCTGAAATCGGGAAGGACTGCATCACCGTGAGCGGAGCGTCCGCAGTACCCGGAGGCAGGTCTATAATCAGATAGTCCAGCTTGCCCCAGAGTACCTCTTCTCCGAACTGCTTAATCGTGTTGGCAATCAGGGGGCCCCGCCAGATAACGGCGTCATCCTCGCTGGGCAGGAGAAGGTTAATGGACATTATCTCAATACCCGATTTGGACAGTACCGGGAGAATGCCGGTTTCGCTGCCGGTGGGCCGGTCATTGATGCCAAACATCTTGGGTATGCTGGGGCCGGTTATATCGGCATCCAGAATGCCCACCTCGTAGCCCTGTCGCTTCAGGGAGACGGCACTGAGGCTGGCCACCAGTGACTTGCCCACGCCGCCCTTACCGCTCATCACGGCGATAATATGGCTGATTTTGTTCACCTCGGAGGGCTTTGCCTCGCTGAATTCTACCGTTACCTCTTTGACTTCAGGTAGCTTTCCAATAACTTCCCTGGCTTTGGTGCTGACCCATTCCTGCGCGCTCTCACTCAGCGCCGCCGAGGCCAGGCTGACCTTGACCTTACCGTCAGAGACGGTAATCTCGCCAACGAGATTCAGCCCGACTATACTGCGCCTGACATCAGGCACCAGTACCGCCTCAAGGCTCTGCTTTACCTGTTCCTCATTTAACATGAAATCCGTTCTCCATCCAGCGACCTAGTGGTCGCAAATATTATCCCCGGTAGCCAGTTTGCCATCAAGGTGGCTCAGCACTGCCTTTTCGGGGTCGTTTTCCATGGTGCCGATAATTACCCCGATGTTGTTTTGCTGGAAAAGACTCTGGGCACGGGAGCCCATGCCGCCGGCAATTACAAAGGAGACCCCCTGCTCAGCCAGCCATTGCGGAAGCAGACCGGGTTCGTGCCCCGGTGAAGGGACAAGCTCTTTACTGGTTATTTCCCTTTTATCTTCGTCAACGTCTATCAGGGCAAATTGCTCACAATGACCAAAGTGCAGTGATACCGCCCCGCCGCTTACCGGTATAGCATACCTCATAGTAACCTCCGCCTAATTTTTTTTATTATAATATTCAGTAATCAAATTGCGGGGCTGTTCATAATCCCCCGCCGCCGTTTCTTATTATAACCGAGATGCCGTCCCAAAGTCTCTTTATCTCCCGCGAAACCATGCCATCGGAGTATTCCACTACCGGTACTCCACGTACCATGGCCTCGGTTACGGCGTTGTCAAATGGAATTCTGGCAGCCACCCCTATTCCCTGTCTCTTGCAATAACTCTCAATCTGGCGGCTGTTTTCCTCATTGATATCGTACTTGTTTATACAGACCACAGTCGGAACGCCGAAGTGACTGCAGACGCCGAGCACCCTTTCCAGGTCATGTATCCCGGAGAGTGTCGGCTCGGTAACCAGAAGAGCCAGGCTGGCTCCGGACAGCGATGAAATAACAGGACAGCCGATACCCGGCGGCCCATCGCTTATAATACATTCAAAGCCCTGCTCCTCGGCAATCTTTCTGGCCTGCTGCCTGACTACTGCCACCAGTTTGCCCGAATTCTCCTGGGCGATTCCCAGCCTGGCATGCACCAGAGGGCCGTATTTAGTATCGGAGATGAACCAGTGTCCGGAGAGATTTTCCTTCATGGTTATGGCTTCAGCCGGGCATATATGGGAGCAGAAGCCGCAGCCCTCACAGGAGACGGGGTCAACCTCAAAATCCCTGATGGCATCGAAGCGGCACAGGTCCTGGCACAGGCCGCACTCGGTGCATTTGTCCGGGTCAATGCGGGCTACCTGCCCGCTCCAGAACTCGGTTTCCTGTCTCAACCGGGGCTTAAGCAGCAGATTGAGGTCAGCCGCATCCACATCGCAGTCGGCCAGCACTTTTCTTTCCGCCAGAGCCGCCAGCGAGCCAACAATGCTGGTCTTGCCGGTGCCCCCTTTACCGCTTAAGACTACGACTTCTTTCATCTACTGGTTCCTTTAATCCTGTCAAAAAGCTGGACGAAGCTGTCCTTCCACTGCGGCATGCCCTCGACCAGGGGTACTCCCTTAGAGTACAGGCGGGCAATCTCGGTATCCAGTGGGATAGTGAGCAAAATGGGTATACTCTCTTTCTGGCAGTATTCTTCTACCCCGGCATCGCCGACACCGGCGCGGTTGAGGACGATACCACAGGGTATATTGAGCTCCCTCACCGTTTCCACGGCAAGGACAAGGTCGTTAAGCCCGAATGGAGTCGGCTCGGTTACCAGGAGACAGAAGTCGCTATCCTTGATTGCCTCCACCACCGGGCAGGACGTTCCCGGCGGGACATCAACGATAACTACGCCATCGCTGTTGAAATACTCTTTCACCTTCCTGATAATCGGCGGCGCCATTGCCTCGCCGACGGTGAGCTTGCCGTGAACAAACTCCAGGCCATCTGCCTGTCCCCACTCCACCACGCCCATTTCCCGGGGCTCTTCCGAGATAGCCTTCTCCGGGCAGAGATAGCCGCAGGCGCCGCAGCCGTGACAGAGCTGTGAGAAGGTCAGCACATGGTCCCCAAGCACGGCGATGGCATTATAGGCGCAGACCTCGGCACACTTACCGCAGCGGGTGCACTTTTCTTCATCTATTTTGGGGACGGGTATGAAGACAACCTCGCTGCCGGTAAGGGCCGGCTTTAGAAAAACATGGGCATTCGGCTCCTCGACGTCGCAGTCTAGAAGCATGACTTTATGGCTATCTTTCAGGGAAAGGGCGAGGTTGGTAGACACCAGCGTCTTACCCGTCCCGCCTTTACCGCTGGCAACGGATATTATCATCTAGCCTCTGGCCATCTTTGCCCCACACTTGGGGCAGCTCAAGTTATAGCAGGGTGTCCGTACCTGGTGCGTGACTCTCGCTCCGCAGTTGGGGCATACGCAGTCACCACCGGGGCCGGCTCCGGGTCGGGTGCCTCTCATCCTGCCGGCACCCCCTCTACCCCTGCCTGAACCTCTTCCTGTACCCGGGCCGCTGCCCCCGGGAGGTCCGGTTCCGTCTCCTCTGGGCATAACTGTCACCTCCGGTATTTTTCTCTATTTTTTCTTTTTCTCCAGCCCCTCGATACGGCGCTGAATCTCGGCCAGCTGCTCGGCTAATAGCTGTGAATTGGCTTTGAGCATCTCCAGCTCCTGCCCTGCGGTTTGCGCCTGGGGAGCTTGGCTTACGGGTGGGGTCATTCCAAACCCCATGCCACCGCCCATACCTCTGCCCATGCCACCGCCCATACCGCGACCCATACCTCTACCCATGCCACCGCCCATGCCTCCGCCCATACCTCCGCCCATGCCTCCGCCCATGCCTCCGCCCATACCTCCGCCCATACCTCCGCCTCCGCCTGCGCCTCCGCCCATACCAAAGTGGTCGGGCACATTGGGCTGGGAGCTCGTCTTGAACTTACCATCCCGGTAGCCTTCGATGGCATCCTTTATCTTCCCGGAAACACCGGTTATCACCTGTATCCCGGCAGCGGATAGCACCTGATGGGCGTTAGGGCCGCAGTTGCCGGTAAGAACTGCCTCTATACCTTTACCGGCAATCATCTGGGCAGCCGAGATGCCGGCTCCGCCTCCCGCCATGGCGCTGGAGTTATCCACCGCCTCGAATTCCATCGTTTTCGGTTCGGCGATGATGAAATACTGGCAGCGCCCGAAGCGCGGGTCTACCTCGGCATCCAGGGTAGTGCCGGTAGATGAAATTGCAATCTTCATGTTTTTTACTCCTTGTTTTCTATTTCCCGTATCCTGGACTCAATCTCTCCCAGCTGACCCTTTATTGCCTCCGCCTGGTCTTTCAGGTAGCTGAGTTCCTCATCTTTGGTCATCTCGGGCGCATATGGCGCATACCCGGGAGTAGCCGGCATCCCAGGTTGGAAGGTCGGCTGATATGGCCACGGTGCCGGCGCACCGGCGCCGCTTAAGAAGTAACCGCACCTGGGCAAGCCGCCTCTACCCCGCCCCACATAGGGCCAGGGAGGGGAGGCGCCCCGGAAACCAAAGCCCATGCCACCGCCCGAACCTCGACCCAGACCTCTGCCTCGTCCTGATCTATTATACATATTCTTGCCTCCTTTCGCAGCTAGTTCACCATAGTTAGCTTGCGGATTCCTTTAATCTGCCGATAGGTTGCTCCCTGGCTCACGCAGCGCAGGGCCAGCTCCGGGTCGATCACCCTGGTGCCGGATACAGCGTCAATGCCATGGTCAAAGAGAATCGGGGAGAGGGGAGCGGTGTCCCCGAGTATGACCACATAGGCTTGGGGGCGGCATAGCTTTAGCAGCCCCTCAATAGTATGGTTGGTAAAAGCGGTGCCGGTTATGCCAACGACGTCGGCCTGAGGGATAAGATTTTCCGCCTCAACCTCGGGGAAGTCGCCCTCACGCTGGTTTTTCTCAATCACCCAGAGTTCCTTTACTATCTCCCGCAGCCTGGGAATAAAGGGAAAATGCCCCACGATGGCCACTTTCTTGCCTTTTCCCTTCTCGGCGATAAGTTCGCCGGCATTGAGTTCCAGGCACTTTTCTTGGTTAACCTCAAGCAGCGAGTTCATCGATGCCATGCCGATGGCTGCTTCAAGTATGTTTTCCGAGTAAGACATTTTAACCAGTTCCAGGGCGCTTTTCTCCAGAAGGCTCCCCGGCTCCCTTGTTGACGGCTGCTCTTGCCGGAGGGCATCCCGGGGGAGTGTTGCCGCCAGCCCGCAGTTACGGGTTAAAACCGCGGTGTGAAAGAGACCCAGGCGAATGTCCCTCACCCTCGCCTCCGTGTTCAGCGCTGATATTAAATCATCGAGGATTTTCATATTCGTTGCTACCGCCGCCTCACTGCTCTCTTTTACCAGCTTCATCCACCTCTTACCCGCCTGCCCCGGCCGCCCATACCCTCGCCGGGCTTCCAGGGCCGGAGTACCGTGATGTCCGGCGTACTACAGGTAGGGCAAAGCTCCGGCGGCTCCTTTATCATTTCCTCGAAAGGCACTTCCCATTGGTGACCGCGCCGGCACGTAAAGTGCTGCAGAGAAGGCTGGAAGTTACCGCCCTCAATCCTTATCGCCTTACCGTTGAGCAGGGCGTCAGCCATTTTCTGACGGGCCGAGTTCAGAATGCGGGCAAAGGTAGTCCGTGAGATATTCATCCTTTGAGCGCAATCCTCCTGCTCAAGCTCCTCTATGTCCTTCAGCCGGATTGCTTCCACTTCCTCAACCGAAAGCTGTATCTCCTGTAACACGGCCAGAGGCACTCCAGCCGGTTTAAAGTAGGTCACTTCTGGCAAGAAGTCTACTCGGCGGCACCTCGGCGGCCGGCCTGCTCTACTCATCCTTTGCTCGTTTCCTCAAGATAATTATGGTCATATGACCATAATTATTATTACACAATTAGTCCCTGGTTGTCAACTCCGGTATGGAAGAAGAACAACCGCTAAAAGGGAGAGAGGCCGCCCGCCCTAGCAAAACCCCCCTTTGAAGAGGGACTAACCCGGCGGGGTGTTTAAGAGGGGCGTCAGCCCCCTCTTCTTAGAAAACCTTCCCCCTCCCTTGTAAGGGAGGGGGATTAAGCGGGTGAAGTTGATAAACAGCCTTGAAATTGATATTGATTTCTTAAAATCGTAGGCATATACTAAGGATAATAACCTAAGGAGGTGCCGTTATGCCGGAGGAGGAAGTTGGCAAGGTAAATGACTTTTTTGCCCGTCCTGTAGTTGCCGGTATTGAGCTGACCGGCACGCTGAAAGTGGGCGATAAAATCCACTTGAAGGGTCACACCACCGATATTGAACAAATCGTTGACTCAATGCAGATTGATAATGTGAACGTCCAGGAAGCCAGGGCAGGAGACTCGGTGGGGATTAAGGTTACCGACCGGGTAAGAAGGGGAGATACCATTTACAGGGTTAGCGATTAGGGATATTTGCCGATATTGGCTTTAGCTTCGCCGGAGGTAGAAAATATGGTCAAGATATTGATAGAACGCCATGTGCGTAAGGGTGAAGAGGGATATTTAATAAAGCTGCTGAACAAGCTGAGAACGGAGTTAATCCAGCAGCCGGGCTATGTTTCCGGCGAACTGCTCCAGAGCCTGGAGGATAAAGCCACCTTTTTTGCCCTGAGTACCTGGTTCAGTACGCTTGACTGGAAATCCTGGGAAGGCGACCCCAGGCGTCTGGCTATAGAATCCCAGATTGAGTCACTGCTGACCGATTCTCCCAGATTGACGGTTGCCACCGCCTGTTAGATTTTAATAGCTCTAGCCGATATTTTTAACCAGGTTGGCCATTTCAATGGCGCTGGAGGCGGCTTTGAAGCCCTGGTTCCCTTCTTTAGTCCCCGCCCGCTCGATGGCCTGTTCCAGTGTATCGGCGGTAACCATGCCGTAGATAACCGGCAGCCCCGTTTCCAGTCCCACCATAGCAATCCCCTTGGTAACCTCGGCGGAGATATACTCAAAGTGAGGCGTTCCCCCCCTTATCACCGCCCCCAGGCAGATAACGGCGTCATAGCGCTTGGTCTTGGCCAGTTTGCTGGCCACCAGGGGGATTTCAAAGGAGCCCGGCACCCAGGCGACATCTATGTCACCCGGCTCAACGCCGTGGCGGATAAGGGCATCCTCGGCCCCTTCCACCAGCTTCTTGGTTATAAAATCGTTGAAACGGGCCACAACCAGCCCGAACTTCAGCCCCTTCCCCACCAGCATACCTTCAATAGGCTTGCTCATCGCTTTCTCCTTATTCTGGAAGTTTAGTTATCGGAAGTATCCGGTATTTCCAATCGGTGGCCCATCTTTTTCTGTTTGGTCACCAGGTAACGGCGGTTATAGGGGTTGGGGGCGATGATAATGGGCACCTTCTCCACCACCTCCAGCCCGTAGCCCTCCAGGCCGATTACCTTCTTGGGGTTGTTGGTCAGCAGCCGTATCTTGTGCAGGCCCAGGTCAACCAGAATCTGGGCGCCGATGCCGTAGTCCCGCAGGTCGGAGGGGAAGCCCAGGGAGAGGTTAGCCTCCACCGTATCCAGCCCCTCATCCTGGAGGGCGTAGGCGCGAATCTTGTTGTGGAAGCCGATGCCCCGCCCCTCCTGCCTCATATAGAGGAAGACGCCCCGCCCTTCTTTGGCGATGTTTTCCATGGCCAGGCCAATCTGGTCGCCGCAGTCACAGCGCAGGCTGCCGAAGACATCGCCGGTAAGGCACTCGCTGTGCACCCGCACCATTACCGGTTCGTCGGTGGCTATATCCCCCATCACCAGCGCCAGGTGCTCATCGGCGTCGGTATCGCTGCGGTAGGCGATGGCGGTGAACTCGCCGTATTTTGTCGGCAGCTTGGCTTCGGCCACCCGGTGCACCAGCTTTTCGTGGCGGCGGCGGTAGGCGATAAGGTCGGCCACCGAGATTATCTTGATGCCGAACTTATCGGCGATTGCCTCAAGCTCTGGTAAGCGCGCCATGGTGCCGTCTTCGTTCATAATCTCGCAGATAACGCCGGCGGGATAGAGCCCGGCCAGCCTGGCTAAATCGACTATAGCCTCGGTCTGCCCCGCCCGCACCAGCACCCCGCCTTCCCTGGCCCGCAGCGGGAAAATATGCCCGGGACGGACTAAATCTTCGGGTCTGGTGGCGGGGTCGACCACGGCTTTGACGGTCCTGGCCCGGTCCGCCGCCGATATGCCGGTGGTGGTGCCCTGCTTGGCGTCTACCGACACGGTAAAGGCGGTGCCGAACTTGCAGGTGTTCTCGTCTACCATCAGCGGCAGCTGCAATTCGTCCAGCCGCTCCCCGCTGGCCGGCAGGCAGATTAAACCCCGGGCGTGCTTGGCCATGAAGTTAATCGCCTGGGTGCTCACCTTCTCCGCCGCCAGCGCCAGGTCGCCCTCGTTCTCCCGGTCCTCGTCGTCAACGATGATGACGAACCGCCCCTGTTTTATATCCTCAATAGCCTCGGTAATTTTGGCTAAACCCATATTTCCCTCATAAATACCTTTCAGAATTAACCTACTAAAAACCCGTGCTCCTGCAAAAAATCAACGGTTATGCCGGAACCGCCGTTCCGGTTGAACTGCTCCACATATTTGGCGATAATATCCGCCTCCAGGTTGACCGTATCGCCCACCCGCCGGCTGCCCAGTATGGTGTTCTGCCGGGTGTAACTGACCAGCGATACCTGGAACGAGCCGCTGTTTCTGGAAACGATGGTCAGGCTTGCGCCGTCCACGGCGATAAAGCCCTTCTCCACGATGTAGGACATCAGCCGGGGCGGGGCTTCAAACCCGGTAATTATTGACTCGCCGCGCGGGGTGACCGAGATTATCCGGCCCGTGGTATCAATGTGCCCCTGCACCAGGTGCCCGCCTAAACGCCCCCCCAGGGTGAGGGGTCTTTCCAGGTTGACCCGGTCGCCGGCTTTTAACAGCCCCAGGTTGGTGCGGCTCAGGGTTTCCTCCATAACCTCCACGCTAAATGACTTATCATCAAAGCCGGTTACGGTCAGACACACGCCGTTAACGGCTATGCTCCCTCCCTCCTCCATGTCCTCAAGGACTTTACCGGCGGCAACACTGAGGTTTCCCGGCCGGGCTGATATTACTTTGCCAATCTCTTCTATAATCCCGGTAAACACCGCCGCCCCCCTTTCGCGGCCACGTAGCCGCTGACCATCAAATCATCGCCAAGTTTTTCCGCCTTCAGACCCTCTAATCTAAAAGATTCCGCCACCTTATCCACCCCTCTCCCCGCCACCGCCGTCTTGGCCTCCGCCCCCCCGATAATAACCGGGGCGATAAAGGCTATAACCTTGTCCACCAGTCC
>Ga0315537_1003357_pt1 | contig 11913 bp, 15 predicted proteins | sample SalMarSW160270MG_FD_203091 | JGI IMG/M metagenome (GOLD analysis project Ga0315537, IMG submission 203091) | Salt marsh sediment microbial communities from the Plum Island Ecosystem LTER, Massachusetts, United States - Salt Marsh Sediment SW1602-70 ... | reverse complement strand
GGGTCGCGCGCGGAGATCGCTCCCGCGTCTGCTACTTCGGAAGTGACGGCCAGCTCGTAGGCCAAAACCGGGACCCGAAGTTATTCATGCGAGACAACTATGGGTATTCTTGAAGGTCGCTTCGGCGACAACATCATTATCACATCGGTTGACAAGATCTTTAACTGGGGCCGGTCACGGTCACTGTGGGCGGTGACCTTTGGTCTCGCCTGCTGTGCGATTGAAATGATGTGCACGGGCGCGTCGCGTTACGACCTTGATCGGTTCGGGACTTTCTTCCGCCCGAGTCCGCGTCAGGCGGATTTGATGATTGTCTCGGGAACCGTCACTTTCAAGATGGCCTCGCGGCTCAAGCGCGTTTATCACCAGATGGCGGACCCAAAATGGGTGATCGCGATGGGGTCTTGCGCCAATTGCGGTGGACCTTACTGGAAATATGGCTACAGCGTGGTCAAGGGTGTGGATCAGATTGTGCCGGTGGATGTTTATGTGCCGGGTTGCCCTCCCAGGCCCGAAGCATTGATCGCGGGCCTTCTGGAACTGCGTGAAAAGGTCATTATGAAGGAAAAGGTGTTGGCCAGGTCCACAGCGAGTCAGTTTGCGTGAATCATGGCCCTTCGTCTGCTCGTTCTCCTTCTCATTCTCATTTTGGCCGGGAGTGTGCTGGCGCAGGATGGAGGCGCACTTCCCGACACTCTCTGGGCAATTCCCTGTGGCCCCATGGTGGGGACGATGATGCCCGGCGCCCGTGTCGATGTATTGGACACGGTGGCGGGTTGGGCGAAAGTGACCGTCGAGGGCTGGGTGCCGGTCCTTACCGCACTGCGTTATCTCCCGGTCGATACCGGTGCCGCATCGGAGAGTGCCGGCGCCTCGGTCGACGAGGAGTTTCGTCAGTGCGAGGCCATCACCCTGAAAGGGACGCGGTGTACACGCCGAGCCATGAAAGGCTCGCGCTATTGCTGGCAGCACCAGAATTATGGGAAGCGCGAGAAATGACCGGAGCGTGAGACGATTCGGAGTGGCGGCGGCAGGTCTTCTGTTTGTTGCAGTGTCGGCACTGTCGCAGGATATCGGACCTGCCACGGACTACGAGTGGGAGTTGCTGACTCCGGATCGCACCATGTTTCGCGATCGCACGCTCATTGGAACCGTGCCGCTGGAACAAAAGGGTGGACACAGGACCCTGCTGGGCAGATCGGAAGTCAAGACACTTCGGGGCTTGGCGGTTTACACGGATATGGCTTTTGTGCCCGGCGACACCGTCCGTTACTTCGGCGCCAACCTGGTCTTGACAGCGAAGGATGAGCCGCTGGCGCTGGCGATTCTGGATCCGGATGAGCTGACGCCGTTCCGGGAGGCGCTGCGCTACCTGGCGGCGACGGCGGAGAATATCCGGCATTCCGAGCGCACGGACACGCAAATTTTCTTCCGCGGCAAGAACGAGTGGGAGATTCTCTTCAGTCAGCGGGGCACGGAGCAGCGAATTGAACTCCATTTTCCCGCCGTGGCACCCTATGAAGAACAGCGGCAGGAGCTTCAGACAACGCATGTGTCGGTGCTCGCTGACTTGATTGATATGGCGCTTTCCAACCTGCAACGCCAGGGAGCGGCAATCCGGGAGCGGCCCTAATGTAGTGCGGCCAGCGGAAACGAACTCAATTTTTCCACAGCTTATTTCCTTTCTGATATGACAACTGAAGAGCTCCTAAAAATCCTGCAAGGCAAGTTCCCTGAGCTCACTTTCGAGCTTGTCGCGACGACGCCGGATTCGGCCATCAAGGTTCCCGCCGAACGAATCGCCGAAGTTGCCACCTTTCTGAAGGATGATCCGACGCTGTATTTCGATTACTTGATGTGTCTTTCGGCGGTGGATCGGAAGGGAAGTTTTGAGGTCGTCTATCATATTCACTCGATGAAGCATAATCATCGCAGTGTGCTGAAGGTTTCATTGCCCGGCGATAAGCCGCAGGTGCCGACGGTCTCTCATATCTGGCGCACCGCCGAATGGCATGAGCGCGAGGCGTTTGACCTTATAGGCGTCGAATTTGTCGGCCATCCCGACCCGCGCCGCATTCTCTTGCCGGACGACTGGGTGGGCCATCCGTTGCGCAAGGATTATGTGATGCCCGAAGAGTACCAGGGCCTCAAGGTGGCTTACAACAATCTCGAGGATTCACCGAGCCGGGATTGGGAATAGCCCACGGCCACGGTTCCCCGGAAGCATTTTAGCAGATTGACCAGCGACATGGAAAAGGATCGCAAAATTTCCCAAACGACTGACCCCGCCTCGCTGTCTACGCGGGACATGGACATTCCGCTGGGCCCGGATGTGTTCAAGCTGGACGCCGCGAGGGTGAAGGAGATTGACATCATCGAAGGGGATCACATGATCCTCAACATGGGGCCTCAGCATCCTTCAACCCACGGCGTTCTGCGGCTGGAACTGCTCACCGACGGAGAAGTGTGCGTCAAGATTACGCCGCATATTGGTTACCTGCACCGCTGTTTCGAGAAGATCGCCGAATCGGTCCCTTATAATCAGGTCATTCCTTATACGGATCGTCTGGATTATCTTGCTTCGATGAACAACAACCTCGGGTTCGCACTGGCTGTGGAGAAACTGATGGGCATCGAGGTGAATGAGCGCGTCCAGACGATTCGCGTGATCATGGCTGAACTGAACCGCATCGCGTCTCACCTCGTGGCCTTCGGCACTTACGCCCTCGACATTGGTGCGTTCACCCCATTCCTGTATGCGTTCCGCGAGCGTGAGAGAATCATGGATCTTTTTGAGGATGTGTGCGGGTCGCGCCTCCTCTACAATTACATCTGGATAGGCGGCCTTTCTCACGATTTGCCGCCGGGTTGGGTCGAAAAATGCCGTGATTTCTGCGATTACTTCCCGCCCAACATCGACGAGTACAACAGCCTGTTCAGCTTCAACCAGATTTTTATCGACCGCACGGCGGATGTCGGGGTGATGAATGCCGAGCAGGCCATCGCGTACGGCGCCACCGGGCCGAACCTGCGCGGCGCCGGCGTGGCCTGGGACCTGCGCAAGACCGAACCCTACTGCGGCTACGAAACTTATGATTTCGACATGTGCATCGGCACGGGCGAGAAAGGGACGGTCGGAGATTGCTGGGATCGTTACATGGTGCGCATTCGCGAGATGGAACAGAGCACGCGGATTGTGCGTCAAGCGCTGGATCGTCTGCCCGACGGCGATGTCAAGGAAGCGATTCCGAAGAACTTCCGCAAGATACCGGAAGGCGAAGTGTACATGCGCACGGAAGCGCCGCGCGGGGAACTCGGGTTTTATGTCATTTCGGATGGGACGCAGATTCCGTATCGTGTGAAATGCCGCGCCAACACTTTCACCTCCCTCTCGGCAGTTCCCGAGATTGCCGTGGGCGCGATGATCGCGGATATTGTCGCTATTATCGGCTCCATTGATATTGTGCTGGGAGAAGTGGATCGGTAGTCTGATCCCTCGTTTTGTGTTTACCGGATCGGTGTAAGGGCATGCGCTATTCGGATTTGAAGATACAGACGGCAAACCTGCCTGTTGGCAGGCATCTTATCTATGAGCGCGGCCCGGACGCGGTCTTCGTTGAGGTCGTGGGGCAGGCGCAGTCGCCGGACCGACCGCTTTATCGGTTGGTCGTCCGGTGGAGTGACTTTGACCGGGTGCCACGGCACAGCGATCTTTTTGCGGACTTGCTGCTGAAAGCGGAAGCGCGCCCGGACCTGCGACTGTCGCTTCTGGAGGCTTGCGAACAGATCAGTAGCGGTGTCGCTCCGTCGCAGCTCTTCGAGCAGCGTCAGTTTCCCCGGTACTTCCGGGAGCGCGGCGATGCTGAGCTTGCGCGTCCTATGACGATGTATCAAACCGCGGGGATGCCCACGGAGCTTTTCTTGTGTGCTTTGCAGGGGCTCATTCTCGTCTACGATCACAACGATCCCCGAGCGAATGCTCCGGACATGTTCCGTCATGCCTTCAGTCGTCTGGGGGCGGGGGATCCGGTTCTGGATGTTGTCTCGAAACTTGCACCGCAGACCCCTGCAGGGAAGCGGTACTATGATCTATCCAAACGCGCCTGACTTCGCTCAGGCTCACGCGTGAGACGCCCATGCTTGCAACATTGCTGACCATCGCCTATCTCGTCGGCGTCATTGGTTTTGTTTTTGGCTTCGCGCTCTTTGCTGTGTGGTTTGAGCGCAAGGTCTCGGCGTGGATGCAGGATCGGCTGGGGCCGATGGAAACGGGGGGATTCCAGGGTTGGTTGCAGACCGTCGCCGACGCGGTCAAACTCCTGCTTAAAGAGGATATTATTCCGAAGGTCGCTGACCGGCCGCTTTTCCGCATGGCTCCTTATATTGTTTTTGTTGGCACGCTGGGAGCTTTTGCGGTCATCCCGTTCGGAGTGCAGCTCGTCGGGGCCGACCTGAACATCGGTCTCTATTATGTGATTGCCATTTCGTCTCTCGTGGCAATCGGAATTCTGATGGCGGGTTGGGCTTCCAACAACAAGTGGTCGCTCTATGGTGCGATGCGGTCGGCGGCTCAGATTGTCAGCTACGAAGTGCCTATCGGCCTGTCGCTGCTGGTTCCGGCTGTCATTGCCGGGACGCTTTCGATGCAGTCGCTCGTTTTGGGGCAGGACGGTGGTTTCTGGAACTGGAATGTCTTGAAAGCTCCTCCCTTTGGCCTTCTCGCGTTTCTGATTTACTTCTGGGCGAGCGTTGCGGAGGTCAACCGGATTCCATTTGACATTCCCGAAGGGGAATCCGAGCTTGTGGCGGGCTACGCGACCGAGTACTCCGGGATGCGCTACGCGATGTTCTTTCTGTCTGAGTACGCAAACTTGTTTGTCGTTTCGGCGATTGCGGCGACGCTCTTTTTGGGCGGCTGGAGTCCTCCGCTTCCCGCTCTGGCTTTCATCCCTGGCCCTGTGTGGTTCATCGGGAAGTGCATGGTGCTCGTCTTTGTGCAGATGTGGATGCGTTGGACTCTGCCGCGCCTGCGTGTGGATCAGCTCATGGGAGTTTGCTGGAAGGTATTTCTGCCGGTTTCATTTGTCAACCTCATTGTGATCTCGTTCTGGATGCTCTGGGTCGATTAAGATCGCAGAGAGAAAGATTTGCATGTTCATCCGCGACCGGAGGTCGCGGGTAGTAGGATGTAGCCGGAGGCTGTGGACAGCAAGATTTTGCCGGAGGTCGCGGGTAGTAAGATTTCGCCGTGGTGGGTGTGTTACCCGCCCGGGATTCATCTCGAAAAGCTGATTCTATGCGAACATCACTCGAAGAGAACTACTTCAGACAGATTTGGAAAGGCATTTGGACGACGCTGGTTGGGATGAGCGTGACGATCCGTCATCTGTTCAAAGGGTCGGTGACGCTGCAGTATCCCCACAAGCGGTGGACGATGCCCGAGCGAGCTCGCGTGCGAATTCACATGGAGTTCAGCGAGTGTACGGGATGCGCGGCGTGCGCTCGAGCCTGCCCGGTCGACGCGATTTTGATTGAAACATTGAAGGCGCAGGCTGATGTCGACTTGGGCACAACGAAAGACGGCACCAAGAAGCGCCTTCATGTGCTGAAGTTCGATGTGGACAACGCGAAGTGCATCTTCTGCGGACTCTGCATTCCTCCCTGTCCAACGGGCGCGATTTATTTTGTACCGGACTACGAGGCGCAACAGCTTGCGCGTGCAAATCTGATTTATCATTTTTCAATCTTGACGAAGGATCAGGTGGAAGCAATCCGAGAGCGCGACCGCGAGGCGAGAGAGAAAGCGGCAGCCGCCAAGGCCGCCGCGTCGAAAGCCGACGCGAAGAATCCTCCCAAAAGCGAATCAACTGACTCATGATGGAATCCCCTCCTTCCTTGTTTGCCCAGATTCTCTTTGTGATTTTTGCTCTGCTGACGGTTGTGTCGGCAGCGCTTGTTGTTTTTTCCGGGCGCATTTTGCACAGCGCCTTTGCGCTGCTTTTCACCTTTTGTGGGGTGGCCGCTCTTTATGTGTTTCTCTTCGCTGATTTTTTGGCAATCACTCAGCTTCTCATCTATGTGGGCGGCATCCTTCTTCTGATTATCTTCGGTCTATTGTTGACTCAGCGTGTCATGGACGCGAGATTCACCGATGAGTCACATCAGCGCGGCTCCTCGATTCTGCTGGTGATTCTGTTTACGGCCGTGCTCATCGGGATTATCGTCGGGACGCCGTGGAAGCTCGCGCTGCGTCCGGATACGCCGACGACGTAAGTGATTGGTGTTTCGATGCTCACGCAGTATCTCGTGCCTTTTGAGATGGCCTCAGTATTGCTGCTCGTCGCCCTGATTGGAGCCGTTTGGCTGGCTCGACCGCGGGGGAGACGCCATGAATAGTCTGACGATATATCTGGCGATCGGCGTTGTTCTGTTTGTACTTGGACTGATCGCTGTCTTGACAAGCAAGAACCTCGTCAAGATCCTGATGGGCGTGGAGCTGATTCTGAATGCCGCGGGTCTGAATTTTGTCACCTTCAGCCGCTTTACCACGGTCAATCTCGACGGGCAGCTTGCGGCCCTTTTTATCATTGTTATTGCTGCCTCCGAGGCGGCGGTGGCGCTCGCGATTATCTTGAATTTCTACCGTCAGCTCCGCTCGATTGATGTGGATATCGCCGATACTCTGCGGGGGTAGGTGAGTGCTCGAAATCGTCGGCGGGGTTCTGTTCTGGGTTGGCCTGATTGGCGTTGCCCACACCTATGTTCTTTATCCGCTGAGCCTGCTCCTCATCGCGCGACGGTCGCCGCCTCCTCCGGCGGAGCCAACGGAGTGGCCGGAGGTCTCAATTCTGGTTCCGGCCTACAACGAAGAAGCCCACATCGCCGCGAAGATCGAGAACTGCTTCGCGTTAGACTATCCTTCGGAGAAGATTGAGGTCCTGGTAGGTTCAGACTGTTCGACGGATCGCACGGGCGAGATTGTCCGAGGTTACAGCGATCCGCGCGTCCGGCTCTTTGAAATGGAACGGCGAGTGGGCAAGGTGGAGGTTCTGAATCGTCTGGCGAAGGAAGCGCGGGGCAACCTTCTTATCTTCACAGATGCCAACACTGTTTTTGACCGTGGAGTAGCCCGCAAGCTTGTCCGGCATTTTGGGGATTCAACCGTAGGGGCCGTGTCCGGTCGGATGGACATGATTCCTCCGTCGGGGGCCGCCGAGGTGCGAGGAGAGAATCTCTATCGCAGATACGAGATTCTTCTAAAAACTCTTGAGAGCAATGCGGGGGGGACTTGTGGCGCTTTCGGTGGTCTCTATGCGATTCGTCGAGAGCAGTTCGTTCCGTTTTACTCGGATGGGTTGGATGATGATATGGTTCAGCTGCTCCACGCGATCGAGCAAGGCAAGCGTGTGATCTTTGACCCGGAGGCTCTCTCTTTCGAAGAAACGGGGCCCTCTCTTGGTGAAGAATTTCGTCGCCGTGTGCGGATCGGTGCCGCCAACTTCCAGACGCTTGCGAAGCTGGGCCACATGATGCATCCTCGCCATGGGGCTACCGCTTACATTCTCTTTTCGCACAAGCTTCTGCGATGGGTATCCCCTTTCCTGTTGATAGCTGTCCTGTTGGGAAGCCTGTTGCTTCGACATATTCTATTGTACAAAGTTGTTCTTTGGCTGCAAATCGTCTGGTACGGGATCGCTGCGTTGGGCGGACTCTTAAGCTGGTGTGGGATCAGTCTGCCGGGGGCTATCCTGGTCTATCATTTCACTCTTCTCAATGTTGCGTTTCTTCTGGGATTCTTCAACTGGTTGCGGGGGGAGCATCAGGTGATTTGGGAACGCACGGATCGGAGTTCTTCGCTGAAGTCTCCGTGAGGGAATGAGATGGTCGGGATAGGGGAGGTGATCAGCGTGCCGGAGCTTCCGATGAGATGCTCCGAGACAGTTGGGAAGTGGTGCAGATGAGTTTTCCGACGACGCGGAGATCGACGAGGCGTCCGCCGCTTTCCTCGATCAGTCGGCGAACCTCGGCCTCGCTGTAGAAATAGACATCACAGCCGCGCAACGCCAAACGCATCTTGCGCACCGGGGCGCGCCAGGTGTTCGACCGGGGGAATGACAGAATCACCTTGTCGCGGGCCTGTTCGTGCATGCGCCGGAGCAGATTCTTGGGGTCATGGAAATAGTCCAGCAGTCCGATCCCGATAAGAACATCGAACTGCTCGGATTCCGGGATGTCTTCGATCGTCTGGACTCGAAACTCGCAAATCTGGTCTATCCCCGCTTCGGTGGCAAGGTGGACAGCTCTTTGAATCATATTGGGTGCGAAATCGATCCCGACAACCTTCCGCGCTCCTTGCCGAGCGAGGGCCAGGCAATAGTGCCCCGTGCCGCAGCCGACATCTAAGAATGTCCTGCCCTCGATGGGTGCCGCGTGAAGAAGAGTGTAGTCAAGCCGCTCGAACATGTCGGTGCGGAAGGTGCGGTCGAGCCAGCGGGCGAACTTGGATTTTGTGCGAGTATAGATGGAGTCGAATTCCTCGGCGGTTCGGTCCCAGTAATCGCGCTGCTTCTCGGTGCGTTGACCAGTGGCGTTCATGGTTCTCGGTACCTTTTCTCGCATCAACGCAACAAATTACGCAAAAAGAAACCCAAAAGCAATCGCGGTAGACGGTTCTTTATGCGCCACGGGCTGAGGTCTTGATCGGAAAGGCCTCACGACTTGAGTGAAAGGACTTCCGGGTCGGCCCCGGACTTTCGCGCTGCCCTCGGAGGGAAGAACTTCTGTGAACGATGCAAGAGTCCTCATCAGCTTTGATGTGGAAGCCTGGTTTCAAGTGGAGAACCTGCGTCCCGCCTTCCCGCCGGAAACCTGGGAGACGCTCGACCTGCGTTTGGCCGAACCGATTGACCGAATCCTGGGCATCCTGGCGAAGTATCAGGCAAAGGCTACTTTTTTCGTTTTGGGATGGATTGCGGAGCGACAGCCTGAGCTTGTATCCCAGATTGCGAACGCTGGTCATGAAATCGCCTGTCACGGTTACGCTCATCAATTGCCCAGTCGTCTTGGGCCCCGCTTATTCCGGGAAGATGTGCGCCGTGGTCGTGATATCTTGAACGAGGTTGTTGGGAAGCCGGTGGCAGGATTTCGGGCTCCGAGTTTCAATTATCCTCCGTGGATTCCGGAGATTCTCGCCGAAGAAGGATTCGTTTACAGTTCGAGCTATTTCCCGACGGTCGCTCATGACCGATATACTCCCGTTCCGCCGGATGTGAAGGGCAAGTACACCTTTCGCTGGGAATGTGGCTTGCAGGAAATTCTGGTATCGTCGCTTCGGGTAGCGGGCAGGCATTTGCCGTGGGGTGGCGGAGGCTATTTTCGGATTCTTCCCAGCGGTCTTTTTCAGGCGGGAGTGCGGCGAATCTTGAGCGAGGGTCGTCCGTTCGTTTTTTACCTTCACCCTTGGGAGATTGACCCGGATCAGCCTCGCGTTCGAACGATTTCGCGAACGGCCCGCGTTCGGCATTATCTTGGCCTTTCTCGGACCGCTCGTCATCTGGATAAACTGCTGGCCCGATTCGGAGGGTTTCCACTGATATCGCTCATCTCTTGATTCGTTAAGCGCTTGTTAGCTAACTCATAAATACATAGTGCTCCATGCCGACTGAAATTCTTCTTGCGGTCATCGTCTTACTTCTTCCTCTGGTCGCTTTCGCGATTCAAGTTCTTGTCGGAAAGCGGCTTCCCCGAGGAGGGGATTGGGTGAGCCTCTCGGCGATCTTCGCCGGATTGGGGATTTCGACCTATCTCTTCGTCACCCGCATGCTGGCCAGTGGAGATCCCGACCTGGCTTATCATTGGAGTGCGCGCTGGATTGAGCTCGGGCCGTTTCGGATTGATGTGGGCATCAATCTCGACAACATGTGCTTTGTGATGCTGATGGTGGTAACGGTTGTCTCGTCCGTCGTGCATCTCTACAGTGTCGGCTACATGAAGGGCGATGTCCGGTACAGCCGCTTTTTCGCCTTTCTGTCTCTTTTCAGCTTCTCGATGTTGGAGCTCGTCTTGGCCGACAGTCTCATTCTCATTTACGTGGGATGGGAGCTCGTCGGCCTTTGTTCGTACTTGCTGATCGGTTTCTGGTACGAGAAGGATTCGGCAGCCAATGCGGGCAAGAAAGCCTTCATCGTGAACCGGATTGGCGATGCGGGATTCTTCATTGGGATCATGATACTCCTCGTGCACACGGGAACGACGAACCTGTCCGGCATTTTTCACGCCGTGGCGGCGGGAGGAGTGTCGGAGTCCGCGTTGACGGTTGCGTGCCTTTGTCTCTTCTGCGGCGCCATCGGCAAGTCGGCGCAGTTCCCGCTCCATGTGTGGCTGCCTGATGCGATGGAAGGCCCCACGCCCGTCAGTGCACTGATTCACGCGGCGACGATGGTGGCTGCCGGTGTTTACATGACCGCTCGTCTCTTTCCGATTCTGACGCCGGATGCCGCGGTTATCATTGCCCTGTTCGGTGGCTTCACGGCTTTCCTTTCCGCCACGATTGCGATTGCGCAGAACGACATCAAACGCGTTCTGGCTTATTCGACGGTTTCGCAGCTCGGCTATATGATTCTGGGCATCGGTGTGGGTTCGTACACGGCGGGCTTTTTTCATCTGACGACTCACGCGATGTTCAAAGCATGCCTCTTTCTCTGCTCGGGCTCGGTGATTCATGCGGTGCACCACGCGCTGCATCGTATCGGTGACCACGCGACAGAGCCGCAGGATATGCGCAACCTGGGAGGCCTCAAGAGCAAGCTGCCGACGACCTTCTGGACGATGCTCATCGCCACGCTGGCGCTCTCGGGCATTCCGCTGACCGCCGGATTTCTCTCGAAGGACGCGATTCTGGGTGGCGTGTTGCACTTCGCCGTGGAACATCCGGGGTGGTTTATCCTGCCTGTTTTCGGGTTTGGCGCCGCAATGATGACGGCCTTTTACATGTTCCGGCTCATTTACCTGACATTCTACGGACGCTTTCGTTCCTCGGAGAGTGCGACGCCGCATCTGCATGAATCGCCGAAAGTGATGACCATTCCGCTGATCGTTCTGGCGACGCTTTCGGTTTTCATTTTCTATTCGCCGAATCCCATTTCCGCCGAATCCGGGTGGTTTGCCAAACTGCTGCCGACGCCGGAAAAAGTGATGAGCGCGACGCCGCACGGTGGCCACGAAGCTCACCTCGAGTTGGCTGAAGGTCACGCGCTGGCGCACGAGGGCGGCGCGGCGGCCCACAGTGGCGGACATGCCACGCACTACATCGCGATGATTATTTCGGTGCTCTTTGCCTTGACAGGTATCTTCATCGCATATCAAACCTATTACCGGTGGAAGATTTCGGCCGCGGCGTGGCAGAAGCGCCTGGGGGTTGTTGCCCGAGGGATGCAGCGCAAATGGTGGTTCGACGAAATTTATGATGCAACCGTCGTGGCGTTCACACTCCTGATTGCCCGATTCTGTGCGGCGATTGACAAGTATGTCATTGATGGACTGGTCGACGGCAGCGCAAGACTCACCGCGACCTATTCAGCAATTCAAGGCTGGTTCGACGACCATGTGGTTGACGGCTTCGTCAATTTCACGGCGTGGCTGACCGACCAATTCGGCGTCATCACGCGGCGTTTTCAGACCGGGCGGTACCAGAATTATGTGTGGCTGACCGTGGCGGTCGTTGTTGTTCTTTTAATCTGGCAAGTTGTCTAAATTTCATCCATACAATTCAGACGGATTATGGGCCCTCTAACTCTTATGACTTTCCTGCCGGTTGTCGGCATGGTTGTGCTTCTCTTCATACCTCGCGACCGGCACAATGCAATCCGATGGACCTCGGCTGTTTTTACCGGACTCGTGCTGATCATCGGCGCG
>Ga0315537_1003356_pt1 | contig 11914 bp, 15 predicted proteins | sample SalMarSW160270MG_FD_203091 | JGI IMG/M metagenome (GOLD analysis project Ga0315537, IMG submission 203091) | Salt marsh sediment microbial communities from the Plum Island Ecosystem LTER, Massachusetts, United States - Salt Marsh Sediment SW1602-70 ... | reverse complement strand
TTCTCGATCAGGAATCTTTCTTCTTTGATTTTTTTTGTGACAATTGAAGTTCTGATTCTCAGCACTCCCTGAAGAGGCGCAACCTTTTTTGCTATAAAAGAGTGCAGTTCATCTTGGTCTCTGGCAAACACCTTCGCGATTATCAACAATTCCTCAGAAAGCGACAGCGAAACCTCCAAAACCTCCTTAGCCTCTGACAGTTTCTTTGCTACATTCTCGCTTTCCTTCGGATCAGTGTAAACGGTCATGCGAGCCGTGATGTAATTTACGCCGATTTTTTCAAGGTCAATGTCAACAGTCCATTTTTTGATGACCCCGTTTTTCTCCATCTTTCTTATTCGATCATATACCGTAGAGTGGGCTACGCCTAATTGACGACCAACCTCCGAGTAGGTTTGCTTCGAATTTTCTTGGATTGCTTGTAGAATTTGCCAATCTAAGCTGTCCAAGGAAACTTCTTGGTTTTTCAGTTTCATCGTATATAACCTTGAAGATATTGAGTAAGTTTCAGGTTTGTTAATTTATTGTTTGCTGTCGGAAAAATGTAGATTTTTCAATGTTTTTTCGTAAAATTTTCAAGCTTCAAGTTTACGGATTCAATCCTCGTTTATAGAAAACTGTAACCTAACAGGTGACTGCGCCTACACTTGTTCAATTTTCAAGACTTTAAGCAACATTTTTTCGAGATTCCTGTCAATTAACCTTAAATCCACGAAAACAGGATAATCCTCTATAGATATCTACTAGGAAATACCCATGAATTTATCTTTTCCCACAATTTGGAGCCTCATCGACAGTTTTAAGGAGCGGTGCCAATTGAACGGCTGGGAGACCTGTGAAACCGAAGACTGGGTTAAAACAGACGATGGAAAATATCACAGTTTTCTTTGGACGCAAACCATCCACCCATCCACGTTTGAAAGAATCGCGTCAAACCATAAATGCGGCATCCGTCGCGGCACCTACTACGAGGTGGTGGACATCTCATACATAGCATGGTTGTTTCAAGAAAGACCGCCTGAATTTCTGGTATCACAAGTGAAGGAAAATCCTGAATTAAAAAAGAAAACTGCCATATTTGACCTAAGCTGCGCCTACACCGGAGAGAATATCTGCCGAAAGTTTAACGAAACAGAAAGTAGCGCCTTCAAGGAATTTGAACAATTTTTGGAAGAAGAATGGGAAATAGCATTTAAGCCTGCCGACGAAATGCCCACCCTGACAACGTAAACCACTCTGGCGCGCATAAGTCGGTACCAACATTTACAGCGTTTGAACCTATCACGTGAGAATCAGCTTTGTACTTTCCAGCCTTTCATTTGCCCATATCTCCGAAGAGCATTGAAACCGTGTTCAGCAGTCTATTTTCTGGGATAAACCAAGCTTAAAAGGGCTTCTTTCATATTTGTTATGGAATAATAATCTGTTCATGTAAGCTTCGGAAGCGTAGAACTAGTTTGCTTGAAGGGAATGAATGATGAGTGAAGAGGAAAAAGAGAAAATCAAGAAGATAGCTAAGCTCCGTGCTCTCCTAGAAAAACGTGTAGAAGATATAGAAACAGAACTTGATGGACTGAAAACTTTGCTTAGTTTGATAGACACAACCCTGATTAAGGAGGGCTTCAAGAGAGCAGAAATCTCTAAGCCAGTTCAGGCCCCTCCGAAACAGGAGACCCCGCAGCCTTCGGTTATACAACAGAAAAAGGGTATTCCCCTAAAAACGGTAACCGGAGATATCTTAGCCCAACTCTATACCGAAAAAGACTCGATGCAAATTACATTAGCAGAAGACAAAAACTTCGACATCAACACTCCACCCTTCACATCATTTTTTGTGGAACGGGTTTTGGCGAAGATGCAGGAGAAAGACAGAGAAGACGCCAGCAAAGGCAAAATAGACCCAGAAAAGACTCTATCCTACGACATCAAACGAGATGGAAACATAGTCAAGGAGATAACCATCAGAAACCTCAGACGCGAGAGGTCCCGGGAACTGAAATCGTCCATCCGCTGGACCCTAGAAAAAATGTATGAACGAATGAAACAGCAGACTAACTAGCCAAGACAACTCATACCTAATATTCACCGAGTTCCGGAGTTCTTTTATTTCGGATCAAAAATTGGGGAGAGCAACCATGAAAACTAGCCAATTAACCGCCAAGGTACTCAGTGGATTCCTTAAATTCAAGGCAGGACGACCCACTCCTCTCTTTGCATCCTACAACGTAACCGGCAGATGCAACATGAGATGCGTCTTCTGCGAATGGTGGAAAACGGACACCCCGGAACTGCCAACAAAGAAGGCTTTAGCAGCCATAGATGCAGTTTGTAGCCTAGGCGTCCCCTTTTTTGACCTCAGCGGAGGCGAACCCCTACTGCGAAAAGACTTGAATGTCCTCGCCAAAAGAGCCGCATCGCATGGATGCTTGGTGAGTATGAACACCAACGGAACACTTCTGAACGAGAGCAGAGTCTCTGAGGTGGCTGATGTCTTTGACTTGGTTGTCGTATCCCTTGACGGCCCCAAAGAGATTCATGACAAAATAAGGGGAGTTCCAGGAACCTACGATAAGGCAGTTGAAGCCATACGCTTGCTGAAGGCTCATGGAGTAAAGGTGGGAGTGAACAGCGTCGCTACTCCATGGAACATCGAGATTTTGCCCCAATTCATTGAGGAACTACGCAACCATGTTGACTTCGCTCAGGTTCAGCCCATCCATCCCTATCCCCCATCAGCCGAAAACACTCCATCCGGCAAACAAGTTTCTCGGCTTATGAACTATCTGCTGAGGCTCAAGCGCTCTGATCCCGGTTTCTTGGCGGTGCCAACAGATTTTGTGAAGGGGTTTGAGTCGTTTTTCAGGGGTAAGGCGCCGAAGATTTGTCACGCTGGAGAACTGTACGTTGCCATAGACCCGTCGGGTAAACTTTTGGCTTGTCCAGCTCGGTCAGACATAGTGCTGGGCGATACGTTAAGCGGTTCTGTTGATGCTATCTTGAGGGAGAAGCGGGACAGTGAGGGATGGCGTAAAGTTTCCGCTTGTAGGGGATGCTGGCTTGAATGCACTGCCGGAGTGTCAATGATGCTGAAGAATCCCCTTAAAGAAGCTTCCCAGTTGGTTAGCCTCTGGAGATCACGTAAAAACTGAAAGCTCAAGCAAGAGCTATCCTGCGATTGCCGCGTTAAGTACTTTACCAATAATTTCCAGCACAGTTGTTAACTGGTCTGCGTAGAGTCCGATGGCTAGGAATGATATGCCGGCGAGCAAGAGGAGAGAACCGAGAATTCTTTGTTCAGGCAGGTTCATGAGATGTTTCCTTCCGTTGATTCTATTGTATAACGCTGAGACCATTATTTAAGACGTTTTCCGTTCAGCTGTCCAGAACGTTTTCCATGCTGAGGCGCCTATGCTCAACCATCATGCACCTGTCCATCACAACCGTAAAGCCCGCTTCCTTCGCTCGCCTAGCCGCCTCTTCATTGACGATTCCTAATTGCATCCAGATAACCTTGGGAGTTCCCAGCCTATTCTTTAATTTGATGGCTTCCTCTACGATGGCTGGCACGTCCTCGGAGGGTCTGAAGATATCCACAATTTCTATGGTTTCGGGTACATCAAGTAGGCTCTTGTAACTTTTTTCTCCCAAAACTTGGTCAACAAAAGGATTAACCGGAATAATACGGTAACCCACAGACTGCAAATATTGTGCTACGCGGTAACTGGCTTTGGCAGGGTTTCTGGACAGACCCACAACTGCTACACTTCTGTAACTTTCTAGAACTGATCTGATCTCTTCTTGGCTCAAACCGTCCAGAACCTATGTCTTGTTTTGGAGAAGTTTTTCGCCGATTCCCTGAATAGCCTTTACGCCCTCTGAAGTTTCTTCATATTTGATAGGCGCTTCTCCCACCCTGTCCGCTTTTATCACGGTGTCATCGTATGGAATCAAAGCCAGTAGCGGGAGCCCATTTTTTTCTGTAAAAGCGGTAATCAATTCTTTTTCCTCGGAATCGCTAACCCTGTTTCCAACAATCAAAACTTTTTTGATTCCCGCTTCGTGGGCTAAACCAGAGATTTTCTTGGCAATCTCCAGAGACTTTCGGCTGGAATCAGCAACTATAAGCATAATATCCACTTGGCTGGCTGTTCCCCTTCCCATGTGTTCTATGCCAGCTTCCATGTCCACGACCACAACCTCGTCACGTTCAACAATGAGGTGGCGAAGAAGCTCCCTGACCACCGCGTTGGCTCCGCAGGCGCATCCTCCGCCAGCAGTTTTGATTGTTCCCATGACAAGCAAGTTTACGCCATAGGGTGATAGCATTCCATTATTTTCAACTATGTCATTCACCGTAAAGTGGAGCTTGTATACTCCGGGATAGTCGGTGCGGGTCTTGGAGTCTAGCAGTTCGGCATTCTCGGATATCGGGACTATCTGGTTTGCTTCCTCAACGGGTATGCCCAGTGTCAAGGCTAGGTTCGGGGATGGGTCAGCGTCAATAGCCATCACCTTGAATCCTTTTTTTGCGAAATAGCTAGCAAGAACCCCGGAAACAAGGGTTTTACCGACTCCACCCTTTCCAGAAACTGCAATTTTCAACCGATTTTCACCGTTTTGGTTAAGTGTCACGGAGACTATTTACGTTTTCTAAAATTATACTAATCAATCCTTTTCGCAGATGCACTCAAGACTGCTTCAAACAAAACCGTCAAATTCTCATTTTTAGTTTCACTCTTCTCTCTCCCCGATTCTATAAGTCGTTTCAGCACCAGCCTTATTATACAATTCAACAAAATGCGGTAACATTAGGAGGAAAAATCATGAATAAAATGGCTTACAAAGAACAGGTGATAAAAAGGCTAACTTACATCCAGATCCTTGCTGAACAAGAAAGATACGAGGAAATCCAGAATCTTCTAGAAACAAATTTTGTGCTGGTTGCTTAAAATGGCAGTATCAATATCATGCAACGGATGCGGCAAAACCCTATTCACGGGACGCGAAGTCATTTCACCATATTACGTTCGAGCAAAAAACGAATGCAGATGCCCCTCTTGTGGAAGAAAACTTTCACACAATCCAATGAGCGTACAACTCGACCTGCTAAACAGCCGACACTAACTTGTTAAGCGCCACAAAAGTGGCGAACAAAAAAGAAGCCCATTCTGTTATTCGGTATTTTTTGTTACATTTTATTACAGCGAATTTTCTGTCAAAAGAGTTTGTGGAAGACTTCACCACTAAAAGTGTATGCGATTTGGGAGCAGTTCATGCTTTCTGATAACGCTACGTAATCGATCATCTGATATGTGGGCATGAACGAAAATGTAATCAGCACAGAAACCGAAAGTGTGTTACTTAGAAGGTGACATACAGGTGAAGATTCTGTTTGTAGAGCCTCCGAAAGATTACTGGTTTGTAATGGGAGAGTATTTGCCTCCACCCTACGGAATTCTTCAACTCGCAGCTTATCTCGAACACAAAAACAATGATGCAGAGATTCAAGTTTTGGACTGCAACGCCGAGGGCTTGGATTGGGAGGGACTAGAAAAGCGCATCGAATCCTTCAACCCGGACATGGTGGCTTCGAGCGCTCTTTCCACATGCAATACTTATGTTGCCGCCAGAACCTTGGAGATCACAAAGAAAGTGAACCCTAACGTAGTAACGGTTGCTGGGGGGCAACACTTCACGGTTATGGCTGAGGAGAGTTTGAAGACATATCCTGAAATCGACGTGATTGTGCGGGGAGAGGGAGAAGAAACCCTTGCGGAGTTGGCGCAAACAGTTGCTGATGGGCAGCCGTTTTCGTCTGTGAAAGGAATCTCGTTTAGAAATAATGGACAGATAGTGCATAAGCCTCCGCGACCTCTAATCGAAAACCTTGACAGTCTGCCTTTTCCCGGATACAAGTTTGTCGAGAATCTGGTCCAGAAATACCACTTCACTGCCATGGCAGGCAACAAAACCAGATACGCTTTAATTGAAGGGTCAAGAGGGTGCCCTCACCGATGCACCTTCTGTACCCAATGGAGACACTGGGGAAGCAAATGGAGGATAAAGTCTCCGAAACGGATTGCGGATGAGTTCGAATTTTGTTACGAAAACTATGGAACCAAATTTCTGTGGCTCACCGACGACAATTATGGTCTGGGCAAACGCGCAAGCGACTTGGGTGACGAACTCATAAACCGAAGCTTCTCAGAGGATATTATGTGGTTCATGCAGGTTAGATGCGACGATGTTGTGAAACACGCGGATGTTCTGCCTAAGATGCGGAAGGCTGGACTGCGCTGGGTTCTCTTGGGAGTGGAAAGCCACAGTTCATCTACATTAGATTCTTTCAGGAAGGAGACGACTCCAGAAGATGCCAGAAAAGCAGTGAAGCTTCTGAGGGAGAATGACATCTTTTCCCAAGGAATGTTCATTATCGGGCAGCGGCAGGACACAGCTGAATCTATAGCGGGATTGAGAGAGTTTTCAAACGAGTTGGATACTGACTTGGCAATCTTTGCAATCCTTACTCCTTTTCCTGGAACTGCCGTCTTTGAGGAGGCTAAACGGAATGGTTGGATAGAGGACTGGAATTGGGCGAATTATGATATGGTTCACGCAGTCATGCCCACTGAGACCCTGTCTATAAAGGAAGTGCAGGAGGAACTTTATCATTGCTACAGAAGTTTCTTTGGCTCTTGGCGTAGAAGATTCACTGGGCTCTTCTCAGGGAAAGCGTTGAAGAGGAAACTTTACTGGTACATGGCTTCCCAAGGCATCGTGAATCAGTTTAAAACATTATTCTGAGCAGGAGATCAGTTATGTTTCAGCAGCATTACATCAGATCGGACATAAAGTATCAATTGCTACTGTCATTCGCAGGTTTACTTCTTATTGTATTGCTGACAGCTTTTCCCCCAACAGTCACTGGAGACCTTTCTTGGCGAAAAACAGTAATCGGCTCAATCTTCAGCTCAATTTGTGTCCTAGGAATTCTTGCAGTCTTCTCGCCCAACCGATGCCTGAGAATCTTCAACACCAGAAAGAAAACTGTTGGCTCAGATTCAGGTAGGCTTGCGTCTCACGGAACATCAAATGCTCTGCAGGGACATCATCCCACCTGCGGAAATTACGATGTCCACATTTTTCGGATAAAAGGCAAGATATTTTGTGCAGCATGTGTAGGTCTGCTACTCGGGGGGCTGTTAGCTTTGGCTGGGGCAGCAATCTACTTTTTTGGTGATTGGCATGTTGCTGAGCACAGTTCATTAATGGTTTTGCTGGGCATTGTGGGAGTAAGTTTTGGGTTGTTCCAGTTCAAATTTAGGAGTCTTATCCGCTTATCCGTGAACACCATTTTTGTTCTTGGAACTCTTTTAATCTTGATCGGAATCGACGAATTAGTTCACAGTTTAATTTTCGATCTGTTCGTGGTTAGTTTGATTATTTTTTGGCTTTTCACCAGAATATCGCTTTCCCAGTGGGACCATGAAAGAATCTGTTCTGGTTGCAAGATTGAAAAGTGTAGAATTAGGGGATAGAAAAAGGGAGGGGGTTAACGCCTGCGACTCATGGAGTATAATGCTCCAGCAACCATCAGTGTTCCGAAGATGATTATTATGAGTGCCCATAGGGGAAAGTCTATTTCGAGAACAGAAGTGACGCCCCACAGGATAATTATTAGTCCAATAACTAAACCTCCGATTGCTCCGCCGTTGGGTAACCCGAAACATTCATTCTCTTTTCGTCGCCGTTCACGTCTAACAGGTGGGTGGCTGCCCAAAGGTTCTTTGCATTTAACACAGATCACCGCGTCTTCTTCGTTTTTAGTGCCACATTTTGTACAGTAAACCATTTTATTCACCAATTTGTTTTGTGAGCTGCCCTACAAGAAGGCGGCTGCTAAATTTCCAGACATCTATTTCTGCAAGTTGAGTATAAAAAATCTTTCATCAAAGCACTTGTTCAACGAACACCATTAGCATCAAGTTTTGAGGTAACAAGCAGAAGAAGAAAAGAGTCCTTAAAACGGAAAAAGGGAGATTCTGTGGGAAAATACGGTTTTCTTTTTGCAAAATAGATATACGAAGCGTGAACGTTGTTATCGGTGGAGAAAAATGAAGTTTTGAGGAGAACTTTTGCTCGGGAGCGTTTTTTCTTCACGGTTTTTTTATGTGTTTTAGTGGTGGCTGTTGCAGTATCCAGCTTAGCTATTCCCATATATTCGAGTGAGTTGACTGTTCCAGAGAAGGCGTTAGCCTTTTTGGAGGAGGCGGTGCTGCTTGACATGACAGAATATAATGCAACACTAGAAATACATGATGTGTATTATCCCGATGAGTTACATGGTTTGGCTCAGCATAATGTACTATACTTTCTTGTTTCTGATGAAGGCGAACTAGAGGCAGCTTTTGGGTTCAAAAACGAATCCTTTGCTCATTGCATGCTAGGAACGCTTGCTTCACCACTTTACTCTGAACCGCAACCAGATAACATAGTTGATAATGCTAAAGGCTTTCTGCAAAGATACCAAACTTACACTGGAGACCCAGATTTTGATGGCGCAAGAGACTTTGAGGAAATGAGAAGCATACTGGACACGGTTGACCCGACAGAAAATGTGACAGCAACATCGGATCATGTACAGCTTGAGGTAATCAGCAGAACCGATTACACTGCATTCGTTTGGCAGTACGTTTTGGATGGCGTTGCGTTTCCATGGATGACCCTTGAGTTTCGCAACGGGATTGTTTGCGGGTTCGATGACAACTGGCGCCTATACACGGCTGGTAGCACAGCCTTAATTTTCTCAGAGGAAGAAGTCATAAACGTTGCAGTGGAATATTTAGAAGATTTCTCGTGGACTGCGGGTGATGAAGAGGTAACAGAGTTTGAGATAAGAGAAGAACCGCGAACTGTAGAATTAATAACAACTATGAGCAGAGAACCTTTAACATTAAATCCTTGCTGGCGAATCGAATTATACCTCGACAAGATTTACCCCGGCAACGTTAATCGCATTTCGTTGAAGATCTGGGCTGACACAGGAGAAATAATCTCTTGTATACCACTCGGCGGCGGAGGCGGACCTCCAATCCCCGAGTTTCCATCATGGATCATTCTGCCCCTGTTCATTACCGCAACCTTGCTGATTATAATCTGCAAACAGAAACTATCCAAACATCAAACTAACAATAGAAATCGTTCATATTAGGAGACTAACCTTAAGTGATTACCTATCTTTTTGTAAATATTTTTTGACAATTATCCACAGATTTTAGCTAAACCGTGTCATTTTTAACACAAATTTAGTTAAAAATATTTAGGAACGGGTTCAGCATGGTTTTTCGTAAGCGTCAAAGAAAGATTGATGGAAGATATGGACGCAAAGAAATGAAGTGCTTTGAGTGCGGAGCAGTAATTGAGCTTGGAGATGTCTTCTACAACAAAATAACCAAAAGGCATGGAGAAATTTTCATCAGACACTATTGTGAAGACTGCTACGAAAAACAGTTCGTCACCGTTTAAGCATATTTTATTTTTAATTTTTATTAAAAAATCTTTAAGATGCAGAAGTTCGAGTTCTCATTACTCTTTTTATTACTAGAATCCCAATCAATGTTACAGTCAAGAATAGTGGCAGAATAGCCCATGATGGAAACTCTGGGATGTAACCAATTGGAGTATAATGTTCGTTAATATTGCTCGGTTCCAAAAAACCTATTGTATCATAAGTATGACCCCCGATTGTATATAACGTATCGTTTACTACAGCTACACCGAAACCAACTCGTTTAGTTGGCATATTAGCACCATCAATCCAACTATCGTTCTCAGGATTGTAAACTTGAGTATAAAATAACGGAGCTCCAACACTAACAGGTACAGGGTAACCGAAAACGTATATTCGAATTGGAGCCATAATACCTGTTGTTATTCCAGTTGCTCCTCCAGCTACAACTGATGGCACAGCACTACCTAGACTCCAGATGTCAGTTTCAGTATTATATATCTGAGTTAGGTTGCTCGTAAATCCACTAAAAACAAAAATTGTTTGGTCAACAACAGCTGAAGCATAATTAAATGCTTCATTTGGCATGGCAGTTTTAGTGATCCATAAATCTTCGGCTGGATCATAAACATAATTTGATCCAGAATAAGCTATCACGTAAATTTTGTTTCCAATAACATTTGCTTCCGATTCAAATATGCCATAGGTATGGATGCTTTAGTTTCCCATGTGTCGGTCATTGGATCGTAGACTTCGTTTACTTCAGATATGCCTTCATTAGTTTTACCGCCTATGCAGTAGATTTTTTTTTGGTAAATAGCAATCGAAAAAACTCCTCTAGGAGTCGGCATGGGTTCTTTGAGCTCCCACTGGTCTAAAACAGGATCATAAACTTCGTTTACATCTACAAAATTATCAATATCTTGATTACCAAAAATTGTCGAGGGGTGAATACTAGGCCAAAGTCCACTTTCAGTTGAACCACCTATAACGTATATTTTATCATTCACTACAGCAACACCAGAACCGCCCCTTGCTGTAGGCATTGGAGTCAATATTGTCCATGAATCTTCAGTGGCACAAACCATGGGAATATAAATGGCTAGAGAAAGAATCAGCAATATAGTAATAATGGCCTTTCTTTCGCCCATGATAGGCACCACTAATACCTTAAGTAATTGACATGAAAAGCTTTTTTGTCAAGAAAAATTGACCAAACACTGATTTTGTGTTCTGTGTCAGTCAGCATAGTAGTGGTGGTTGTGTCAGTCAGTACAGTCGTCGTGGAAGTTGATATTTGGGGTTTGGGGTTAAAATTTAACCCTTTTTTTCCTTTGTCTTAACAAGTATCTCCATTTTTGATCGATTGGAACAATTTGGGCATTTCAAGTACTTCCAACCACTTTTCTTGTTTACACCGTGGGGGCTAAAGAGATCGGTTAATAATGAAATTTCAAATTCGCAGTTGCATCTTGGACAATGGTAAGCAGTAGCTTTAGAGTGCCACAAGATCAAGATCGTCACGCCACTTACTGCCAATATAACCCAAACATACCAGTATGAAAGAAGCAGAAAGATACCTGAGAAACCTAGAACAGTCAAATATAGTGAAATGTAAATGACTGTTTTTAACCAATCTTTTTTTCTAGATTTACGATAACTCAAAAGTCCTAATCTCCCTGTAATTAAACAAAGTCGAACATTTGGGATTTATTCTTTTCATCGTTACTTTGGGTTTGGGTTAAAATTTAACCCAAAACCCAGTTATAAAATGAACTGTGCAGTAAATAATCACGCTTAAAATATGCTTAAACGCTTAGTTCTATCAGTTTGCGCAGGTTATTAATTTCCACAGCATCGGTTCTCGTTACTAAACGTGAAAACTTGGGTTTTGCCTCTAACCCTATCGTAACCAAAAGGTTTCCCTTGTAAGAAAGAGTGACAGTGAGCCCCTCATCCTTCAATTCCACAGCAATGCTCTTAAGCTGGGCAAGTTTGCTCCTGATCGAGGTTCCACCGCCTGCGCTTCCAAGAACATCTTTCAAAAACTCTTTGTTGGCTATGCTGAGCTCAATTTTGTTGTCTTCAGCTTTTATCTGAAGGGCTTCCACATCACCAGTGATTAAAGTAACTTCCCCAGATTTGACAACATGACCTAACCATGTCGTTAACTGCACGTCTTCACTCTTCTTGCAGAGAAGTTACTTTTTCTGCACGTCTGTCACATAGATAACATCTAGAACAATCGAACCATTAAGTTTAGCTTTAATCACACCCATATCTAAGGTAAGGTCTTGAAAGCTAAGTTTAATATCCGATTCTTTTCCCGCAAGCTTGTCTATGAGTTTTATCAGGGTATCGCCCATATCTTCAGATGTTTTTGCCATAAATCATCACCACCTGTAC
>Ga0315537_1003355_pt1 | contig 11915 bp, 6 predicted proteins | sample SalMarSW160270MG_FD_203091 | JGI IMG/M metagenome (GOLD analysis project Ga0315537, IMG submission 203091) | Salt marsh sediment microbial communities from the Plum Island Ecosystem LTER, Massachusetts, United States - Salt Marsh Sediment SW1602-70 ... | reverse complement strand
ATGCGTCTCAGATTCCGATAGGGTCAGACTGGACTTATGTTTATCCTTTGAATGCGAGTTCAGCTTACCGTGTTTACTGTTACGGAGACTGGATTGACTACACTTCTGAAGCAAATAAAACAGACTACGACATTTTTGTTTATAATCCCTCTGGAGAACTCGAGTCGTATCACACTGAGTCAGCGGGATTACCCGAACACTTAGGCACAACGGTTGACTACCCGTTCTTCATTCCGAAGCAAACCGGTGACTACAGTTTTCGTATAAGGAATGATGCACGAGAGAGCGATGGGGCTGAGGCGGCGACTTTCATGCTGATTGAGCATGTTGAGACAGGCAGATGGTATGAACGTTACATGGAAGGAAAAGTGAACGATGAGCCGGTTGAAAAAACGAGTTGGGCATACGAATTCAACTCAACAAGCAGCTGTATTGAAGTCATTGTTGAAGTGCCGGACACGCTTGACATGTATGAGGCCCGACTTTACATCATGACGAACCCATCGGAAACTGAAGATGCCTTCCTGAATGGTGTGCCTCTAGCTTGGGAACCGGCACTATACGGTAACAGTTCCGAGATCTACGGTGGATACAACCTAGACAGTGATGGGTTCAGATACAATGAATCGATGGCTAGTTGTGAGTATCCGGGAGAGGACATGCTGATCAACTTTACCGTCCCTGTTGAAGGAAACCTGCTTTATCACCTTGCAGTCATAGCTGAGCATGGAGAGGGCACCATAAACTTCATGGTTAAGACGGAATTCGACGCGCCAGAGTTGACTCTGTTAGACCCCGTGGAGAAGGTGAATCCCAACAACGCGACAAGCATAACCGCCCACGTAAAAGAACAATTCAACTTGGAAACAGTGACGCTGAATTATACAAAGGATGACTGGGCAACATCGACCGCCTCAGAAATGATTGCTTCCCAGAACCAAACCTACACATACACCGGAACAATCCCTGGGCAACCAGCCGGAACCACAGTTAACTACACTGTTTTGGCGCGTGACACAAGCGGAAACAGTGCAGAAGTTCTGGGCAGTTATGAGGTCAAGAACTCGGCAAACATAACGCTGAATCTGTCAAATTCAACTGTATATTATGGCGAAAACATCACGGTAACAGGTTCAGTCCCTGTGAGTGGAACAAATGTGACGTTAACTTATTCGTTGCAGAATTCTTCTGCGCTTAACGCTACCACTTTAGATCATGCTGCGGCAAATGTTACAGTATCAAATCAAACTTCGAGCAATGTGACACTGTCCAGATTGGTGTCTACAGATTCTTCAGGGAATTTTATTGACGAGTATTCTTTAAACCAAACTGGAACATGGATGGTCTGGGCAGATTGGAATGGGAGCGAAACCTATTTTGCCGCATCTAGTAATTACCTGAACTTCACCGTAAAGAAAGTGCTTATGTCAGTAACCTGCAACATAACATCGAAGAGCATAACGATTGGAGATAACATTACCGTAATAGGCTCGGTCTATCCCATAGTGGAGAACTTAACCGTCACCGTGGTTTTCATTGCTGCCAACTCCACCGTCAAACAAACCGCTTTAACAGACTCGAATGGAACTTACTTGGTAAGTTGGAAGCCCGATTCGATGGGTTTGTGGCAGGTTCATGCCAACATAGCTGGAAATGCTTCAATGAGTGCAGCCTACAGCAACGTGAGCACCTTCAAGGTAAACGACACTTTCCTGAACCAGTACCTGTTCATTATTATAGGCGGGGTTGGTGGGGTCGCAGGGGTTTCTGTTGTTGTTTTCATCATTAGAAAACGAAGATACGAATAAAACGGTCAAACACAAAAATAGAATTTCTTCAAAGCTGTTCTCTTATGCTTAACAAAAAAGTGGAATCGGGGAGCACACGCAAAAGAAGGCGAATTGGCGTGTGGGTGGGAACGCTATTATTCAACCTTGATGATTGTTGCGTGTGCTCGGTTCAGATTCCGAATCTGATACATAAAAAATTTCTGAATTTTATGTACATATTTCAAGTTCTCAAAACCCAGCGAATTTTAGAGTTAGACAGCAGGTTTCGCTTCTGTGGACAGGTAATCAGTAACCTTCACGCGTGAATCACTGTGCAGAAGAGTTAAAAGTAATCTAGATAAGACTTGGCAAGAGATGGTTGTGTTTGTGTAATAGTTGGTTGCTTCCAGTTCTTATGTTGAAGGAGTGAAACATGAAAAGACCGCATCTATCAAAGAAGGAAGTTGAGCACGTTGCCTGGCTCGCCCACATAGAACTCTCCGACCAAGAGAAGACTCTCTTCACTGAACAGTTCAACGAAATTCTTGACTACTTCAAAAAGATTGACGAGGTAGACACTGAGGGAGTTGAACCCACATACCACGTTTTAGACCTCAAGAACGTCTCTCGGACAGACGAAACGAAACCTTCTCTACCTACAGAAGAAGCCCTCAGAAACGCCCCAAAAAAGGAGAAAAAGTTCATTAAAGCTCCGAGAATCGTTTAGGAGGCAGATAAAATGCCGAAGTTACACGAGTTAACCGCCCGAGAGACCAACCAGAAGATACGCAGCAACGAAGCAACAGCCGAGGAATGTGTTCAAGCGGTTTTTGAAAGAATCCACAAGCTAGAAGACAGGATTAACGGCTACGTTACCCTGGTTGAGGAAGGAGCCCTCAAAAAAGCTAAGGAGATTGATAGAAAGGTCTCTGAGGGCAAACCCGTCGGAAAATTGGCGGGCGTCGCCATCGCAGTAAAGGATGCCATCTGTACACAAGGAATTGCCACCACCTGTTCTTCGCGGATGCTCAAGAATTTTGTTCCTCCTTACGACGCGGAGGTTATTGAACGGATTAAACGAGAGGACGGCGTGATCGTTGGGAAGACAAACATGGACGAGTTTGCGATGGGTTCCTCCACGGAAACCAGCCATTTCGGTCCAACCCGCAATCCATGGGATCTTTCACGGGTTCCCGGAGGGTCATCTGGGGGCAGCGCAGCGGTTATCGCTACTGATGAGGCAGTCTTAGCGTTGGGAACTGACACTGGAGGGTCTATTCGTTGTCCAGCCAGTTACTGTTCAGTTGTTGGCTTAAAACCAACTTACGGGTTGGTTAGCCGTTACGGATTGATTGCGTACGCGAACAGTCTTGAACAGATCGGTCCCATGGCAAAGGACGTTTACGACTGTGCCCTGTTTCTTTCAGTTATTGCGGGTCATGATTCTAAAGACGGCACCTCCGTGAATGCCGCGCCGAAAGATTACACAGAATTCCTGAAGGATGATGTTAAGGGATTCAAGATTGGTGTGCCTAGAGAGTTCTTCGGCGAAGGAACAAGTGATGCTGTTGAGAAACAGGTTTGGAAGGGCATTCACAAACTTGAAGAATTGGGGGCAGTTTACGAGGAGACTTCGCTTCCAACTCTTGAATATTCTCTTGCTGCCTATTACATTGTTGCCATGTCTGAAGCCAGTTCAAACTTAGCAAGATACGATGGCTTACGTTACGGCTACCGAGGTGACAAGGATGAGGGAGACTGGGCAACAGTTTACTCACGAAACAGACGGGTTGGATTCGGGGCTGAGGTGAGACGGCGAATAATTCTTGGCACATACGCCCTTTCAGCCGGATATTATAACAAATATTATTTGAAAGCCCTTAAGGTTCGAACTCTGATTCGAAGAAACTTCGATGAAGCCTTCAAGAAATTCGATGTTCTAGTCGGTCCCACAATGCCTTTTCCGCCCTTCAAGATCGGGGAGAAAATAAAAGATCCACTAGCACTCTACATGAGCGACGTGGACACGGTGGCAGCAAATCTGGCTGGGCTGCCCGCCATATCTGTTCCATGCGGATTCACGGACGGTCTTCCCATCGGAATGCAGATCATGGCTTCGCCCCTCAGAGAGGACTTGACACTACAGGCTGCATACACTTTCGAACAGAACACGGCTTACGGAAACCGAAAACCTGCAGTCTAATGAAAGAGGGCTGCGAAAGAACTATAGTCTGCTTGCTCCACTAACTGTTTGGTGAATCCATGGACAAACCCTATTTCCGCCAACTCTTCGAGCCGCAATTGAAAGAGCCAATCCTTGTAGAGGGGCTCGCGGGTTTGGGAAATATAGGAATGATCGCAGCGGGACATCTTATAGAATCCACTGATGCCAAAGTCTTCGCCGAATTATATGCGCCATACTTCCAAGACTACGTAACTGTAAACAAGGATGGAACGTGCCGTCCGCCCCGTTACAGGTTCTACGCAGCCAAAACCGAAAAAAACGATTACATTATCTTGACTGGAGACTCGCAGCCTTCCATGGATGATACATTAGCCCACTACGATATATGCGATGAAATCCTGAATTTCGCAGAGAAGTATGGAAGCAAGTTCATAGTCACCATGGGCGGAGTAGTCACATCGAAGCCGGGAAACGACGTTTACATAGCCGCCACTTCCGAGGAACTCGTCCAAAAACATCTGGATAAAGGGACACATATCTATGGCGAGGGCAGAATCATTGGGGCAACAGGATTATTGCTGGGACTAGCAAAAAGGCGTGGATGGGAAGGCGTCTGCCTGTTAGGCGCAACAACTGGTTTCGGAGCTGAGCGGGGAGTTGCTCTTTCGGTTTTCAAAATTTTGATGGAAATCCTTGAGGCGGATACAACGAAAAGTCTGGAAAGTGAAGAGACCCAGTGAGAGTTGGTGTGTAATCCAGTCGGCGACAGGAGGGGGGCTGCGCTTGCTGTGGAACTTGGCATTCAAGGTTACTGGTTATTGGGGCTTTGATAAGGGGCGGGGCGTTTTTTGGTTAATTTTATTAATTACATTGTTTGCAATCTTTAAAGTAAGTTGAGGGAAAGTTGAGGCTTAAGACGCTACTGCTGGCATCGATGTTCGCTGCAATTTTGCTTTCTTCTTCTTTTCTGGCGATTTGGATTTTTTCCGCAGATGAAGCGGACGCGAGTCCTGAGTTTTTTGTTGGCGTTCAGTTGGGAGATGGCAATCTCGATGACTGCAAGGCAATGGTTGACAAGGTTAAGGATTACACTAATCTTTTTGTCTTAAGTTCCAGTTTTGTAACCCAATTTGAAGACACGCTTAACGAGGCGTGTGACTACATCTACGAGGCGGGGCTATACTTTATCGTCTATTTCCAAACAACAGCTGCATCATACGAATTTCTTCCATTCAATTGGGCAATATTAGCCAAAGAGAGATATGGTGACAAGTTCTTAGGGGAATATTTTTTTGACGAGCCGGGAGGAAAACAGGTAGACCGCGCGTTCCCCATGTTAACCATGGATGCGGATAACTATCAGGATGCTGCAGAAAAATTTGTTGAAAAGGTTCAACCTGACCTGGAGTACTTCATGAACGTGGGCGGAAAGGAGTTTACCTCAGACTACGCTCTCTACTGGTTCGATTACGAAGTGGGCTACGATGCAGTTCTTACACAATTTGGGTGGAACCACAGTAGACTGCTTCATGTTGCGCTTTGCAGGGGCGCAGCTAAGGTTCAGAACCGAGAGTGGGGCGTCAGTGTCACGTATACCTATGAGAATCCGCCCTACTTAGAATCGGGGGATGAGCTTTACGATGATCTGGTTTTGGCATACCATAATGGAGCAAAATATGCGGTGATTTTCAATTATGATGAGAATGCCGCTTATTCGGGCTATGGAATATTGACTGAGGAGCATTTTGTTGCTCTCGAAAACTTTTGGAACTATATGAGCAATAACCCGACGAAACATGGTTCCCTGAGTGGCGATGTGGCTTTTGTTCTGCCGGAAGATTACGGTTTTGGGTTACGCAGTCCCGACGATAGTGTGTGGGGACTGTATGGCAGAGACAACTGGAAACAAGTGATATGGGATGACGTTAACGATCTTCTTGATGAGTATGGTTCCCGTTTGGACATTGTCTACAGTGACCCGGAGTTTAACGATAAACTTGAAGATTACTACAGCGAGGTGATCTTCTGGGGAATTGAAGATTTCAGCAGCTATCCAGTTCAGAACCTCAATAATAGTTTGGGTTACAATACGATTCAGGAGGCAATAAGCTGTGGACTTACTTTTGATGGGCACGTCATCTTTGTTAAGGCAGGAACATACCAAGAGAATCTGCTTGTCGACAAGGCTGTAACGTTGATAGGCGAAGACAGAAAAACAACCATAATAGACGGGGGCAATGTTGGAACGGCTGTTACCATAACGGGAAAGTATGACCCAGTCTTTAGCGAAAACGTCGTGAGGAACGTCACCATTACAGGTTTCACGATACGAAACGGTAAATTCCAGTCAGGGGAAGCCGATTCTTCTAATTCTATGCTAGCTGCAGGAATTGAAATAATCAACGCAAACAACTGCAGCATCATTGGAAATGACATAATGGCTAACGGCTATGGTATCGTTCTCAATTCTTCATGGAATAACAAGTTTAGAGACAACAGCCTAGAAAATAACAGCGTTAACTTCTGGATTGATGGCAGTTGGATTTCACACTTTGTTAACGACATTGACGACTCAAACATGGTTGACGGCAAAAAGATGCACTATTTGGTTAACGAAAATGATCTTGTCATAGATTCATCCGCTTTTTGGGACACGGGATTTCTTGCCTTAGTAAACTGCACAGGCATAACCGTTCAGAACCTGAACCTTGATGGTATTGGGCAAGGCATACTGATGGCTTACACTAAAGACTCGACACTGTCAAACAACACAGTAGCAAACAATTATGAGGGAATCAGGCTTGTCTCTTCGTCAGATAACGTGTTCAGAAACAACCGTATGAACAATAACAAGTATAATTTCTGGGTTCAGGACGGCTTAAAAAATGACATTGATGCTTCAAACACGGTGAATAATAAGCCGGTCTACTACTGGGTCAACCAGCAAGACAGAGCGGTTCCGTCTGACGCTGGATACGTGGCTCTAGTAAACTGCACAAACATTCTGGTCCAAAACCTGAACCTCTCCGGCAACAGGCACGGCATACTGCTAGCCTCCACCAAAAACTCTACAATCGCGGAGAATCAGATAACAGAAAGCCATGATGGCATCTGGCTCGATGAATGTTCAGAAATCAATATCGCTGGAAATGGCATAACGGCTAACGCGCGAGGCGTTTACTTAGAATACTGCTCCAATCTCAGCATACAAGAAAACACTGTAACAGAGAACGGGCTTGGCTTATTGTTCTATGAATGCTTAAACAGCATAGCACACGGGAACAACATTGAAAACAACTTAGGATCGGGCATCGTTCTAAATTCCTCAAGCAACAACAGAATAGACGGCAATAACATAGCAAATAACGAGTATGGCATCCGAATAGACATTTCTTATTTTGTCTACTCCAGCACTGGCGAGTACATTACCCGAATAGTTGGAAACAGCATAACAGCGAATCTTTGCGGAATCAGAATGGAAGGCTACGAAAGTGGCGTAACAGCATACCATAACAACTTCGTCAATAACACAAACCATGTTCTTGACGAAAGCCACACTATCTATGGTGAACGTCCAACAAAAACGTGGGATAATGACGTCGAAGGCAACTACTGGAGCGACTACGTCGGAACCGACACAAACCATGACGGCATAGGAGACACCCAATATATGATCACGAGAAGCGGCGTTGACTATATTATCGAGTCTCCCGAAGGCGAAATAATATCAGGAGAAGTTACTGAAATCCTAGTCATAGACCGGCATCCATTAATCGGCATCTTCTCAAGCTTCCGCGCCCCATCAGGGCACACCTTCAGCGTCATCTCCAACTCTACAATAGAAAGCATTCAATACTTCGAAGCCGAAAGCACATTGAAGATACAGGTTTCGGGTGAACACGATGGCTTCTGCAGAATCAGCATTCCGCACACATCAATGGACGTGAACAGAATCTCGGTTGTCATTGACGATGGGCTGGTCCCAGTCCTCAACCCCAACTACCTGCTACATGATGATGGCACTACAAGACAGATATACTTCGCTTATGCTCCCTCACCCCATGAAATTCAGATAACTGCACCATAACATCTTCAATCAGAAAATGTCAACACTAAAAACGTCAGACCAAAGAGCGTCTCTAAACCGTTTCTTTGGCTTTTAATGACTCCAGCTTTTCTTGGATCATCTGGTTGGCTAACTGAGGATCAGCCTTGCCCTTCGTTGCCCGCATAAGCTGCCCCACCAGAAAGTTCACAGCGTTCTCGTCCGCGAGGGCGTCCTTGACAGCCTTCTCATTCTCATTGAAAACCTTCTCCACAGCCTTTTGAAGCGCATCGCGGGAACCTATCTTCACTAAACCGTTTTCTTCTATAATCTGCGACGGATGCTTCCCAGTTAAGACGATTTCTGGTAGGATTCTTTTGCCGATCTTGCCGCTTATGACGCCCTCCTCTATCAGCTTGATCATTTCAACCAAGTGTTCGGGAGTAATCTTGGATTCCGTGAGCTCAAGGTTGTTTTCGTAGAGATTACGCAGAAGGTCGCTCATCATCCAGTTACTGACTTCCTTGGGTCGGTCATACAATTGTACGCTTCTCTCAAAAAAGTCAGCTAAGGCTTTGTCGCTCACCAGAACCTCAGCGTCATACTTGGGCAGATTGTAGGCGTCAACAAAACGGCGGATTCTAGCATCCGGCAGCTCAGGCATCCTCCCCTTAACTTCTTCGACGAAATCTTCTGTGATAACTATGGGAACAAGATCGGGCTCAGGAAAATACCGGTAATCATGCTCTTCCTCTTTGGTCCGCAAGGAGATGGTTACCCTACGAGTCTCATCCCAATGTCTCGTTTCATGCTTGACAGCGAGACCCTTCTTAACCAAGTTCTTTTGCCGCATAATCTCGAAGCCTAAAGCACGCTCCACCTCCTTGAAGGAAGAAATGTTCTTCACTTCCACACGGGTTCCGCCAATAAGGGAAATGTTGGCGTCACATCGCATCGACCCCTCTAACCTACCCAAGAAGATCCCCAAGTGCTCAAAGATGGAACGCAATTTCTGGAGGAAAACCCGCGCCTCCTTGGGAGAATCAAGATCCGGGTCTGTGACAACCTCCAGAAGGGCGATGCCTGAACGGTTATAGTCAACTAACGTATAGGGGGACGTGTCTATGGCGCCCTGATGAACCAGTCTCCCCGGGTCCTCTTCCAGATGAACCCTGCCAATCCGAACCGTCTTTCTCTTTTTGCCAACATCAATAGTTAGAAAGCCGTCCACAGCAAGCGGAACTCCTCCAGCTTTGTCGTACTGCGAAATCTGGAAGTTCTTAGGCATGTCCGGATAGTAGTAATTCTTCCTGAAGAAGAACATCCGCTCCGAAACTTTACAGTTCAGAGCCAAAGCAGCCATAACAGCATACCCCACCGCCTTCTCGTTTAGAACTGGAAGAGCGCCGGGTATCCCGAAGCAGACAGGACATGTCATAGAGTTGGGGTCTTTTCCCTTGTAATCCGAGGAGCAACCGCAAAAGAGTTTAGTTTTTAGGCTAGTCAACTGGACGTGAACTTCTAGACCTATGCGAACTTCCTTGCGATTTTCGGTGGACATCTCTGTTACGTTAATTTTGTCTGTGGAATTTAGATGTTTTGCATTCAATGGTCTTAAAGCCTGTTTGATGACACTTTCTGGAGGCAATCATAAGAAAAACCTATTTTCCAACAATGAAGTATTATTAGTCCCCTAATATGAACGATTTCTGTTGGTTTTGGTGTTTTTGGTTAGTTTCTGTTTGCAGATTATAATCGCCAGTGTTGCGGTAAGAAACAATGGCAGAATAATCCATGAGGGAAACTCGGGAATAACGCCGTATTCGTCGGTTTTAGCCAGCCAAAAATCATCGTTTTTGGTGCCTGCTAGGGCGTATCCTCCGTCAGATGTTTCGACCAAAGAACGAATTGATCCACCAATTTTCCTGTTCCACTCCATGTTCCCATAGGCATCAGTTTTTACCAATCGATTGTTGCCAGCTAAGGTGTAGCTTCCATCAGAACTTTCAACCAACGCATAAGCCACTCCTTTACCGTATTTTTGGTTCCACTCCATATTCCCATACTTGTTGGTCTTAACCACCCAAATGTCGTTATCAAACCAGAAACCAGTGGATCCAGCTAGGGCGTATCCTCCATCAGATGTCTCAACCAACGACAGTGCATCATCCACCCATGTACTGTATGTTTGGTTCCACTCCACATTCCCATACGCATCAGTCTTGATTAACCAAAAATCAGACTCAGAATAATTGAGCCTCCCATCTTTTCCGCCAGCTAATGCGAATCCCCCATCCGAAGTTACAATCAACGAGCTGGCACTATCAAATCCTGCTCCTCCATATGTCCTATTCCATTCCATGTTCCCATATCTGTCAGTCTTGACCAGCCAAAAATCATTATACCCCGCACTAAAAGAATATGTATAGCCAGCTAATGTATACCCTCCATCAGCTGTCTCAACCAACGAATTAATTGACCCTCCAATTGTTTGGTTCCATTTAATATTCCCTTGTGCATCGGTTTTAACCAACAGTGCACCACCAGCTAGTGCGTATCCGCCGTCAGAGGTCTCAATCAAAGAAGTAGCCCTGTCAGATCCTGCACCTCCATACGTTTGGTTCCATTCCATGTTCCCATCAGCATCAGTTTTAACCAGCCAAAAATCATCATATCCAGCACCATAGGAGTTTGTGTACCCCGCTAGTGCGTATCCCCCATCAGAGGTCTCCACCATCGCGTAAGCACCTTCCTGACCTGCACCCCCATAAGTTCGACTCCACATCTCCGAAGAAGCCCCCACAGAACCAACAAAAAGAAAACTAGCTAAAAAAAGAAGAACCGCACTTGAAAGAAACAGCCTTTTAGAAAGCATCAAACAGCCCCTAAATAATCTTTGGAAGCTTCAGTTAAGAGGTTTTTTGTTAAGGTTTCTTGACCAAACAAATGATAACTTTAGTCAATTTTTCTTGACAACAAGCACACCACCGGATGTATCTGTAGCTCAGACCCATTCAAGGAAATCGATTAGTTTGACAGTTTTTTCAGAAAAAACGAAGCAACAAAAAGACTGCAACCAAACATTTGGACTCAAGCTTTGCTTTAGTGCGAAATAGTTAAATTTGCAGGTTTATACCGTGCACCTATGCCTAGAATATGCCTTGTCACACACTTTTTTCCACCACACATGGGCGGTATAGAAAACGTATCCTATGAACAGAGCAAAAGATTGACAGAATCCGGTTATGAAATAGATGTCTTGACAAGCAAAATAAAAGGACAAAAAGAACACCCCGCAAAGGGAATCACAGTTTTCCCCTACTCAACCATAAACCTTGCTGAAAGAATTGGCGTACCCTACCCAGTTCTTTCCATAGACGCCTACAGAAAGTTTGTGCAGGTCATACGGAAATGCGACTTAGTTCACGCCCACGGACACGTTTACATGTCATCATACTTGGCGGGAAAGGTGGCCGAGAAATACAAGAAACCTTTCATAGTGACCCAGCACAACACATTCATCGACTACCAATCAATACTGAACATGCTGGAAAACCTAAACGACTTTATTATAGGCAAATCAGTTTTGAAATGCGCCGACAGAATTATTACAGTCAGCAAAGAGACGATGAAATACGTTCTAAGACTGGGCGCAGACAAGTCAAAAACGTCAGTAATATACAACGGCGTTGACACAGAAACATTCCACCCTGTGAACAAAATAGAGAGCAGAAAAAAACTTGGTCTACCCAAAAACCGAAAGATAATCCTCAGCGTGCGGAGACTGGTCTACAAAAATGGTCTGGGCACCCTCATAGAAGCCGTCCCCCCATTGACAAAAGACCATCCGGACATACTGTTTGTTGTTGCAGGAAAAGGCCCGAGCAGAAAACTCATAGAAGACCGCATAAAAGAA
>Ga0315537_1003354_pt1 | contig 11920 bp, 10 predicted proteins | sample SalMarSW160270MG_FD_203091 | JGI IMG/M metagenome (GOLD analysis project Ga0315537, IMG submission 203091) | Salt marsh sediment microbial communities from the Plum Island Ecosystem LTER, Massachusetts, United States - Salt Marsh Sediment SW1602-70 ... | reverse complement strand
AATTCCTTTTAGCTATTTTCTCAGAGAGTTTTCAGATAAGCATGGATAGCCCGGGCTGCCTTTTTCCCAGCGCCTGCAGCTAAGATTACCGTTGCACCTCCGGTCACGATATCCCCTCCTGCGAAAACACCCTTTCGGGAGGTTTGTCCGGTTTCAGGATCAGCAATGATATTGCCCCACTTATTTAACTCCAATCCCGGTGTGGTTTGAGGTACCAGAGGATGAGAACTGTTGCCTATAGCTACCATTACCGTATCCACCTTCATTTTGAAATTGGACCCCTCTATGGGAATGGGTCGTCTCCTTCCGGATTTATCCGGCTCACCTAATTTCATTTTAAGACACTCCATTTCAGTTACCCAGCCATCGGAGTTGCCCAAAAAGCGGATGGGGGTAGTCAGAAAATGAAACTGGATGCCCTCTTCTTGAGCATGATGGATTTCACCCTCCCGGGCAGGCATTTCCGCACTGGAGCGTCGGTAAACGATCATTGCATTTTCCGCACCCAGTCTTAAAGCGGTTCTGACCGAATCCATGGCAGTATTCCCCCCTCCCAAAACCGCTACATTCTTGCCGGAAGAAATGGGAGTATCCGCCTCCGGGAAGGAATATGCCTTCATCAGATTGGAACGGGTTAGATATTCGTTGGCTGAATATATCCCGTTGAGATTTTCTCCAGGAATTCCCATGAAATTGGGAAGTCCGGCACCGGTTCCCAAAAACACGGCATGATACCCCTCTTGAAAAAGCTCATCCACAGTCTGGATAGTGCCAACAGGCCAGCTGGTTTTTACCTTCACTCCCATTTTCACAAGATAGTCCACTTCCGCCTCCACAATCACTTTGGGCAGCCTGAACTCAGGTATCCCATATACCAAAACACCGCCGGCTTTGTGCAGAAGTTCAAATACGGTCACCTCATGACCCATTTTGATCAGATCTCCGGCTACAGTCAAACCAGCAGGACCCGATCCCACCACTGCCACCTTCTTGCCGGTGGATTTCAGTATCTCTGGAATCTCCACGTCTCCCTTTTCTCTTTCGTAATCTGCAGCAAACCTCTCCAGGTTCCCAATGGCACAGGGGGTAAATTTCTTGGAGAGAATACAGGTCTTCTCGCACTGCTCCTCCTGGGGGCAAACCCTTCCACAAACAGCCGGAAGACTATTGGTCTCCTTAAGTTTTTTGGCAGCTGCAACAAACTCTCCCTGCTCTATTAATTTAAGAAAGCCGGGTATGTCCACTTCGACCGGACAACCGTCAATGCAGGTGGGTTTTTTACACTGCAGACACCGGGTAGCTTCTTTTTGAGCCAATTCCGGGGTGTAACCCAAAGGTACTTCCCTGAAGTTATGAATCCTTTGCTCCGGAGTTTGTTCCGGCATTTTCTGGCGGGGGATTTTTAACCTGTCTTTAGTTTCCAATTTTCAATCCTTTCTTTCTACTATTTCCCTGTAAGGGAAAGATATTTTTCCAAGGAGATTTTTTCCTGTTTAACATACATGGAAAGTCTTCGGGAAAGCTCGTCGAAGTCCACCTGATGGCCATCGAAGTCAGGCCCGTCCACGCAAGCGAATTTGGTCTTCCCTCCAACCGTTACCCGGCAGACTCCGCACATCCCGGTGCCGTCTATCATTATGGGATTCAAACTCACCATGGTCTTTATCTCATAAGGTTGAGTCACCATACAAGCCGCCTTCATCATAGGCACCGGACCAATAACCATACAGAAATTCAACTGCTTTCCATCTTTTAACATTTGGGATAGAGGCTGGGTAACGAATCCATTAAAACCGTAAGAACCATCATCAGTGCAGACTACAAATTCATCCGATGTCTTTTTCATCTCCTCCTCCATTATCAGAAGCTCTTTTGTCCGGGCTCCGATAATAGAGATCACCTCATTGCCAGCTTTCTTCAAAGCTTTAGCTATGGGATGTATGGGAGCAATCCCTATTCCCCCACCCACACAAACACATTTTCCAAATTGTTCAATATGAGTGGGCTTTCCCAAAGGACCCACCACATCACAAAGACCATCCCCTGCTTTGAATTTACCTAATTGGACAGTGGATTTCCCCACCTCCTGGAAAATAATGGTAAGAAGGCCAGTCTCCGGCTCCAGATCAGCTATGGACATGGGAATCCTTTCACCATCCTCATGAATTCGCAAAATAACAAATTGACCTGGTTGTGCTTTTCTTGTTATTTCAGGGACTTCAAGTTTAATCAGATTGATCTGGGGAGCTAATTTTTCCTTTTTAACTATCCGGTTCAAAAATCCTCCTTTTCTTTTTTCTTCTTTAGTTTTTCAATCTCTTTCACAAAGTATTCCCGAAAGTAATCCACCACCTCCTGGGTGGAGAAAACATTTATGGCCTCTTTATCCTTTAATTTGTCATAATCTTGTTTGAAAGTGAAATCAGAGGCTAAAAGTGAATCCAGACCAACTATCACATACTGATAATCTCCGGAATCAAATTGCTTTCTCATCTCCTCAGGCAGAACATATCTGAAATCATCCAATCTTCTCTGCAGATTATCCAATTTGGATTCCTCACAACAAAAAAGAAATAAAAAAAGGGTTGCTAAAAAAATGGATAATGGTTTTCTCATACTCCTTTATGCATAACCTTTCTTTTTTCGGTTTCTTGAATAATTCTTTGGGTATCTCTGGCGATAACCAGCTCCTCATTGGTGGGTATAACTAAAACCTTCACCCTGGAGTCTGGCGAGCTTATCATTGCCTCGATTTTAATTGCTTCCTTATTTCTTCTCTCATTGATTTTGATGCCTAAAAAATCCAGATTTTCACAGGATTTCTTGCGGACCAAAGGAGCGTTTTCCCCTATCCCTGCGGTGAAGACTAAAACATCCAATCCCCCCAGAATGGCTGCGTAGGCTCCTATGTACTTTTTTATTCTGTTGCAGTAGATATCCAGAGCCAGCTGAGCGCCTTTATTTCCTTTTTTGGATTCCTCCAGGATATCCTTCATATCGCTGGAGATGCCTGAGATTCCCTGCAATCCCCCATGCTTGTTAAGCAGAGTGTTGGCCTCATGTAATGTAAGCTCCTCATGAGCTATGATATAAAGTATCGCTGCTGGATCCAGATCCCCGGATCTGGTTCCCATAAGAAGTCCCTCCAGGGGAGTAAATCCCATACTGGTATCAATGGACTTTCCCCCTTTTATAGCAGCCATGCTGGCACCATTACCCAGATGACAGGTTATCATCAATATATCTTCAAGGTTCTTTTTGAGAAGCTGGGCTGAACGATGTGCTACATAAAAGTGGGATGTGCCATGAAATCCATATCTTCTAATTCCGTATTTTTTATACAATAGATATGGAATTCCATAAATGTAGGAACTGGGAGGCATACTCTGATGAAAGGCAGTGTCAAATACTGCTACCTGAGGAACTCCGGGAAATATCTTTTGAGCTGCATTTATTCCTTTAATGTTATGAGGATTGTGTAAAGGTGCTAAGTCGATACATTTTCTGATCTGGGACATAATCTCAGAGGTAATCAAAGCGGAATCGGCAAACTCCTCCCCACCATGAACTACTCTATGACCTATTGCCTCGATCTCGGATTTGTCTTTTACTACCCCGTGCTCTCCGGATAGAAGTGCCCGAACCACATATTCGATAGCCATTATGTGGTCCAGTATCTCAGCTGTTATTTTGACCTCGGATCGATCGAATGGTTTGTGGCTTAAAACAGCATCGCTCATTCCGATCCGGGAAACCATCCCCTTGGCTAATGCTATGTTTACACTGGTGTCTATCAGTTGATACTTGACCGAGGAACTTCCACAATTTAAAACCAGGATGCGCATAGTTATTCCACCAATTAAATTTCCGGAGGGGGAACATATCTTCTTAGGATGATTTCAGGATTCTCTCCAATTTTGTTCCCCTCCTTATCATAAAGGAAAAAGCCCTGACCAGCCTTTTTACCCAGATGTCCAGCTCGGACCAACTTCCTCAAGAGAGGACAGGGATTGTACTTGTGTTCAGATAATTCCTCTAAGAGATTCTCCATCCAGTCCATAACCACATCCAAACCCATAGAGTCCGCTAAGGCTAAAGGCCCAATATTGAATCCGTAGCCCAGCTTCATGGCAGTATCTATATCCTCAGCAGAGGCGATCCCTTCCATCAGAACGTGTATGGCTTCATTCAAAAGAGGGACGATGATCCGGGTAGTTACATAACCTGGATACTCATAAACTGCTACCGGGGTTTTATTGAGCTGTTCCTGGGCGATCTCTTTCACCAGATCATAGGTTTTCTGGGAGGTCCTGAGCCCTCTCACTATCTCCACAAGTGGTATCTTCACCACAGGATATAAGAAATGCATCCCGATAACCTTATCCGGCCTTTGAGTAAAAGCAGCTAACTCCGTGATGGAGAGGGTGGAGGTATTGGTTACCAGGATGGTTTCCGGAGAGCAGAGTTTGTCCATTTCCTCAAAGATCCTTTTTTTCTTCTCCAGCTCCTCCGGAATGCACTCTATGACCATAGGAACATCACAAGCATCCTTTAGCTTAATAGACCATTTTATCCTGGAGAGCACTGCTTTTTTCTCCGACTCTGTCATTCCCCATTTCTCAATCTCCTGATCCATCTCTTCGGATAAAAGCTCCAGGCTCTGTTTTAGTATCTCCTGCGTCAGATCAATCAGGACAACCTCGGTACCCGTGGAGGACAAAAGCTGAGCGATTCCTCTGCCCATTACCCCGGCACCACAAATCGCAACTTTATTAACCGCCATGAATTAACTTCTCCCTGAGCTTATTGATTTCTATTATAAAAAAATCTATCCTTTTTGCAAGTTGTCTTTTTATTAATTTGTTAAAAATTTCACAAAGTCTAAAACATATTTATTACGTATAGATTTAAAAACCGCTTGTTTATCAAGATGCAACGACTACAAACAAAAGCATTCGAATTTTAAATGTTAACCAAGGAGTAAAGAATGGCTTTAAAAACACCAGAGGAATACAAGGAGAGCTTGAAAAAGCTACGTTCTAATATTCACAAGTTCGGTAAGGTGATAGAGGATGTGACCACCAGCCCTTATACCAGGTGTACTGTGGAGGGGCATGCTCAGATATTTAAAGCTCAGCACCATCCGGAGTATAAGGACATAGTCACCACTAAATCCTCCCTAAACGGAGAGGAGATATCCCGCTATCTGTCCATAATTGAATCACCTGAGGATATGATAGCCAACTCTAAAATGAAAAGGTTCATTTTTCAACTAACCGGAACCTGCACCGGTGGCAGATGCGCTGGCTGGAACTGCATCAACTCCATGTGGGCCACCACCTATGATATGGATAAGGAGCTGGGAACTGACTATCAGCAAAGGCTTAAAAATTGGTTGACTCAGGCACAGAAAAACGACATCACCGTAGCTGGAGCATTAACCGATCCTAAAGGCGATAGGACCAAATCTCCTTCCCAGCAGGAAGATCCCGATTTGAACCTGCATATCGTGGACATACGGGAGGACGGGATTGTGGTTCGAGGGGCAAAGGTGATGATTTGTGGCGTGGCTGCTGCAAATGAGTTATTTATTTTACCCGGTTCCGGATACAAAGAGGAGGATAAGGATTGGGCAGTCTCATTTGTGATTCCCAAAGACATTGAAGGATTAACCATTGTTGAGACCAGGAGACCGTCGGATACCAGAGAGGAGGAAGACGGGTTTGACATTCCGGTTAAATGCGGGGGAATAACTCAAGCCTATCTTTTCTTTGAGGACGTGTTTGTTCCTAATGAGAGAGTGTTTATGTGCCAGGAATATAAATACTCTTTGAGTGCTGTTTTAAATTTCATAATGCCCTATCGGGCAGCAATTGGCGCCTGCGTGGCGGGTCAGGGCGATGTGAAGATCGGATCTGCCATTTTGGTTGCCCGGGCCAACGGCCTTTCCTCAAAAGTTTTCAGCGAGAAGCTGACCCAAATGGTTATAAACAATGAAACTACTTTTGGAATGGGTATTGCAGCTGCTGCTCTGGGAAGGAAACATCCCTCCGGTGTGTGGCAGTGCAACCCACTTTTAGCCAACGTGAACAAAGTTCACGTGGCAACTCTGCCCTATGAGACGTCAGTTTTAGCCCAGGATATAGCCGGAGGCATAGCTGAAACCGGGTGCATACCATCCTCAGTTGATTTCTATGACCCTAAATACGGAAATTTAGTCCAAAAGTATCTCAAAGCCAGTGCCTCAGCTGAATCCAGAACTAAAGCAGCCAGGTTAGTAGAGTGGACTACCATTGGAGCGGGCGTTCCGGGATGCATGCACGGAGGAGGCTCACCAGACGGAGCTAAATTAGTTATAAGAGCTAATTCCAATTTAGAGGAAAAGGTCAACATCGCTAAAAGACTGGCGGGAATAGATGAGGATATTCCGGAGCCGGTGAAGAAAAAAAAGTAGGGGAGTCCCTAATGGGCTCCTTAAAAGGGAGGGGATAAACCCCTCCCCTATTTTTATCCTCATTTGTCTAACCTCATGACCAGAGAACTTAAAGGATATTTTCTGATAATTCTGGCAACAACCCTTTTGGGGAGCATAGGAGTACTGGGAAAATTAATCTATCAGTACGAGCCGGACCCGATAAAAATCGTTACCTATAGAGGGGTAATCGCCTCCATTTTATTAGCTGGGACTTTAGCCCTGTTTGATCTTAAAAAACTCAGGATAAAACTAAGAGACATCCCCTTTTTTGCCATTTACGGCTTTTTAAGTGTCACCTTGACTTTCATTCTCTTTTTCTATGCCATAAAATTCACCACGGTAGCACTTGCCACCATATTGATCTATACCTTCCCGGCATGGGTTTTGATTTTATCAATCTTCATTCTAAATGAGAAGTTAAATAAAAATAAAATCACCGCTCTTCTTTTAACATTTTTAGGATGCATATTAGTAATTCAGGTTTACGATGCTTCCCTTTTGAAATTCAACTTGAAAGGGATAACCTACGGTCTTTTTTGTGCCTTAGGAGCAGCCTCGTATACCATCTTTGGCAAGAAGGCAACTTTCAAATACGATCCCCAGACTGTAGTAACCTACGCCATGCTTTTCGGGGCTTTGTTTTTGTTATTTTTCAGGGAACCCAAGTCGTTGCTATCAGCTAATTACCCAGCTTTAGCCTGGGTCTGGATTTTCACTTTAGCCATTGTTCCCACACTTTTTGGTTATTCTTTATATACCAGAGGATTGAAATACCTGGAGGCATCCAGAACCGGGATCGTCGCCACATGGGAAATAGTAGTTGCATCGGGTCTGGCTTTTATTATATTCGGTGAGAAATTGACCCTTCCTCAGATCCTGGGAGCGATTCTAATATTATGGGGAATTTTCATTATAAGCAAACAAAAACTTCAGGAGGTAAAAGATGAACCGGTTTAAGATAGTGCTTTTAGCTATGGTTTTAGGGGCGATAATTCTTCTGCCTAACCTGTGGAGAGGAAATACCTATTCTAAAATCAAAACCGAAAAAATCATACTGCCCCAGCCAAGATATGACAGCAAAGTTTCGGTTGAGGAAGCTCTTTCCAATCGTAGATCAATAAGGAGCTATAAAGATCAACCCATAACTTTGAAGGAGCTTTCCCAGCTTCTCTGGGCAGCTCAAGGTATTACAGAAAAATTGGGTGGAAGAACCGCACCCTCTGCCGGAGCGAAATATCCCCTGGAAGTCTTTGTGGTGGTGGGAAAGGTGGAAGGATTAGAACAGGGGATCTACAGGTATGATCCAGAGGATCACAGTGTGATAGGATTCAAGAGAGGTGATTTAAGAGAAAATCTGACAAAAGCAGCCATAGGACAGCCCTGTATTAAAAATGCACCGGTGGATATAGTGGTTACCGGAGTCTATTCCAGAACCATGGAAAAATATGGTGAAAGAGCTAACCGCTACGTGCATATGGAAGTGGGACACGCCTGCCAGAACATCTATTTGCAAGCTGAGGCTTTGAATCTGGGAACGGTGGTAATCGGTTCCTTCCACGATAATGACGTTGCAGAGCTTTTGAAACTCAAAGAGGAGAAGCCCTTAGCCATAATGCCCGTAGGGAAGAAAAAATAAATCAAGATAGATTATTGTTAATATATCTAAATACAGTTTTATGAAGTTAAAGGACATCCAATACATCCTCACAGTCTTGATCCTTCTTTCCCTATTAAGCATTGCTGGATGTTTCACCACCCTGCAGACAGCTAAAACTACTGACGGAGCTAGTTTCACAGCAGGAATTCAAAGATATTATGTGGAAAAAGAAAAGTTTCATCCAGTTTATGAAAAACAATATGAATCATATCATCTATTAGTTATGATGGCGCGTTTTGGCAGAATGGCTACCAAGAAAAAAATGGGCTGGGATTTTGGACTCAAATTTCTAACAGATAAAATCGATCATGGAAATTACGATCCGGTGGGATTTTTCTCAGAGGAGTTCAAGGTTCAGTTTCCAAGAAAATTGCCTTTTGACATAGCTTTGGCAGCTGAACTGTGGCTCTACTATCCTGGCAGTTTCTCAGTCTTATTGAGCAAAGACCTATCCCCTAAATTCACACTATACAGCGAACTTAAATTCGTTGGAGCCTTATATGATTTAAGCGAAAGAGATGAAATTTTTGGTTTGCGTCCCAAAGTAACTCTGGGAACTGAGATAAACTTAATCAGAAACTTCTCTTTCCTCTTCGAGGTGGAAAGAATTTTTCACCACTACAATGATTCGAAACTGGCCACCAGTTTGAATGCCGGAGTTTGCCTTAAACTGCCTTACCGGGAATAAGAATAAAATGCAAGATGATTTTCAAGTAAGATTTTATTCAATACCCGCCCTATTTCCCATTTTATGTTGACAATTTCTCCAGAAGCAATAACTTGAAAAAAAAAGATTTTAAATGCTAATTCACATTATCCTATTCATAGCTGGTCTGGCTGCTTTATACTTTGGGGCAGAGTGGCGGGCTAAAGATCGTCTCGTTTTACCCGGTCCCTTTTTATCTGTCTGATAATTATTGGTCTTTTTAGTAGAATTCAACAAAAAAGTCTTTTAGTCTTTCATCTTCTTCAGGTTGTCCAACCAATTGACACAGAAAGAATCATCCGGAACTAATTTCAAAGCATTTTCCCATTCTTCTTTTGCCTTAAGGTAATCCTTTTTGATAAAATACAATATACCCATATTTCGGTGATGTTCCATCAGCTCTGGCTGAGCCATAGATAGTTTTCTGAAATAATCCTCGAGTTCATCCAGTCTGCCCAGATCCAGGTATAATTTGCACAGCCCGGTAATGAAATCGATTTCCTGGTAGGCAGCGGGAATAGCTTTTTTATAGTAAAAAGCAGCACTGTCCAGGTCGTTTCTCTGTTCATGGACTCTGCCAATGACCACCCAGGCTAATAAATATTTTGGGTTCACTTTTAATGCTTTTTCTGCCAGGGAGATGGCTTCCTCATATCTTTCCTCCCTCAGATAATATCGAGCTAAGTTATAATAATTTGCGGTCTGATCAGGATACAGTGATATAGCTTCATTATATACGGTTTCTATGTGTTGAGGAAATCCAGCTTGTCTCAAAACCCTTGCGATCTTGAAAACGTTGTAATTAGTATAATCCTGAGGATGAGGATCCCGAAGCTGAACAAATTTGAAGTGTTCAATTGATCTCTTTTCGCTGGTATGAAGTAGTAACCAGGGAGTCAAATGAAAAAATGTCACAAAAATTAAAATAAGACCGTAATTCTTGAAATTTTTCCACTCTCTTCCTCTGCTGATAAACAGAATCCCTCCTAAAGGGACAAAAAATATTCCGGGAAATGATCTCAGATCCCAGTCAGCTGTTCCCAGGTAAGAATTAAAGATAAAAATAAACAAAAGTGAAAAAGATGATCCCAGAAACAAAAAAGTCTTGATCCTGTCTCCGGACCTGAAAGAGTCTCTCAGGAAAAAGAAAAATAAAATTATTCCCACTGGAGAAATTAGAAGCAGTTGGTTAGCATATTCCACTAAATGCTCCCAACAAAACATGCTGAAATGATAGGTCGGGGTGGGAAACAAGGGATAAATCAACATCCTGAATTTGGACTCCAGGGTAAAAGTCAAAACCTGATGTGTTCTCAAAATTATAGTCAAAACAAGAAAAAATAAGAGTAACAAGTGGCTCAGCTTAAAAGAATATTTCGTCCCTTTTTTACCATCTTGCCACAGAAGCCAGAGGAAGGACGGCACGAGCACGAAACCAAAAACGTGCAATAACGAGGAGAAAATCAGAGCAGCAAAAGGATAAAGTAAACTAACTTTGGACTTAAGATAAAGCACAGAAAGAAAAACATAAGTTACCAGAGCCAGGGTAAAAATGGTGTAGGCTTCTACATATCCACAGAAAAGCTCCAGAGAAGCCATTGAGAGGATCAAGGAGCCCAGGAATAGCTTCTCTAAATTAGTCTTTCCTAAAAGATCTGAAATATAAAGGACAACCAGAACGAACAACCCGCCACAGAGAATGCTTACACTGGAATAGGTTAATGCAGGACTCCACCATTCCATCTTAGATGATAGGAATCTAAAGATCTCCAGATGTATGAGATCGTCCAGCCATCCTGCTCCCGTCACCTCCCCTTTCAGGAGCTGCTCTAACTTCAAATATCCATCTCCCATAAGAAAAAGTTTAGTATGCAGAGTGTAGAAGATGAAAAGAGAAAGAAAGCTGATTGTGATGTATATTTTCGACTTTTTAACTCTCGAAAATAAATTCAGGGGATACCTCAGGAGCTTCTCAAATATCCGAAGAAATAAACCATTCAACTTGGGGACAAAGACCAGAAGCGTAACCAGAGCCAGGATAATTCCAAAAGACAAAGGGAAAAAAAAGAGATGGTGGATTCCCCAGAGTCGAGCTGGGACAAGGTACCCGGACAAAAGGTGAAATATCACTAGCAATAACAGGAGTGGAATTACACCCAGCTTAAAACGATTTTCCAGTTTATCCTTTTGTCTTTTCTGAGATATTTTCATTACTTATTTTTGTATTAATGCGGATGAATGCCTGTTGCCAGTTTACTTTCCTTTTTTCATCTATTAATAAAATATGCCATATCCAATGGTCACGCAAATAAAAAAAATTTTAGACTCCCTCAAAAAAACACTTTGTGAATACCGTCAATCTGGGTCAAAAACTACTCCTACATATTCAGATCGAAATAACCATTCACTTCTCTAATTATCCAGAATGTGACATAGGAGCCAATTCAATAGTTTGCTTGAAATCGCCTTAACGGAATGAGAAATTATAATTTTAGATGACTCTTGATAAAACTCTTTTATCAGCAAACCTTTATTCATCATTTATATTGACAATTCCTCCAGAAGTAATAACTTGGAAAAAAAGATTTTAAATGCTAATTCACATTGTCATATTTTTAGCTGGACTGGTTGCTTTATATTTTGGGGCAGAGTGGCTGGTTAAAGGATCATCCCGATTCGCCAAATCCATTTCTATTCGTCCTATAATTATTGGTTTAACCATAATTGCCTTTGGAAGTTCTTCCCCGGAGGCAGCAGTCAGCATAGTTGCGGCATTTAAAGAAAATAGCGATATTGCTCTGGGTAATATCCTGGGCAGTATGATCGCCAATATCGGACTGGTTCTGGGAGTCTCCGCAATAATCTCACCTTTGAAGATTCAGCTATCAATCATAAGAAAAGAGCTTCCCATTATGCTGGGAGCTGTAATTATATTTTACCTGATGGCGCTCAATTTGAGCATCGATTTTTGGGAAGGCATTATACTTTTTACGGGGATCGTCCTCTTTATAGCCTACTCCGTTCATCAGGGCATAAAGGAAAAGCAAAAAAACCGTTTGGTGGAAAAAGAATATGAGGAATT
>Ga0315537_1003350_pt1 | contig 11923 bp, 6 predicted proteins | sample SalMarSW160270MG_FD_203091 | JGI IMG/M metagenome (GOLD analysis project Ga0315537, IMG submission 203091) | Salt marsh sediment microbial communities from the Plum Island Ecosystem LTER, Massachusetts, United States - Salt Marsh Sediment SW1602-70 ... | reverse complement strand
CATACCGCAGATTGGCCTCGCGAACCTTAAAAATATCGTATCCTCCGAACGTTCTTAAGCTCAGGTCAACAAACTCCAGATTGCCAAATAAACTGCCATTTATCTTGCCGATTGCCAGGTCAAGCTGGTAGCGTTCCTTTAACTGGTTTTGTACAAAACTCCGTAATGTATTTTTCCAGATGGATGAATGAAAAACAATAAAAGCAACACTACTGCCGAAAAAAAACACCGCCACTAGGATCCATAACGTTGTCTTTATTGCTTTTTTCACAAACCACCTACTTAATCAAAGAAATATAGTTAGACAATAGCTAATCTCCAAATCATAACAACTGGACTAATTTTTCTACCAGGATGATGCCCTGCCTAATCATTTTTTATCTTTGGATTATCCTGACTTCTAATTTATTTTAATCTGGTAAAAGCTCCCGGATATTGGAAATATTTATGAAAATCGTTCTTATAAAAAAATCTCGTGAAAAATCACTCCTCCAGCATCACCCCTGGCTTTTTTCCGGAGCCATCGAAAAAATCAGCGGTAATCCACAATCGGGAGCAACTGTGACAATCCAGGCATTCGATGGCAGAAATTTGGGAAGCGGCGCATGGTCGCCCCAATCTCAAATCGCAATCCGAATGTGGTCATTTGACTCTCAAGAAGTGATTGACGAACAGTTCTTTCGCATTAGACTGCACCAGGCAATTGCTCTGCGACAGCAATTACTCACCAATCCAGATACCAATGCCCTAAGGTTGGTCAATGCCGAATCAGATGGCTTACCGGGGTTAATCGTTGATAAATATGGCGAATTTCTGGTCTGCCAATTTTTATCTACCGGAATAGAATATTGGAAAACAACGATTATACCTCTTTTACTTGAGTTTGTTCCTGCCTGTGGCATCTATGAGCGTTCAGATTTTAAAGTACGCCAAAAAGAGGGATTGCCACTCAGGACCGGAGTGCTATTTGGTAAAGAACCACCGCAATTGGTGGAAATCAAAGAAAATGGAATGCGGTTTCTGGTGGATATTAAAAACGGTCAAAAGACCGGATTTTATTTGGATCAACGGGAAAACCGCAAGCGGTTTTCGGAATTCGCTCATGGAGTGGAAATATTGAATTGTTTTGCTTATACCGGAGGATTTGGTATTTATGCGCTCGCAGCCGGTGCCAAACAGGTAACCAATATCGAAACCTCCGCCGATGCTCTTGATCTCTTGAGTAAGAATATAACCGTGAATGATCTGAAACTCGCCAGAGTAATTAATATTAAAGATGATGTATTTCAAGTTCTACGGCAATTCCGCGACAGCCGTCGTACTTTCGACTTGATTGTTCTCGATCCCCCAAAATTCGCCGAATCGCAAAGTCAGTTACGCAAAGCAAGTCGCGGCTATAAAGATATTAACCTGCTCGCCTTCAAACTTCTGCGCCCCGGTGGGATTCTATTTACCTTCACTTGCTCCGGGCAAATGACCGCGGCATTATTCCAAAAAATTGTAGCCGATGCGGCATTGGATGCCGGGCGCTTAGCTAAAATTATTGGCTATCTCTCCCAGGCAGCCGACCACCCGGTCGCCCTTAATTTCCCGGAAGGACGATACTTAAAAGGCTTGATTTGCCGTGCTGATTAATCCAACATGCTACGCAATACTATCCGGGATCCTAAGTTTGAAGGCAAAATCCATCGTGGTGGACTAAACACTGGTCACCTAGGGAGTGCGGTTCAATTGACAGAGTATGTATTCTTGCAGCGGCCTCCGGGCTCAAGAACTTGCGTAGCTGCGACTCAGCCATTGGGTCACGCATACCTGCACAATCGTAAATTCCGACTCCTGCCACTATGCGCACAGGCCACCGCTTACCTATTCGTGTAGCACAGATAACAAAACCAACACCACCCCCTTCTGGGAATAACGGAAGATGGACGGTAAGAGGAAGAAGCATTCTTCCCTTTTCGGTCAGAGAGGTGAGCCATTCTTTCGGGGCATGCGTGGCGCCAGCGCTAACGTAGATCACATCGTAAGAAGCATCTAATTGGCTACCGTTCCCATATTCAACCCGAACTTGTGGCCATGCTCGTAAGCAAGCTTTGGCGCGTGCGGCCAAGTCTGCTTCAATTTCATAGGCAACGACCCGTCCAGAAGGTCCGACAAGTTCAGCCAATATCGCCGTGTAATAACCTGCACCACATCCAATATGCAAGACTGATTCCCCGGGTTGCGGCGATACCGCCTCTAACCATCGCGCATGAACCGAGGGCTGGCCGTTGTTGATCTGGCGTACCGGATCAATAGCCACGACAACGTCTTGGTAAATATCCTCGATTCCAGCTCCCTGCGTAATACGGTAGGGAATCCCGGGGTCTAAAGTTTGTGCGTGACCTATTTGCCAAGGTGGAGGATCAAGAAAATCCTCGCGCGGTATCCGGGCAAAGGCCTCCACGATCGCTTCTATGCGAAGGTCGGCGATGGTACGTAATGTCTTGGCATACTTCCATCTGATCTCCTCTATATTCATGTGAATTCTCCGAGTGGGCTAGCTCATTATTTGCACTCACTATTTCAAAATCATCATCTTTTTCCAAGATTGATGCTCACCGGCTTGAATCCGATAAAAATAGAGGCCGCTGGCCAGGCTCGAAGCATTGAAATTGATATTATAGGAACTGGCTGACATTGGTTCATTTTTTAGAATGGCTACTTGTTGACCAAGCATATTAAAAACGACCAGTTTGACTCTGACATCTTCCGGCAGATCGAAGGAGATCGTCGTTGTCGGATTAAAAGGATTCGGATAATTTTGATAAAGCGCAAATGTTCTCGGTCTAGCTTCAGGCTCAACTGCATCGTCACCAATTTTGTGAATATCTGTCCGGAATCTGGGCATAATCTGGTAGCCGTCATCGGCTGGTATCTTTGTTGTCGATTGAGTTATAATACCTATTACATCAAAAGTCAATGTCGGGGATTCAGCCCAACCATCCAGATCAGTATCCTGATCAATTCTCATTACCAATGTATCAGTACTATCGGTAATAGTCAGGTTTTTATCACTTCCCTCCACCGGCCAGGTATTGCCCTCGATTAACCTGACATCCTTGATTATTACCAATCGGTTCTCGAAAGATTCACCGATATCCGCGATTGTAATTAAAAGAGTATCTAACTGATTTCCAGTACTGAGTATGGTTATATCTTCATCATTGATAGGCGAAATTTCAGAAAGCCCATTGACCTGTTTAATGGTACCGCCGACCTCAACTTCATCACCAGGATTCAAAGTAGCCAAAGCTGAAGAGGTGGATAGATAAATGCCAGCTGACTGATCCTGCAGTCCGTAACCCATCCCAGCGGAAGAAAAATTAGGAGTCGAAACAAATCCTTTAACTGTAACTGTTTGATCTAGTCGGTCCGGAATAAAATCGGCATTTGCATCAACTATCGCTTCGGTAATTGTCATTTCCGGATAGCCTAAATCCAGTTTTACAATTATGCCATTATCTCCAGCTACCCATAGCGATTTCTCACCTGCATAAATCGATCGGTAAGTCGAACTCGTTATCGAATCTTCCTTGGTCCAAGTTAAACCAGTATCAGAAGATTCGAGGATTATGCCCCCTTCGCCAACTGCATAAACTAGCGAGTCATTAAAAAATTCAACATCCAAAAATTCATCTTGTGAACTATTATCACTGGTGTATACGGCTGTCAGGGTGTCGAGTTGGTCTAATGTTGTCCGGAATATATTTGGTTTGGATACCACAATGACAACATTATCTCTCACTGCAATTGCATTTTGACTGCCTGTACCATAAGCTTTTCCAATAAAGGTATTGGCGGCAATATCAAATACGCCAAACGTTCCGACACCTTCAGCAACAATAATCTTATTTCCCGAAAACGGCCAGATGTCATAAATAAAATTGCTCCCACATACGGCTTCAGTCCAGCTTGCTCCACCATCATAAGAATAAATCAAGGAACCTTTTTTCGATCCGACAAACAGGGTGTCTTCATTGATGAAATTAAAGGAGTAAAAACTATACGCATTTTCATAAAAAGGTGATGAGATAAACGACCATTCCAAACCGCCATTAGTCGTTTTATACAGCTCGCCAGCATTGGTTGCGATATAACCAACATCCCGATTGATGAATTTACACTCGGTAATACCACCTTGAAGAACAACTAAAGAATTATCCGGATAATTCCAGCTAACGCCTTTGTTAGTACTGACGGCTATTTCTCCACCATCTGCCCCGGTTACAATAAATTTGTCATCAGAAATGCTGACTATATTTGAAAATTCAACCCAGGGCCAGGAATTAATCGGAATCCAGGTAATCCCTCCATTAACGGTTCTGAACCATTGCCCATAGTATTGCGAAAGGACAATACCAATCTCAGAACTAAGAAAATAGGCGCTGCGATTAATTGATTGACTACAGGGAATAGAACGATCAGACCAGCTGGCGCCGCCATCGGTTGATAACTGAACCAGTCCGTTATCTCCGCAAGTTATCATCGTACTGGAATTAATTAATTGGGTAGTTCTGAGACTGACTGCTACGGTTGAGGAATCGCCTATTCGAGTGTATGTCTTACCACTATCCGACGAGAAAAACTTACATTTATATGATCCCCCAAATAAGAAATTTCCCGGTCCGTAAGCAGCAAGAGAAAATAGATTTTTTGGAGTACAGGTATTTGGAAAAAGTCCAGCAAGACTAACCTCAATCCAGGTGTTGCCACCATCTACAGTATACCATGACAGAACTGCCGTGCTGGAACTTGAGGCCACCACACCAACATTGGTCGAGGCAAAAGCGACATTCATCAGAACCTTACCCGTAAATTGAGCAACTCTGATCCAGGCCTGACCGCCGTCTGTAGTTTTCAAGACACTGCCTTTATTAGTAACAGCATAGACTGTATCGGCTGTTACGGCTTCAATATCATTAATATTTTCCGCGCTAAAACTTGCCGTATCCCCGACCATCGTCCAATCAGCTCCACCATTAACTGTCTTATAAATATATCCCTTTGTGCTTCCGGTGTAAGCGACTGACTCATCAAAAATAGTCCCACTGTTCCAGGCAACTTCAGGATTCTGATATACTATTGTCCAGGTTAGACCGCCGTCAGTTGTTTTCAAAAATTCAGTCCCCCCAATTATTGCTCCGTTGCTCTGATCGAACATCTTAAATTTTCTGACATTGAGAGCAGTAATATTAGCCTGTTTTACTACCTCCCAATCTTGCCCATAGGTAATGGCAATGATCAAGACTGAAAAGAAAATTTTAAACAACAAATATTTTACCACACTCCCCAATAAATAAATTTTTCCAGATAAACACTAACTGCAGTTAAAATTAATAATTTTTTTTCAAATATAAACCTATCCCAATAATAAAATTATGTCGGGTAGTCTCTTGCGGTGTAGAAATTCCGCAATTTAGACTAAAACCCAGGAAACCAAATGTGGTCAATCTTTCAACAACGGTTTGAAAACCAAATACCTGAAAACGCTTGGTATTCCAATGAAAATCAGGAATGTAATTTGAGTATGAACCTCCGATATCAATCGAGATTATCGAACTTGGGCGAGTATGCAATTTGATAAAGGATTCGGTTCGGCTCTGGTTCTTATCGTAGATAAAATTAACTATATACTCCCGATAGTCATTAAAAGTAATTTCGTAGCCCCCGCCGAATATAATATCGAAAGCTGAATTCAGCCGATGCCTCAGCAATATATCCCACTGATGGCATTGTACTTTATTATCCAGAATCAAAACATTATAAAGTCCGGATTTTGCCCAATCTGCCAAATTTTGGTAAGTATATGACAGCCGAAATCCCAACCGCTTATTGGGTGGAAAATACTGAGCAACTGCAATTGCTTTTTTCTCCGAGCCGACCCCGTAACCGCGAGGATAAGGCCGAGCAATACTGCCCACAGTTACTTCATTTTCTGCGCCAATCCAGGCGCCACTCAGCAACAGCGTCAGATCAGACCAGATGAAATTAGCCCGCATCAGGTTCAAATCCACCTCATACCCCTGATAGGAATCATTCTTTCTGATCAAATCGGTAGCGTTTTCTCTTTTAACAGCATGATAACCAAAATAAGTAAAAACCTGAGGAGCAATCTGCTCCTGAACGGCTTCGTATTTACCCTGCCGATTGAAAATCCGGCCGTAAATTCCAAAATGAGAGGCAATCGCCGATAAATCCAAACCAATTCCAGCTTTAAGACCTATATCCCGCAAAATAGTCTCACATTGGGTATAGACATCCTTCAGCCCCTGCTCCACCCCGTAGTTTATTTCAAAACCAGCCAGAATCTTAGCATTCAGAGAATAATTATATAAAAAGCCCAAGTGCGGCCTTTTATAGCTAATATTGCCAGTAGTCGTATCTACCAAAGCGAAATAGTGATCGTAGAAATTCTTTTCGAGTGATTGCTGCTGTGAGTAAAAATCCATCCGAGCATAACCAGCATAGCTGGCTATAGTTGCTTTTTCATTTAAGGTTTTGACATTATAAAAGCATAAATCATAATTTCGAACCTGCTCCGAATCGAAGTGCCGACGATAGGCATTATTCCAATAATCCAATCCAAAAGAGTAAAGGGAAAAATCCGCCGAATTGGCCAACTTGAAAAACGCCGGATTATGACCTAGATCATATAAGAATAATCCAAGCCAATCAGGCGAATTATTTCGTGGCTGATTCATATAGAAAACGGATGGCTGGTCAGCCCCAATCAGCACTTCTACTAAAAATAGTAGGAGTATCAATTTCTTTATTGGTGAAAAATTGCTCGGTCTCATTATCCTCAATTAATTGACCGCCAATTGTACTTGATCACCATGCTGATATCCAGGTGTTGGTCGAGACAGAATGATAAAATCAACAGATGAATTGTCGGTATCGAATCCCGGTCTCACTCGTTCAATGGATTGACCGGAATATGGGGTAATACCTACTCCAGCCCGCCCTTTGTCAATTCTAGGATCACATCTTTTAATTAATGCTAGATTATCTGTATATTCAACTCCATCAACAATCGTATTAAGCTCAATTCCATCAGTATACTCTACATCGCTACCGTCGGCTATGATTACTAAGTCTGCTTTTAAATTAATTCCAAAATCCGCTTTTGCACCGACTTCGAGGTTAACCAAATTAGGTACTTCGGGGTTATCAAAACCGTTGTATTCATCACTATTATAGAACTCCCAATCCGCATGCGATAAATCAATCGAGTAGTGATCATAAGCATCACCGGCTACGAGTACTATCTGCCCGGGTAGTATGGGATGTTCGCAACCAGTCAGAGGCGTACCGGGAAATTGAAATATTGCCTGGATATTCATTGTCGGACCAACCCGACAAATAATCATTCCATCAAGATAGAGGGTATCTGAACCGGAATTGACCAACTCCACATACTGATCATAAAAATAAAAAGGAATAGGACCCGCAAAACAGGCATAAAATATTTCATTGATCTTAATCCCCGGATTAGTCGAAATCTGAGCATAAACCCAAACTGCCGTATCACTTTGACTGATTTCCTCAATATCCATTAAGGATTCACCCAGGTATAAGGTCAGCGTATCCTGATAATCCGCTATCCAGACCTCCTGAATCCCGCTGGTCTTATAGGGTGTCCAGATAAGATTTTCAAAAGTTACATATCCAGCGGTATCGGTAATCCCCACATAGGATTCCAAGGCATATTCCAGGGAAATCAGGTTAATTGGAAAGGAGGAAAGGTAATTTATTTTATCATAAACCGGATCCTGGAAAACGACTCTCAAATTCAGATCGAGAGTGCCGTCTAACAGCTCCGGTTGGGAGCGAAAACAACTACTCCCAAAAACCGCAAAGATTAGAACCAGTAGGTGAAATTTATTTACCATTGAGCACTAAACTCCAGCCCGTAAAAAATTTCTGGATTCAACTCTAAATAGGTATCTTTAAAATCCTTCCAGACTGCTCGGTCATCCAAAAAATTATTGATATAAATTGATATTTCCGCCACTTGTGAAAGCGCTTTGGTAATTCGAAAATTGGCCAACCAGCGACCACCCATATCGTATAATTCATTATCATACCAATAAACCATTCCCTGATAAAACCGATAATCCCATCCGTCAATATTTTTAATTATAGATTTGGAATGAAAAATGGTCTGGCGATGATCCAGCGGAACATGCTGGGCTTCGAGAGTCATCCAGACACCCAGCCGATTGCTAATGTAATTGAATTGATAGTTAATAATAACCTTCTCACTCCAGGTGCTACTTGGTGGATACCAAATCTCCTCCCACTCTTCCGGCAGGTTGTCATAAATCCGACCTCGGAGACCATATTCATTGAACCGATAAGTCACACTCATACAATACTGAAAATTATAAAGGCGCTTCATATTCATGATCAACTCTATCCCGCTCGTCTTACTCCAACCTCTATTCTCGTTAATCCCATAAGAGTTAGCAGTCAGGGTATCAGGATTGATCGAATATCCCCAGGGATAAAAAATATGAATTGGCATATCTTTTGTCCCCATTTGATAGCCGGTTAATGAGAAACCAAACAATTGCATTAACTTCCAATCCAATGAAATCTCGTACTTAGTCAGACCATAAGCCTGTAAATCTGGATTATCCTGAGATTGCACTTCAAAAATATCTCCGGCAACTCGATTATAAGCCGGCGGGATATAGACATAGCCGAGAGATACCGCTTTCACACTGCGCCCGGCACCAAATCGCAGGCGCACATCATCATTGATAAAATAATGGAGATTGGCTCGCGGAGATAAAAAATCACCATGTTGGGTTGTAATTAATGATCGCCGCTCTTCCCACTCTTTGAAACTGATTCCAATTGGATTAAAGGCATCATAGCGGAGGCCCAGAATTAATTGGCATTTTCTTTTTAACAACTTGCCGGTAAAATTATCTTCAACAAATATACTCCACTGCTGTAATTTGGGTAATAAATCAAAGGAATAAGACTGCATCCCGGAGCTAAATCCATAATATGGCCATTCTTCGTCAATCATTAAGCCTTTGCCGTAATTCATATTCAGTTGCCATTCTAATCCAGTTAGCAGCTCGCTTGTAAATCGCCCGGTCTTCAATATCTTTTTTCGGGATAGTTTGCTTTCAATCGCCCATTCCATTCCGATTTCATCCACCTTACCAATATAACCCGGATAAACACTATCCGGTTTTACCACCTGTTCTGCAACCCATCTTTCCTTATAACTATTCTTACGGTTCAGATCAACACTAAAAAATCCTTGATAAATTTTATCGGAATCAGTTTTTAAAGACAGGTCAAGCGAGAGAGAGGTTTTATAGCCGCGGTCATAATTTCGCATTCGCAGAATATCGGTAGGCTGTTCGTTATCAAAATACTTGGTAAAAGTTGACCGGATCTTGGCATCTCGATTTCGATCCTTCGATTCGATGGCGTAAGCGCTGTTCAAATACAATCGCTGATATTCATCCTCAGCCTTGCGTGGATTACGCTCACAATAGGCATAATCCAGAAAATAATCCAGTACCCCCTGACCAATCCGGTGACCATTGCTCAAACTCGCCGATTTGGTATCCGGATTCATTTTCACCCGGAGCTTGGGGAATAAATTGCCATGCTTCAAATTCACTTTAATAATCCCGTTGGTAAAATTACCATATTCCACCGATGGAATACCCGAAATAACCTCGACCGAATGAATATTATCAGCCGGAATGGTGCGTAAATCAATGCCGCCTCGGCCAGTTTCTTTGGTATAGCGGTTAGCATTTGCATCATTAGTCAATTTATTACCATCAACAATTACTGTACTGCCAAATGATCCCAGTTCGCCATAGACACCACTGACAGTGTTCGTACGAATTCCAACATGTAAAGGATCTGCCAGCCCGGGATTATTCGTTTGCTCGATGCCGGGAACCAAAAACAGGACATCACCTAAGCTGGTAGCTTGCATATGCTCAATTTCACCCGAACTGATCGTGTAAGTAGTTACCGGATTATCGGGAATTAAATTTCTCATCTGGGGATAAACCTCGATGCTGCCCAGCATAAAACAGTACTCTCCCGGCGCCCCTTTATCCTGCTTGAGTAATCTCACCGTCAGTTCATATTTACTATCAGATTCAAGATGTAAATCGAAAAGCGCATTTTTATAATAACTGTCTTTAACGACTTCGAGGTTATAAATCCCCGGTGCTATGTCGTCAATCAGGAAAGATCCATTCGTGTCAGATACTGCCGTTCTGATGATGGTATTAGTACTGGGCATTACTAATATCACTAATGCCGCATCAAGGCTCCTCTTATCCATTTGAGACAGAACCCAGCCCGAGATACTCGCCGCCAATGCGCAATCCAGCGCAAGAGAAATCACCAGGATTGTCAGCGTAAAAATTCTTTTCAATTAAAATCCCCTCAACCGGACAAGAATGAAGAATATCTTCAATAAGTAAAATATAAAAATATAAAAGACACATTCAATTACAATTTTGCTACGATTTTCACAAACCATAGCGAAAAGATTAGAAGAATATGGGATATTCTTAAAATCTCCCAGAGTTAAAAACACCGAGAGATTTGGGGAAAATTACTCAAAAATCTGATCTGACAGTGTCTCTCCGATCCGATTCCGGCTACTTCATTAACATCATCTTGCGGGTAAAGATTCGAGATTTTTCAGGTTTTTCAATAGAAATCATCCGGGAACGAATGATATAAACACCGCTGGCAAGTGCTGTACCATCGAATTGAACCGAATAAGTTCCCGCCGGATAATGGCGATCACATAATACCGCAACACATCTGCCGGTTAAGTCATACACCTCAGTCCTTACCTGACTTGCCTCAGGCAAACTAAAGGTGATAGTTGTAATTGGATTAAAGGGATTAGGATAATTCGCTGAAAAAGCAAATTCATCAGGCGCAGAAGTAACAGGCTGCTCTTCCGGTGGTGGCAATGGTTTACCTGTCCTGTCCTTCTCCCAGATGCCTTGCGCCATTTGCCACTCGACATCGGCAATATCCTCTGATACAAGCTGAACTAATTCATCCTCTGTAGAACACTTGGCTTTAAGTTCATTCAAAATACTCTTAGCCTCATTCAGTTCCGCTCGATGAGCATAAGTTATCGCCAGGTTTGCCAATATATCGTTGCACTCCTCTCCGGTAAAAAGCTCAAGTGCCTTATTTGAGAGCTTAATAACCGCATCATCGTCATTCTCCAGCATTTTCCAGTAAATCATATATCGAAGCGCTGTCTTACCGATTTCGAAGTCTGAGTATTTGTCTTGAATATCCAGCAAGTAATCGAAAAATTTACCTTTTTCTCCTAACTTATTTTCTATATAATCCGGGCGAATAATTGTGTATAGATGTCTCAATGCTTCTTTTGCCTCTGCAGATTTGGGATTCGCAGCAATGATATTTTTACCAATTTTGATTTTTTCTGCATCAGGAATATCCGGGTCCAAAAACCATTCTTTGTCGCTTGTCAATGGGGGTGCAGAGATTTTTCCAATCGGACTACCAGCTGTGCGCGGTTGTCCTTCCCAAGTCTCAGGAAGACCGCAGTAAACACTCGGCATAATATTCACTTGACCATAAGTCTGAGCACAAGGGTAATCATCATAATCATTGCGGTCATTATTCCAGTAAACGCTTTGAGCGTAAATTGTCAGATTACCCGAACCGTTATAAATCTCATAATTTGTATCATTATCGTGGATTGAAGCCACACTTATTTCAACATTGTTAGGAGAGTAATAGGAGGCATACACTTCATGGCTTCCGTTATCTCGAATGGTTGTAAAACTCTCCCAAGTGTAGACTTTTCCAATGCGGATAATATCTCCAATAGCTG
>Ga0315537_1003348_pt1 | contig 11927 bp, 11 predicted proteins | sample SalMarSW160270MG_FD_203091 | JGI IMG/M metagenome (GOLD analysis project Ga0315537, IMG submission 203091) | Salt marsh sediment microbial communities from the Plum Island Ecosystem LTER, Massachusetts, United States - Salt Marsh Sediment SW1602-70 ... | reverse complement strand
CGTTTTATTTCCCCTGCGTGCAATAATCGTCGGCTTCCCGGGGCTTATCGATACCCCGTGGGCAATGAGCTCAACCCCATCAAAGGAGAGAAAGGCATCCAACGTTAAATCCTTGGTTCCGATCGAGCTGCCCCCTGAAAGCAGTACCGCATCCGACTGGGATAATCCTGCCTCTATGAGCGATCTGAGATCCTGGGAACGATCGCCTACAATCCCTAAAGAAATGGGTTCTGCCCCTGATTTCACGCAGAGCCCGTAAAGGGTGTAGCTGTTGATATCCCGTATCTGTCCCGCTCCCGGTTTCTGGCTGATATCCACTACCTCCTCGCCGGTGGATATGATGGACGCCCTCGGTCTCAGGTAAACCTCCGCCTGGCTTACCCCGAGCCCGGCCAAGATGCCGAGATCCTGCGGCCGCAAGAGGGTTCCCCTCTTCAAGATCACCTGCCCCCGCTTCACATCATCGTCGGGCCGAATCACGTTCTCTAAGGGAGAAACGGGCCTGGTGAGCTCTACCATTCCCTGCTCCAGCTTCTGGGAGTACTCCACCATGACCACCGCATCAGCCCCCTCAGGGAGCATACCCCCTGTCGGGATCAGGGCACACTCGCCTCTCTTGAGACCAAATTGGGGGATCTCGCCCATTCTCACCTCGCCAGCCAGGGTGAGCAAGGCCGGCAAGCTCTCGCTCGCACCGTAGGTATCCCTGGCAGCGATGGCGTAGCCGTCTACGGTGGATCTGTGAAATCCGGGGAGATCCTCCCCGGATTCGATATCCCTGGCGAGAATCCTTCCCAGGGAGCTTCTTATGGGGACGGATTCGGTCCCTAAGGGCTTGATATCCCCGAGAGATTCAAAGACCTCCTGTGCTGTCTTCACCCTGAAAAATCTTTGCATGGCTGAAATATGTCACCAATGACATGAATTATCAACTATTATTTTACTTCTTGCACGGGCCGTTGTTGGGGCAGGCTCTGGATGATGGACTTATTGGGATGGCGCTTCTTGGGCAAGCCGTTCCTTGCATTCAGCGATATAGGCAAGCGCTTTCTCGCGCGGGCTGTGATCAGGGTATCGCTCGAGGAGGTTGGTAAAGCGGTTCAGCGCCGCCTTATAATGGCCAGACCTGAAATAGAAGTGCCCCACGTAAAACTCATGTTCAGCGAGGCTGGTGAGACACCGCTCGATGTGATCCTTAGCCTTGAGGGAATATTGATCATCCGGGAACGCCCTGATCAACCTCTCAAACTGGTTGAGGGCCTTGATGGTATTGGTTTGGTCTCGGTCAATGGTTTTCATCCTGAGGAAATAACACATCCCCTGCTGGTAGATGACGTAGGGGATGGATGTATTCTTTGGGTGGAGGCTCTCAAATTCCCGGTACGCCTCAATGGCCTCATCGAATTCCTCCTTCTTGAAAAGGGAATCGGCCAGTTTTAGCTCCGCATGAATAGCCAGGTTGCTGTAAGGATATCGATCCTTGAGCTCTTGGAAGCGCTCGGCTGCATCTTCATAGGAACCGTCTGCAAACTTCGACATCCCCTCGCTCATGAGCTGTTCCGGAGATTTCTCCGGCTTCTCTCCCTTTCCAAACAGAGCGCATCCGCAACACAGAGAGATCACGGCCAGGCCGATAATTGCTCCTTTGAGTATGTAAGCAGTACTTGCCTTCATCTGATCCGGATGACCTGCGTTATTCCATTAATTTGAGCATGACCTTCTCGATATTTGTCTTACCCACGGCACCCACAATGATATCAGCCAGCTTGCCGTCCTTAAAGAAGAGCACGGTCGGGATTGCCCTTACGCCATATTGATTGGGGGTATTGGGATTTTCATCCACGTTCATCTTCGCCGCCTTAAACTTGCCGTCGTACTGCTGGGCAAGTTCCTCTATCCACGGGCTGATCATCCGGCACGGACCACACCACGGGGCCCAAAGATCGACCATGCTCGGTATTTCAGATCGAACGATTTCATCCTCGAAATTACCATCGGTTACCTGTATCAGTTCACTCACCTCTTTTCCTCCTTTGCTGTGGTATACGCTCCAAAAGCTAATATGTGTGCTTCGCTTTGTCAACCCAGAAGGTCCCATATATCCTATTCATAGTTTTCGCACCAATGAAAAAGTCGGGATTCGTAGGAACTGTTTTAATTTGACTAATGAGAACCGATGAAAGAAAATAAACGACGTCCGGATTGAGCGGTCCATGAACAAACCTATGTCTCACCGCCCGTCCCCGCAGATACCTGCGGGGACTAGAGGCACGGAGATCGCAGAGGAATAAGTTTTTCCCTTTTCTGTTGATCCCAGTGGAATGGGCTTCGTCCCAGAGAAATATGCTTCGCTAGGGGATTACCGTGATGAAGCAGAAGACGATATTCACCTGTCAGAACTGCGGGTACAAGGCACCAAAATGGCTGGGCAGATGCCCCGATTGTGGTATGTGGAACTCCCTTGTTGAAGAGGTCCTTGAATCCGGTAACAAGGCACGTTCAAGCGAGAGACATCCGCAGGATATGCCGCAGCGGATGGACACGATTGCCCTCGATGAACAGATCCGATACAAGACTGGCTTCAGCGAATTCGATAGAACCCTGGGTGGAGGAGTGGTCCCGGGATCACTCGTCTTGATCGGGGGAGATCCGGGCATTGGCAAATCCACCCTGATCTTACAAGTGGTTCAGAGGCTCGCCCAGGGAGGGTACAGAACCCTCTATATCTCGGGTGAGGAATCCGCTCAGCAGATAAAGCTGAGGGCCCAGAGGCTTTCCGCGGACTCCCCTGAGATCTATCTGCTCAGCGGCACCTGTTTGGAGGATATGATCGACAGGTTCGAGGATCTTGCTCCTCGTATTATCGTGATCGACTCGATCCAGACGATCTACAGCGAAACCCTCAGCTCTGCTCCGGGCTCTATCAGCCAGGTACGGGAGGTTACAGGCAAACTCATGAACCTGGCGAAACGATCGGGAAGGGCACTCTTTATCATCGGGCATGTAACAAAAGAGGGGGCTATTGCAGGCCCCAAGGTGCTGGAACACCTCGTGGACACAGTGCTTTACTTCGAGGGGGATGGTTCTCACAGCTACAGGATCCTGCGGTCGGTGAAAAACAGGTTCGGCCCCACGAACGAGATAGGCGCATTTGAGATGACGGACAAAGGGCTTGAGGAGGTCCTCAATCCATCGGAGATATTCCTGGAGGACAGGGCACGGGATGTGAGCGGCTCCGTGGTGATCTCCTGTATGGAGGGCACAAGGCCCTTGCTGGTAGAATTACAGGCCCTTGTGTGCAGCAGCTCCCTGGCCGTGCCGCGGAGGACCACGATCGGCGTCGATCCTAACAGGGTGAGCTTACTCGCTGCGGTCCTCACAAAGAGAGGGGGCATCAATCTCTCGAACAATGACATATTCATCAATGTGGCCGGCGGAATAAGGATCGATGAGCCGGCTATCGATCTGGGGATCGTCGCAACCGTGGCTTCAAGTTTTCTCAACAAACCAATCAGGAGAAACACGGTCGTCTTTGGTGAGGTGGGCCTATCCGGAGAGGTCAGGGGTGTGAGCCAGACAGAGGCAAGGATAAAAGAAGCGGTGAAGATGGGCTTTTCACGTGCCATCGTCTCAAAGAAGAACATCAAGTCTATGAAAACCAAGCTCGATATCGAGCTCATCAGCATCTCCTCGGTCCAGGAGCTGCTGGAAGTACTCTTCAGCTAGCAGCCGCCCTCTGGTATTTGTCCTTCGCTGTCCGCGGTATAAGGTAACGTATCCAGTAAACTCCAGAATCGTTCCCCTTTGCCCAGTTCACCCAGGTAGTGGAGTCCTGTGTCAAAGGTATAGGGTTTTCTCCGGAAGGGATTCAGATACCCGCCGAAAGAGGGCATGGCCTCCAGAAGCAATACCGTGGATCCACTCCTGCTGATGGTAAGGGCCGCTGAAAGCCCGCCTGCGCCACTGCCTATCACTATGGCCTGGTAGTCAGTCATGGTACGCTCCTTTTATAGGTTTATCGTGGTGAAAGAAAATAAATCCTTGGCAGGCATCGTAGCTCTGAGGTCAACTCCCTACAGACCATCCCTGTCCCCTCTGGAGCAATGCGGGCACATCTCGATGACCAGGGCACGTTCCTCCCATAAATATAAGGCATCACACCAGGTGCATTTCATCCTGCTGGGATGCTTTGGTCGCCAGATCGTAATACCGGAAGAGCAGGATCGTGAGATTGGACCACAGTATGATGATAATCAACTCGCCTACCATGAACACAAACAGATGCTTCAGGGAGAAGGTTGCTATGATGATGTTGATCAGGAGCTTCACACCCAGTAACAGGGCTGAAAGCAATACCACGCTCCCAATGATCTGCCAGGTAAATCGCTTGGTGATCCTATTGCTGTGGATTAAGGAATCTATGGGGCTGCGCCTCTCCAGCACCACACTGAACTCCGCCATAGAAAGTCGCGCAAAGACGACCAGGCCGGGGACGATAAAGGCGATAAGCCCGAGGATAATCAGCGCCGAGCTAATCACATGCACCACCAAGAGATTCAGCCAGCACCCTAATCCTACCAGGAGGCTCTCCTTGATACTCCAGCTTGCCCCCGAGACCAACCTCGAGATCATGAATATGAGTCCGCCCGTGTAGATAGGCTGGTACATGAAGTGGATAAGAATGGGCAGGGATTTGATATCCGGGGAAAGATTATAGACCGCTGCGAAGTATGAGAGGAAATTCTCGATGATGATCACGGGAAAGGTGGCGTACAGCAGGAAGCTCGCTATGTCTCGCGCATAGGCCCGAAAGAAGGAAAAGCTCTCCCCCAGCCGCAGTATGACGGGGCTATCGGCAACGCTGCTCATGAATCCTATGTTCCATCATATATGGAAATGCTTTTCCTTATAGGCCTGCAAGAGCTGGGTAACTTCCTCCTGGCATTCGCCGCACCCGGTTCCGGCCTTGGTCCTCTCCTGGAGCTCATAGAAGGTTCTCACACCCTCGAGCACGGCGTGCTCTATCTCTTGATCGGTGACATCCATGCATGTACACACTACCCGCTCCTCTTCCCTTCTAACCCTATCCTCCATCCCGTTTCGTATGTAGTAGTCATTGATGGCCATGCGCAGTGCCTTATCGCCCAGCACGGAGCAGTGAATCTTGTGCTCCGGCAACCCCCCAAGCTCCCTTGTGATATCCTTCGCGGAGAGATTATATGCGTCATCGAGCTTCATGCCCTTGACAATTTCCGAAAGAACCGATGCGCTCGCAATGGCGCTCGCACAGCCAAAGGTCTTCCATTTGCAGTCGGTGATAATGCCCCTTTCGTTGTCGACCTTGATGAGGAAGATCATCTCATCGCCACATTGTATATTTCCCGTGACCCCCTTCCCATCATCCTGAAAGCCCTCCTCATCTCTGAGGACGTTTTTAGGGTCCATGAAGTGCTCCTTCACCTTATCCGAATATGCCCAACCTGTCTCACTCATGCCAGTCTCCTCCCGTACATCGTCGACATATCCCTGAGCTTGCCTATCACCCGTGGAAGCTTATCGATCACGTACTCAACGTCCTCCGTCGTGTTCTCTCGCCCCAGGCTTATGCGTATTGAACTGTGAGCGCATTCCGCGGGAAGACCTGTTGCGAGAATCACATGGGAGGGATCTAGGGACCCGGTTGCACATGCAGAACCGGTTGATACCGCAATCCCTTCCAGGTCGAGATAGAGGATAATCGCCTCTCCCTCTGCACCATCAAAGGACACGTTGAGTGTGCCTGGCAGACAATCCACAGGGTGCCCCACAAACCTCACATCGGGAATACTCTCCTCAATACCCTTTCGAAGCGTGGCCTTTAACTCGAGCAAACGTTCCTCCTCCTCATCCATCTCCAAGGTGCGCATCTCAATCGCCTTTCCAAACCCGATAATCCCAAGGGTATTTTCCGTTCCGGCGCGCCTGCCCCTCTCCTGGTGACCGCCTCGAATCAAGGGGCAGAACGGCGCCCCCTTCTTCACATACAGCGCGCCGATCCCCTTTGGCCCATAAATTTTGTGAGCGGAAAGGGTGAGAAAATCGACACCCAACTTCCTTACATCCACTGGTATCTTACCCACGGCCTGAACCGCATCGCTATGAAATAGCGCTCCACCCTCATGCACGATCTCTGCAATCGTCCCAATATCCTGAATGGTGCCGATTTCGTTATTCGCCATCATCACCGACACCAGTCCCGTTCTCTCCGCAATCCAATCCCGCAACTGCTCGGTGTCGATCTTTCCATGCTCGTCCACCTCAAGGTACGATACCCTGACACCCTTTTCCTGAAGGCACTTTGAGGTCTCCAGCACACAGGGATGCTCAATGGTGGTGGTGATAATCTCGTTCGATCTATGATTACGATACTCGCACTGCTGGCGCTGACAGGTGAGGGCATTCAAGACGGTGTTATTCGCCTCGGAGCCGCTTCCCACGAACATCAGCTCCTCAGGAGACGCCCCGATGAATGAGGCTACCTTATCCCGCGCCTCCTCGACGTGCTGTCTCGCCTGCCTGCCAAAGCTATGGAGGCTTGAGGGGTTCCCGAATAGCTCCATGGCATCAGTCATCGTCTTTTTCACTTCCGGATGAAGCGGCGTGGTTGCGTTGTTGTCCATATACACAAGCTTTTCGGCCATTGTCGTTCCTTTTTTTACATTTCGGGCCTAACGTATGACATACCCTGGGCCTGCTCTTCTCGCCCAGCACTGATAATACCCATTTTGCCCCTTAAATCAACACGGAAGTTTGTTTTGAAATTATAAGCATCTTGTTGGGCTATGGTAAAACTCATTCAGAAGGGCGCAGCGTTATGACGTTTTGAAATCTCCTCACCATGACGTAGACCTCCACCTTCAACCGCAAGAGTGCATTCGAGGGGGAGTTTACAAACTCATCCAGGTAGGGATGTTTTGCCAGGTAGAGGCCCACGAGGCGGTCTCGATCCGGGCCTTGAATCTCATCAACGGTGCCGGTAGCCGTAACAGCAACTGCCCGGTGGAGGTCTGAATCACGATTTGATCTGCTGTCGATCAGCAGAGCCGCCCGAGAATCGGCGGCCAAATTGGCGTATTTTCGCGTTGCGCGACTGGTAGCAAAGAGCAGGTGCTTGAGATCATCCGTGGCAACGAACGACACGAGGCTCGCGTAAGGCTGGCCCTCCGATTGGGTGGACAGTACTGCCAGCTTCTGAGCCGAGAATAGATCCTTGAGCTGGATTTTTAGTTTCTCTAAATCCTCCATTGAACCTCCTGCTTGCATCAAGGGTGCGATTCTTTTATCTTCCTCCGGCGGCCGGGTATGAGTCAAGGACCATGGTCTGTCCATGCGCGAGAACGAGAAATGCCTCCCCGGGGAGTCCCTTTTCCTCCAGCGCCCTTTCAAGCCTCAGAGGGGGTTCATCCAGGGGTTCATCGGTGAGCATGAACGTGCCCCAGTGAATGGCGACCGAGGTCCGTGAGTGGACATCCAGGTGGACCTGCACCGCCTCCTCGGGCGAGATATGGTGATACCGCATGAACCATCGCGGCTCATAGGCACCAATCGGAATGGCGGAGAGATCGAAGGGGCCAAACCTCGAGCCGATCTCCTTAAATATGGGCGTGTACCCGGTATCACCGCAGAAGAAGAAGCGAAAATTCGGCGAGTTGATTACCCAGCCTGCCCAGAGGGTCTTATTCCGCGAAATGAGCCCCCTCTGGCTCCAGTGGTGAACGGGAACCGCGGCGATCTTGAGGCCACCTTCATCACGGGAATCCCACCAATCGAGCTCGACCACATTGCTGATCCCGAGATCCGCAAACCAGTCCCTGAGCCCCATGGGGACAAAAAACCTCGTCGATTTGCCTCCATTGCGTTCATGTAACCTTATAATGCTCCCTTTATCGAGTGAGTCGTAGTGATTGTGGGAGATCACGACGATGTCAATCGCCGGCAATGCATCAAGGGCCACTCCAGGGGGCACTATTCTCCTTGGCCCTATCCACTGAAAGGGGGAAGCACGTTCGGAGAAATGAGGATCGGTGAGGATATTTTTTCCTTCAACCTGGAGAAACACCGTGGCATGGCCGATCCACGTGAGGGTGGTCTTCTCTCGATTGGATCTCAGAAAGGCAGGGTCATTCTTGGCCAGGGGGAAACGGTAGTCCCCGATATCTGGCGTTTTCTTCCAGAGCCGCTGCCACCTCCACTTCAGGAAATCGAGGAATCCCGGCTCATCAGAGGAGTAGATATTCGTAAAGCCGTCCTTCGTGTGATGCGGCTTGTCCGGATTTGGCAGGGGAGCGGAACAACATTGGGTGAGCACGAAAAGATAGGTGGCAACCGCCACGGCAACGCCCCATACCTGGATAATCCGCGGAGTATAACACATGTCAGCACACAAGGCCTTTCAGGCCCGGAATGCCAGATAGGTCTTTTTCACCTTGGCAACCTCTTCCACGAAGTGCCAGCTTCCCCGTTCCACAAAGTCCGCTTCCACTGGAGTGCCTATCTTGATGTTCTCAGGGTGGGCCACATCAACGCCCACTATCTGGGCGCCAATACGAGGGCCTTCTCTAACCTGAACGATGCCGACGCAGTATGGCTTATCCCTGCCGTAGCCCGCTTCGATCATGGGCATAGGGCCAACGCCGATCACAGTGAAAGCAACGAGCGTGCCTTTGCCGCTCATCTCCTTCCACTCCATTTCATCGCCCTTGCATGTTAAGCAGATCGGGCGGGGGGGCAACCAGAGCGCACCACAGCCGGCACACCTGGAGGCCATGAGCTTTCCTTCTGACAGAAAATGATCGAATGAGGCAATGGTAAAGGCTATATCCTTCATCGCGCCTATCTCCTTTCATAGATTTGAACCACGGCTGTTGTTCCATGGGCCCCGATGTTGTGATTCAGGGCGAGATCGATGTCGGTGGTGGTGACCTGTCGCTCGCCTGCCTCACCCCTCATCTGCAAGAATATCTCTACCATCTGGGCAGCGCCGGTCGCGCCAACAGGATGCCCCTTGCACTTCAAGCCTCCTGAGACGTTGATCGGTTTTATCCCGTCCCTGGTGGTCTTACCTTCAGAAGCGGCGGTAGCCGCCTCCTTTCCTTCCTGGAAGAACCCCAGATCGGCAATAGCCATGATCTCGGCAATGGTGAAACAGTCGTGCACCTCGGCAATCTTGATATCCTGAGGGCCTACACCGGCCATCTCATAGGCCTGCTGTGCCGCGATCTTGGCTGCAGGGATGGAGGTGAGGGTATCCCTGTCGTGGAGGTTATGTCCGCTGGCCTGTCCGGTGCCGATGATGTAAATCGGGATATCGCTGAACTCTGTGGCGATCTCCTCTGCAACGAGAAGCAAGCATGCCGCCCCATCGGTTATAGGGCAACAATCGAAGAGGGTATTCGGCCACGCGATAACCGGGTTGTACCGAGGATCGTTGAGGAACTCCATCTCATCTGCCCAGGTGGGTACCGGCGCTCCCTTTTCCTTGGCCTTGGCTGCCCGCATATTCATCACGTCTTTAATGGTCATAGGAAAATGCGCCTTAGGATTGAGGGCGCCGTTGGTGTGGTTCTTGATCGCCACCCGCAACATATCCTCGTGCGTTGTTCCATAAGTATGCATATGCGCGGTCGCCATAGCGGCATAGAGCCCTGGAAAGGTAAACCCCACCGAACCCTCGAAGGTGGTATCTGAACCACAGGCAAGGGCCATGGTGGTCCAATTAATCGGGAGGCTGCTCATCTTCTCCGTGCCGCCCGCCAGCACCATATCATACAACCCTGAGGCTATTCCGATCACACCGTCTCTCACCGCAACGGAACTGCTCGCACAGGCATCCTCAATCTTGCGTGCCGGGCGGGGCGTCAGTCCGATGATATCGGCGCAGAGGCTTCCCATCACCGATTGGGACTCCCACATCTCAGCCCCGCAGTTTCCCACATACAATGCCTCGATATCCTGTTGATTAAATCCCTTATCAACCGATCCCTTCATATCGGTGAAGGCCTCTGCGAATAACTCACGGTTGGTAACATCCGGTCGGATCCCAAAGGCCGACATCCCTGCCCCAACGATCGCCACACCTCTGCCGAGTCTGTGTTTGCCTCGAGCCATCATTCTGCCTCCCTTCTCCTGAGAAATTTAAATAAAAAACATGGGGATTTCCTTTTTTGTGATCATGGGTGATTCCGTGAAGATCAATCCATGCTCTTCATGGATACTCGCTGATCTCTCACCTGCGTCGATCACTTGAATACCGTGTAATCTTGCTTCCTGTCAACGATTTTGTGACGACGGTCATGACCGGCTCCTACGGCTCCTTCCGGTCGGCTATCTTCCCAGTTTCGGTAATCCTCTGTTGGTAAAGAATCCACGCCCGGAGGAGGATGCCGTTCATACCCCCTAAAAGGCAGCGCACTCCGTCTTATAGTTGAAGAAAAAGCATGTTGCTTTCTCAAGGCTTCTTAACTAAAGTATCTGTGCTGCACCCTTCTCTTTTGTGCAGGAGCGCCCCACGCAGAGATGAAATGAAAAAGGATAACCAGACCGTCTACATCGTTGATGGCAGCTCATACATACACAGGGCATACCACGCAATAAAGGGCCTTTCAAACCCCAAAGGCCTCCCCACCAATGCCGTATTCGGCTTCACCAGAATGCTCATGAAACTGCTCGATGATAAATCGCCTGAGTACGTAGCCGTGGTCTTCGACGCAAAGGGTCCGACCTTCAGGCACGGCATATTCAAGGACTACAAGGCCACCAGGCCGCCCATGCCTGAGGATATGGCGGTACAGATTCCCTATATCAAGCAGGTGGTTGCCGGATTTGATATCGCGATGCTGGAAAAGGAGGGTTATGAGGCGGACGATATCATAGCGACCATTGCCGTGCTGGCGAACAATCAGGGCCTGGACGTGGTCATCGTGAGCGGCGACAAGGATTTCAGGCAATCCCTGTCTCAACATACCGTGATGTGGGACCCTATGAGCGACAAGCTCGTCGACTACGATGGCTTGAAGAGAGATTACGGGCTCGAACCCGAACAGATCATTGAGATGATGGCTCTCTCGGGAGACCCGGTGGATAATGTCCCCGGGATCCCCGGCGTCGGCGAGAAGACAGCCCTCACCCTCATACAACAGTTCCACTCCATAGAAAACCTCTTCCAGAATACCGGCAAGATCACCAAGGCCGCCCTCAAGAACAGGCTCGATGAATTCAAGGACCAGGCCTATCTCAGCAAGAGACTGGTCAGTTTAGATACCCGTGTGCCGATCGAGGTAACCCTCGATGATCTCAGACGAAGGCCACCAAAAAGGGGGAAACTCGCCGAGCTCTTTCGAGAGCTCGATTTTAAAACCCTTCTCCAGATATTTACGGATCATGCCGAGCTCAGCCAAAAGGACTACCGGTTGATCTCGAGCAAGGAAGGATTGAAGGCCCTCATCGATCACATACAGCAAAAAGGGATAGTCTGCTTCGATACCGAAACCACCAGCAGGAGCCACCTTGATGCGGAACTGGTGGGTATCTCATTCTGTCTTGAGCCCGGGATTGCCTTCTATCTTCCCCTGGGGCATACCTACCCCGGCGCACCTGATCAGCTGGATGTGAACGAGGCACTGGATCTTCTTGGGGAAATATTTCTTGATGCAGGGATAAAGAAGATCGGTCAAAATATAAAGTATGACGCCGAGGTACTCGCCAGGTATGGTATGAAGGTTGAGGGGCTGTTTTTCGATACCATGGTGGCCTCATACGTGATTGACCCGACCCTGCGCCAGCATAACCTGGATTACCTGGCCCAGAACTACTTGAGCTACCGGATGGTGAGCTACGATGAGGTAACCGGCCACGATAAAGCAAAGAGCTTCGCCGCGGTGGATATCGAT
>Ga0315537_1003347_pt1 | contig 11934 bp, 8 predicted proteins | sample SalMarSW160270MG_FD_203091 | JGI IMG/M metagenome (GOLD analysis project Ga0315537, IMG submission 203091) | Salt marsh sediment microbial communities from the Plum Island Ecosystem LTER, Massachusetts, United States - Salt Marsh Sediment SW1602-70 ... | reverse complement strand
GCTCTTCCAGCATCCAGCGTCCCTGCCGGTGACGGGCCTGCACCGACGCCCCGGCGATGTGCGGCGTCAGCACCACGTTGTCCAGCTCGCGGAAGGGGTTATCCTCGGGCAGCGGCTCCCGGTCAAAGACGTCGAGCGCTGCCTGGAACCGTCCCGTCTGCAGCTCGACCAGCAGGGCGTCGTAATCGATCACCCACGAGCGGGCCGTGTTCACAAAGCACGCCCCATCCTGCAGCAAGCGCAACTGCTCCGCACCGATCATGTGATAGGTTTCCTCTGTCGATGGCGCCTGTACCGAGACCACTTGGCACTGCTCAAAGAGCGTGTTCAGCTCGACCCGCCTGACGCCGAGCTGTGCTGCCGCTTCCTCGCTGAGGTAGGGGTCATAGACCCACACCTCGGCCTCGACCCCGCGCAGCAGGTGGATGAACCAGCGCCCGGTATAGCCGGCGCCGACTACGCCGACGCGGGTGCCGGCGATCTCGCGGCCCATCGGCAGGTCGCGTGCGGCGCCCCAATCGCCGTCGCGCAGCAGGCGGTCGTTGAGGTGTACGCGGCGCAGGAGCAGCATCGTCAGCGCCAGCGAGAGGTCGGCCACGGCGCCTGCGATCGCCGAGGCGGCGTGCGTGACCACGATCCCGCGCTCGAACACGGGCCGCGGCAGCATATGCTTGATGCTCCCCGCCGTGTGGGCGATGATCTTGAGCTGGTCGGCGGCGTCGAGCACCTCTTCTGTGAAGCGCGGCGTACCCCAACTGCTGAGCACGGCCTCGAACCCCGGCACGCGCTCGGCCAGCTCTTCCGGGGTGAGGTTCGACTCGTCGTCGTGAAACGTGACGTCGCCAAAGGCGCGCAGCGCGGCGTCGGTCTCGGGTGCAAAGAGGGTGCCGTACAGGCTGGGACGGAACGCAACGAGGATCCTGGGCTTGCCAGACATTTCGGATTGACCTCCTGTGGATACAGACCATTCCCCGATCGCCAACTGCTCACGATGGAGGGAGGATATGGAAGACAGGACGTTGACTATATCAGGCTCCCCCTGCTTTGTCAACTGCCCAACCCGTCAGTGCTTCGAGAGCTCCCCTCTCGCCCTGGTGGGCGGCGACGAGATGGGCGAGCGCATCCAGAGAGCTGACGTCTCGTGCAGGGCCATCTACCATCGAGGACACGGCATCCCCCCATGCAGACGTGTGAGGAATGCCTCGCCCTCTTCCGATGCGGCCTGCTCCCAATAGGGCGAGGCATTCCTGGACGCTAGAGCGGGTGGCTGGCTTGCTTGCTGATGAGCGCATGTCCTGTACCATAGCATGTCCTCGGAATGCCTCGCCCCTGCACGCCGCGTCACCTGTGGCAGAACGCGCACCTGTCTAGCCTCTCTGCCAGGCTGCTCCTTGGCAGGGGTCTGCGAGAGCGTGGCGATCCGGGTAGGCTCCAGCCTGGCATGAGGAACTCACCGTTACCTTTTGCCCTCCTCGAACGGTACAACAACAGAACCCATGACGATCGGCCCCGCGGGGCGCCGCGTCGGTGCCAGGGATGGCATGGCGGACACGTACGGGCGCCCGGCCTGCGCGCCGGGCCAGATGTGGTAGAATACTCATGACGACACAATCCATACTCAGCGACAGGTGGAGAGCAATGCCATCCGACGAAAGCGTACTGAGCCTCCAAGAGGAAGCTGCGCTCGTCGCACGCGCCCAACAGGGCGACGAGTCCGCCGTGAGCTGGCTGTACCGCCGCTATGCGCCCCGCATCTATGGCTATGTCGCGAGCCGCGTCGGCGATCCGTCCCTGGCCGACGACCTGACCTCCGACGCGTTCCTGCGCGCCCTGGAGGGGCTGCCGCAGTTTGAACAGCGCGGCATCTCGATCTCGGCCTGGCTGTACCGCATCGCCCACGACCGCGTGGCCGACCATTTTCGCCGCCAGGCGCGCCGTCCAACCCTGCCCCTGGAAGACGAGTTCTTGCCCGCGGACGACGAGATCGATGGCAACATCCATGCCCGGCTCGAGATGGCACAGTTGGGCGAGGCGATCCGGCGGCTGACGCCAGAGCAGCACCAGGTCATCGTGCTGCGCTTTGTAGCCGGGCTCAAGCTCGACGAGACCGCCTACATCATGCAAAAGAGCACCGCCGCGGTCAAGATGCTGCAACTACGCGCCTTGACCCGCCTGCGGGAATGGGTGGCGCGGTCCGGCTACTAGAGGAGACGTGCGATGGAAACCGATCGGGCCTTTGCGACGATCTTGAACGACTGCTTGGACGCCATCGAGGCGGGGCAGGCCAGCATCGAAGAGTGCCTGGCGCGCTACCCGCAGCATGCCGGCCGCTTGGAAGGCTTGCTGCACCTCGGCGACGCTGCCAGGGAGCTGTCGCTCCCCGCGCCCACGCCCGAGATGCTGACCGCAGGCGAGCGGCGGCTCGTGGACGCAGCCCGGTCGCGCACCGCGGAGGGACGCGACCACGCCGGGTCGGCCGGCCGACGAGGCGTCCTGTCGAGGCAGTTCATCGCCCCGCTGAAGGCCGCCGCGTCTAGTTGGCCCAGGTGGGTCCTGCCTGCAGCCTCGCTCGCCGTAGGGGCTGTCCTGCTCTTTGTCTGCGTCGTCCTCGCCGTAACCGGCGGCCTCTTGGCCCGCAGGGGGCTGCCAGGCGTCGACGCGCCGCCGACGGCCATCGCGGCGCAGACGAGTGCGCCCCTGCCCAGCCCCACGGCAGCGGAAATCGTGGTCGCGGACCCCACGCTGCCACCCGAGCCGACGGCGATCGCCAAGGCTGATGCGACCTTGCCGCCGGGCTACAGGGTGTTCTTTCCCTTCAGCAGCCAGCCCCAGTCGCCGGACGTGGCCGTGCTGGACGGGATAGAGGGCCTGGTCGAGGTGCAGGGCGCCGATGGGAGCTGGACGGCCGTGCACGACGGGCAGGTGCTCGAGGCCGGGGCACGGGTGCGCACGGGGGCGCTGTCCACGGCCCAGCTCGTGTTCTACGATGGCAGCACCGCCTACCTCGACCCCGGTACCGAGCTCTCGATCGACGCGTTGGGGCAGGACCGGGCGGATCGATCGCGCATTGTCGAGCTCACCCAGTGGGCCGGCGAGACGGACCACGACGTGACGCCGTCTTACGGTACGAACGCGCGCTACGAGGTGCACACCCCCGCCGGCACCGGCGAGGCCAAGGGCACCTTCTTCCACGTCTCAGTCGCGCTGGCCCAGGTCGTGCGCTTTCGCGTGGACGATGGCACGGTCGCCGTCACTCACCTCGATGTGACCGTGCTCGTCGTCGCCGGGCAGTCGACCACGATCCACGTCGACCAGCCGCCCGCCGAACCCCTTTACCAGGTCAGCGGGGAGGGCGTCCTCGAGGCGACGGGCACCATCTGGCGAGTCGCCGGGCAGGATTTCACCACCGACGAATCTACCAAGGTCATCGGCGGCCCGCAAGTCGGCGACTGGGTGCGCATCGAGGGGCACCTGCTGCCCGATGGCACGCGCGTCGCCGACCGGATCGTGCTGCTGCGCCGTGCGCCGGTGAACCGCTTTAGCATCGTCGGCGAGGTCGAGGCGACGGGCACCGTCACATGGACGGTGGCCGGGCAAGAGATTGCCGTCGACGCTGATACCGAGATCGATGAGGGCATCGCGGTCGGCGACCGGGTGCGCGTGGAGGGCGTGATTCGAGAGGGCGAGGACTTGGCGCTGCTTGCCGAGCGGATCGTGCTGCTCGAGGGGCAGGGAGCGCCTTTCAGCCTGATCGGGGTGGTGCAAGAGATTGGCGAGGCGCACTGGCTGGTCTCCGGCATCTCGGTCACCGTCGACAGCGAGACGACCATCGATCCCGCCCTGGACGTGGGTCACGTGGCGCGCGTACGCGGCGTGATTCTGGATCTCGACGGCACCTGGCTGGCGCGCTCGATCGCGCCGCTCGTGGCGGAGGAAGCCAAGTTCGAGTTCGCCGGGACCGTGGAAGCGATCGATCCCTGGGTCGTGTCGGGCATCCCGCTCGAGACGCGGGCCTGGACCGAGATCGAGGGCCCGATCGTGGTCGGCGACCGGGTCCGGGTCAAGGGCCGGATCCTACCCGATGGCACGTGGCTGGCCAACGAGATCGAGCTGCTCGACCGCGAGACCGGCCTGTCCTTTGCCTTTGCCGGCACCGTCGAAGGGATCGAGCCTTGGGTGGTGAGCGGCATCTCGCTGGCTGTCGACGCGGAAACCGAGATCGTAGGCCCGATCGATGTCGGCGACCAGGTCGTGGTCAAGGGCCGGATCTTGCCTGACGGCACCTGGCTGGCGACTGAGATCCGGCTGGTCGACCCCCAGTGGGGCCATGGCTGCATGCTGGTCACCTCGCTCGTGGTCGGCGTGGACGGGGGCACAGTCGTGCTGCAGGACGGCACCACGATCGCGCTAGATACGGGCGTGCAGATCGACGGCCGCTTGCAGGTGAACAGTGTGATCGCCGTTTACGCCTGTGTCGACGATCGCGGCAACGTGACCATCGTCAGCATCATCGTCCTTTACCAGGTGCAGCCCTTGATCGTCGTGCAGCCGCCGCCAGCCAGCGACGAGGATCACGAGGGCGACGAGGACGCGGGACGTAAGGTCACGATCTGCCACAAGCCGGGCAGTAAATCGGGCGGCCACACCATCGTCGTGGCCTGGTCGGCCTGGATCAACGGGCACAGCCGACATGGCGACACCCTGGGCCCGTGCAGATAAGCCCGTAGGGGCGGGGCTAGCGAATTCTGATTCGCTGAATCGGAATATTGCGCTCGAGCGCGTCGGGTCCCCGCCCTCCCTGCGCCATACCCCGGGACCGCCAGGCTCCAGCCTGGCATGGGACGCTCCACCGTAGGGGCGGGACTCTGTGCCCGCCCCCTGCGTACTGCCGAAGGAATTCCAGTTCTTGTAGGTCGCGCGAACGAGGCGTTCGTCATCCTATGTGACCCCGGTGGGAGCCCCCGTACCATGGCGGGCCGGACGTGACACACGTCCGCTACAAGCCTCCCCGTTCCCCAGCGAAAATCGGTGCTCCTGTGGTAGGGAACGCGCGTATTTGACAGCCTATTCGAAACGTGCTAAGATGGGTCCCACTTCGCACCGGCAGGTTTCGCGTTCCATAGCAGATCCCGACTCTATTCCTCCATCCTCCTGACGAGTGGGAGCTGCTCCATCTGCGTAGGCCGCAACAACCGAATACGACCGCATTTCGGTCTAGAAAGGGGGATCGACCGGCGGAAACCTGATCTACGTCGCTATTCGTGCCTTCAGCAGCTTCATGTCTTAGGAGGAAAGTGATGAAGAAGGTAACACGTAGAGACTTTCTGCGCCTTTCATCCCTCGCGGCAGCAGGCGTCGCAGCAGTGGCCTGCGCCAAGACAGCCGCACCGACCGCACCGCCCGAGCAAGCAGCTACTGCTACATCCGCGCCGGCGGCAGCGACGGCGACCACTGCACCGCCGACGGCAACAGCCGCACCGCCGACGCCAACATCCGCGCCTGCAGTCAGCTCGCACCAAGCTTTCCAGTTCCAAGAGCTGGTCAAGTCCGGCGCACTGCCGCCCCTGGAGCAGCGCCTGCCCAATAATCCCAGGGTGATCGAACCGTTGGACACCATTGGGGAGTATGGCGGCCTCATGCGCCACCCGCTGCTCGGTTCGTGGTCGTCCCGCTTTTACTCGTTCATGGGCGACGAGAACTTTTTGGTCTGGACGCCCCAGTGGGACGGCCTGCTCACCAACGTGGCCGAGACCTATGAGGTGAGCGAAGACTCGAGCCAGTTCACCTTCCACCTGCGCGAGGGCATGAAATGGTCCGATGGCGAGGACTTTAACGCCGCCGACATCATGTTCTGCTACAACGATGTCCTGCTCAACGAAGAGCTCACGCCTCAGAAGCCGCAATGGCTGACCGTGGGCGGTGAGTTTGCCGTGGTGGAAGCGCCCGACGACCATACCATCCAGTTCTCCTTTGCGGCGCCTTACGGTCTCTTCCTGCAGTGGATCGCGACGCCCAGCGGCTCGCCCTTGATCGAGTACCCCGAGCACTATGTCAAGCAGTTCCACCCCAAGTACAACACCGAAAACCTGGACCAGATGGTCGCCGACGCCGGATTCTCGACTTGGGTGGAGCTCTTTCAGGCCAAGACCGGCGCGCAGGGGACGGGCGCCGCCTGGACCAACGTCGACCTGCCGATGATCTATGCCTGGATCGTCACAGAACCGGCCGGCGGCGACGTGACGCGCGCCGTTTCCGAGCCGAATCCCTACTACTGGAAGGTCGATACCGAAGGCAACCAGTTGCCCTACATCGGACGCATCGAGTGGGAGTTCCTGAGCGATCCAGAAGTGCTCCTGCTGCGCACGCTGAACGGCGAAGTCGAGTTCATGAACTATTATGCCAACTCGCTCAAGAACAAGGCCGTCTTGTACGACAACATGGAACAGGGCGACTATCACTTCTTTGACCAGATCCGCGACCAGGCGTGCACGACCGTGATCCACCTCAACTGGAACACCATGAACGAGGCCTTGCGCGAGGTCTTCCAGACCAAGGATTTCCGCATCGCGCTCTCGCAGGCCATCAACCGCCAGGAGATCATTGACACGGTCTTTGTCGGGCAGGGCATCCCCTACCAGGCGGCGCCCAAGCCGAGTGCCCTATTCTACAACGAGACGCTGGCCACCCAGTACACCGAGTACGACGTGGCCAAGGCCAACCAGCTTCTCGACGGCCTCTATCCGGAGAAGGACGCCAGCGGCGTCCGGATCGGGCCGGATGGCAACCCGATCAAGTTCGACCTGATCGTCGACGCGACCCGCATGCCGGACTGGATCGACGTCCTGGAGATGGTCAAGATCTACTGGGATCAAGTGGGCATCGACATGACCATCCAGGGCATCAGCGGCGAGTTGCTCGACGAGCGGCGCCAAGCCAACGACTATGATGCCACCGCCGGCTGGAGCGATGGCGGCCTGGCGACCCTCCTCACCCCCAACCAGTTCCTCTTTCCTTTGGGCTGGGGCAGCACGTTTGCCCCGGCATGGGGTGAGTGGTTACAGCCGGGCGACTTTGGCGGCGAACCCGAGGAGCCCCCGGCCGACGTCATAGAGCAGAAGGAGCTCTATGACCAGGTCAAGGCTACCGCCGATCCCGACAAGCAGGCCGAGCTCATGAACCAGATCATTGACATCGCCATCGACCGCTTCTGGACGATCGGCATTAGCCTGGATACGGGCCAGTTCGGCGTGGTCAAGAACAACTACTACAACGTGCCGCTTGCCATGCCAGAGTCCTGGAACTATCCGGATCCCTTCCCGACCAATACGTGCACCTATTGGATCAAGGAATAGGACCACCGGGATGGGCGTAGATTGGTAGTCTGAAAGACGGGCACGCCCACGTGTAGGGCCGTTGGCACGTGGGCGTTGCCGTTTTTGCGATGCTGTTCTTGGAGGAGAGAATCGATGCTCCGTTTCGCTGCTCGGCGGATCCTGTACATGGTCCCTACCCTGGTCGTCGTCTCTATCCTTTCCTTCATCATCATCCAACTGCCGCCCGGCGACTATCTTACGACCGTCGTCACGAACATGCGGGCGAGCGGCGAAGTGGTCGACGAGGCGATCCTGGCGGCCATGGAACAGCGCTACGGGCTCAACCAGCCGGTGTACGTCCAATACTGGAAGTGGATATCGGGCATCGTTCTGCGCGGCGACTTTGGCCAATCCTTCGAGTGGAACCAGCCGGTGAGCACGCTGATCTGGGGACGCCTGGCCCTGACCTTTGTCATGTCTCTGGCAACCCTGCTTTTCACCTGGCTGGTGGCCTTTCCGGTGGGCATCTTTTCTGCCGTGCGCCAATACTCGATCGGCGACTATGTCGCGACGATCATCGGCTATGCCGGCCTTGCTATCCCCGACTTTCTGTTGGCGCTGGTCCTGATGTACGTCGCTTTCAAGGTCTTAAACCAGAGTGTAGGCGGGCTTTTTTCGCCGGCCTATACGGATGCACCGTGGAGTTGGGGCAAGATCTGGGACCTGCTCAAGCATCTCTGGATTCCTGTCCTGATCATCGGCACGGGGGGTACAGCCGGCCTGATCCGCATTATGCGTGCCAACCTGCTGGACGAGCTGCACAAGCCCTATGTGACCACCGCGCGCGCCAAGGGCATGAGTGAGTTTCGCCTGATCCTCAAATACCCGGTACGGATCGCGCTCAATCCCTTTGTCAGCACGGTGGGCTGGACGCTGCCGATACTGGTCTCGGGTTCGGCCATCGTCTCGATCGTCCTCTCCATGCCCACCACAGGCCCCCTGCTGCTGCGGGCGCTGATGTCGCAGGACATGTACCTGGCCGGCAGTTTCATCATGCTGTTGAGCGTGTTGACGGTCATCGGTACCTTCATCTCCGACATCTTGCTCGCCTGGCTCGATCCACGCATTCGCTTGACACAGTGAGGGGGTTCTGTCATGATTGCTGAGGGGGTCCGATGATGGACACTAGCGACGATCGTGGGCCCGTTGAGAGGCCCGTTGAACCGCCTGCGCCCAGCTCAGCCGTGCCAGATGCGGAGGCCAAGATCCTGGTAGCGTCCCAATGGACGCTCATGTGGCGCAAGTTCCGCAAACACCGCCTGGCCATAGTTGGCGGCACGGTGACTATCCTGATCTACCTGGTCGTGCTGTTTGGCGAGTTTTTGGCCCCCTTTCCCGACGCTGCCTTTAGCTCCCAATATCCCTATGCGCCGCCCCAGCCGCTGCACCTGTTCGATCGCACCGCAGGGGGCCTGCGATTCTCGCCCTACGTCAACGGCTATTCGGTCACCGTGAACCCGGTGGCCCTAAAGCGCGAGTTTGTCGTGGACAGAGAGTCTCAAGTCCCTGTGAGCCTCTTGGTGCACGGCACGCCCTACAAGCTGTTGGGGTTGTTCGAGACCGACCGGCACCTGATCGGTCCCCTCGAGTATGACCAAGATCCGCTCCGGATCGTCACGCCCATGTATCTCCTCGGCGCCGACCGGTTGGGGCGAGACGTACTGAGCCGCATCATCCACGGCACGCGCATCTCGATGACCCTCGGCCTGGTGGGCGTGGCGATAAGTTTCGTGATCGGGCTTACCCTGGGAGGGTTGTCCGGCTTTTACGGCGGCTGGGTGGACAATGCGATTCAGCGTGTGATCGAGCTGCTGAGATCGATCCCGACCATCCCGCTGTGGATGGGCCTGGCTGCCGCGTTGCCTTCCTCCTGGACGGCGCTGCAGGTCTTTTTCGGGATCACCATCCTCCTGTCGCTGATCGGCTGGACCGGGTTGGCCCGAGTGGTGCGCGGCCGCTTTCTCGCCCTGCGGACCGAAGATTTCGTCATGTCTGCGCGCCTGGATGGCAACAGCACGATGCGCATCATCCGGGTCCACATGATCCCGGCCTTTGCCAGCCACATTATCGCCTCTCTGACGCTGACCATCCCGTCCATGATCCTGGCCGAGACCGCCCTGAGTTTCCTGGGCCTGGGCCTGCGGCCGCCGATCGTCAGTTGGGGCGTCCTGCTCAAGGAGGCGCAGAACATCCGCGCTGTGGCCACCGCTCCCTGGCTGTTGCTGCCGGGCGTAGCGGTCGTCATTGCCGTGCTGGCCCTCAATTTCCTGGGCGATGGGCTGCGGGACGCGGCCGATCCCTATGGCCGCTGATACCGGATAGGATACGGACGGATGAGCAACTCAGACCTTCTTCTCGAGGTTAGAGACCTCAAGACCCAGTTTTTCACCGAGGATGGCATCGTGCGCGCCGTAGACGGCGTCTCCTTTGAGATGAAGCGCGGCGAAACGCTGGGCATCGTCGGCGAAAGCGGCTGCGGCAAGAGCGTCACCGCGCGGTCGATCTTGCAGATCCTGGACCATCCCGGCCGGATCGTGAATGGGCAGATCCTCTTTCACCGGGTCAGCCGGGAGAACGGCTCCGAGGTCAGGGAGACGCTGGACCTGGTGGCCCTTGGCGCGCGTGGGCCCGAGATCCGCGACGTCCGAGGCAAGGACATCGCGATGATCTTCCAGGAACCGATGACCTCGCTCAGCCCGATCCACACCATCGGCAACCAGATCATCGAAGCCATTCGGCTTCACCTCCCCGTCTCCAAGTATGAAGCCAGGGAGCGCGCGGTCGAACTGCTGCGCAGGGTGGGCATTCCCAGGCCTGAAGAGCGTATGGATACCTATACCTTCCAACTCTCTGGCGGTATGCGCCAACGGGCCATGATCGCCATGGCACTGAGCTGCAGTCCCAGCCTGCTGATCGCCGACGAGCCGACCACCGCACTGGATGTCACGACCCAGGCGCAGATCCTGGATCTGATGAGAGAGCTCAAGGACGATATGGGGATGAGCATTGTCCTGATCACGCACGACCTGGGCGTGGTGGCCGAGATGGCGGATGACGTGGTGGTGATGTATCTGGGCATTGTAGCGGAAAAGGGCGGGGTGGTCGATGTCTTTCACGATGCCCATCATCCCTACACCCGGGCACTGCTGAGGTCGATCCCGAAATACGGTTTGCGCGCCGCAGGCCAGCGCCTGGACTCGATCCGCGGCATGGTGCCGGACCCGTACAGCCGGCCCGAGGGTTGTCCCTACTATCCGCGCTGCGATGACATGCTCCCCGGTAAGTGCGATCGCATCTCCCCTCCCTCTTTCCAGATTGGGCCAGGTCGAGTCGTGCGCTGCCACCTCTACGAGGGCCACGAGGTGGCCGATCCAATGCCAAGCAACCCAGCCGAGAATACCTGAGGTACACGATATGGCCAACCAACAACGGCGCAGTGGTTCTACGGCAACTGCCCCAGATCAAGTGACCGGCGGCTCGATGCGAAGCGATGCCATGCTCGAGGTGCGGAATCTCAAGATGTACTTTCCCGTCCGGGCAGGTTTCTTTCAACGAGTGGTGAACCAGGTCCGGGCTGTCGATGGCGTCAATCTCTTTATCCGCCCTGGCGAGACCCTGGGACTGGTCGGGGAGAGCGGCTGCGGCAAGACGACGGCGGGGCGCTGCATCATCCGGGCCTATGAGCCGTTGGGGGGAGAGATCCTCTTCCGGCGCGAGGACGGCGACGTGGTCGACCTGGCGCTGCTGGATGACCAGAGCCTAAGGCCCTATCACCGCCAGATCCGCATGATCTTCCAGGACCCCTACTCCTCGTTGAACCCTCGAATGCCCGTGGTCGACCTGGTCGGGGAGCCGATGAAAGTCAACAAGCTGGCCAGGGGGCAGGAACTGGAAGACCGGGTCGCAGAGCTCTTGAGGCGGGTTGGGCTGCGTCCAGAGTACATGAAGCGCTATCCGCACGCCTTTAGCGGCGGCGAGCGCCAGCGAATTGGGATCGCGCGTGCGCTCTCTTTGAACCCTCGGCTGGTGATCTGTGACGAAGCAGTCTCGGCGCTGGACGTTTCGGTCCGGGCGCAGATCCTCAACTTGCTGGAGGACCTGCAACAAGACTTCTACCTGACCTACCTGTTTATCGCCCACGACTTGAGCGTGGTAGAGTATATCTGTGACCGGGTGGCGGTGATGTACGTGGGCAAGTTGGTAGAGCTGGCCTCGACCGACGAACTCTTTGCCCAACCCCAGCATCCCTACACCGAGGCGCTGCTTTCCGCCGTGCCCCAGCCAGACCCACTGCTCCGCGACCAAAAGAAGCGCATTGTGCTAGAAGGCGAGGTCGCGGACCCCGCCCACCCGCCCAGCGGCTGCTATTTCCATCCCCGCTGTCCATACAGCGACGGCTCGAGCTGCGTGCACGAGACGCCCGCGCTGAGCGAAACCTCTCCCCTCCATTTTGTCGCCTGTCACTATGCCGAGAAGCTGAGCCTGTCCGGCGTCGTCGCACCGGGCGTGCTGGGCTGATCGACCCTCTCGCTTGACCTGCAACGCGGATGGTGATACGATC
>Ga0315537_1003345_pt1 | contig 11935 bp, 10 predicted proteins | sample SalMarSW160270MG_FD_203091 | JGI IMG/M metagenome (GOLD analysis project Ga0315537, IMG submission 203091) | Salt marsh sediment microbial communities from the Plum Island Ecosystem LTER, Massachusetts, United States - Salt Marsh Sediment SW1602-70 ... | reverse complement strand
TTCTAGAGGTTTAATGAATCTAATTTTGAAGGAATTCAGCTTTAATTTAGCATCAAACTCGACTCAATGTCAAACGCAGGCTGGCGATACGCTCTATACCGGCTAAATCATTTTCAACTTCAATCCGGGATGACGGGAAGATTTCCTGGAAAAGTGCGGTTACGGCTTCGGCCTGCCCCTGTCCCATCTCCAGGAGAATAAACCCGTTGCTGCGGAGTTTGTTAAATGCCTGATGGCATAAAGCTCTTATCCCGTCCAGTCCGTCTTCGCCCCCGTTTAACGCCAGGGCCGGCTCGAAACTCAAACGGCCGCCGGGCGGCATATCGGATTCCCGGACATACGGCAGGTTGGCGATTATTATATCGACGGGTTCCGGCAGCGGCTCCAGCATATCGCCTTCAAGAAGGACGATTCTATCCGTGACGCCGTGTTTCTTGCAGTTGGCCCGGGCGATTCCCAGGGCCGACGCCGATACGTCTGTGGCGTAAATAGTTACGGTCGGGAGATTCAACGCCAGACTGATAGCGATGGCGCCGCAGCCCGTGCCGATATCGGCTATGCTTGATATGGGGTGGCTGCTGGCAAGGCTTATAGCCTTTTCAACCAGCATTTCGGTCTCGGGTCGCGGGATGAGGACGTTGCGGTCTACCCGGAAATCGAGTCCGTAGAATTCACGGTGCCCGGTGATATAAGCCGATGGCTCCCCTTGAATACGGCGTTCCAGTAGTTCCTTCAGGGCTTCTTCATCGGAGGGGATTATATCACATTCAAGGTCCGAATAAAGCTGAACGCGGTTTATCTCCAGCGCGTGTCTCAAGAGGATTTCTGCTTCGAGTGATGCGTCGTCGATACGGTTGTCCGCCAGTGCCCTGCGGGTATAAGCCAAAACCTGCCGGCGGTTCACACCGATTGTCCCTCGAGTTGTTCGGCCTGTTCGTTAGCGGTCAGGCCGTCGATAAGCTCGTCAAGGTCGCCTTCCATGAATCTGGGGAGGTTGTGGATATTCGTATTGATACGGTGGTCGGTAATCCGGTCCTGGGGGTAATTATACGTCCTTATCTTCTCGGCGCGTTCGCCCGTGCCTACCTGCGAGCGTCTGTCGGAGGTAATTTGCTCCTGCTGTTTGCGTCGCTCGATATCCAGTAGACGCGTGCGGAGCACGGACATGGCTTTTACTTTATTCTGGAGCTGTGAGCGTTCGTCCTGGCAGACGACGACCATCCCCGTAGGAAGATGGGTCATGCGTATGGCCGTGGCGACCTTGTTAACGTTCTGTCCCCCGGCGCCGCCGCTGTGAAAAACGTCTGTCTTGAGTTCGTCGGGGTTGACGTCGATATCCACCTCCTCGGCCTTGGGTAATACGGCTACCGTGGCCGTGGAGGTATGGATTCTGCCGGAGGCCTCGGTAACGGGCACGCGCTGGACGCGGTGGACGCCGCTCTCGTATTTAAGGCGACTGTAAGCGCCCCTGCCTTTTACCTCGAAGATTATTTCTTTAAAGCCACCGATGCCGCTTTCGCTCATGCTCAAGATATCGGTCTTCCAGCGGTGGTTCTGGGCATATCTGCTGTACATACGGAAGAGGTCGGCGGCGAACAGGGCCGCCTCGTTGCCCCCCGTCCCCGCCCGTATTTCCATGATGATGTCCTTCTCGTCGTTGGGGTCTTTGGACAGCAGGGACAGCCTTATTTTTTCCGTCAGTTCTTCCAGTTGTGCTTCCAGCGACTCTATTTCCTGCTTGGCAAGGTTAGCCATATCTTCGTCGAGGTCGTCGTTTAGCATGGCCTTGGTCTCTTCCAGTGACTTTCGCGCGTTTTTGTATTTACGGTACGTCGTTACGGTGCCTTCGATGGTCGCTCTTTCCTGCGCCAGCGTCTGCAGCTGGTCGAGGTCGGTCGCTATTTCGGGTTGGGCCATCTTTTCATTAAGCTCGTCGTAACGCTTTTCGATTTTTTCAAGTTGTTTCATCATTTTCCAGTATTCCCTTAATAGGATTATAACATAGCGCCAGATAGTGCTCCAAGCTGGGGAAATTGACAATATTCACTAAAATACACTATAATCAATCGTGCCCGTCATGCCAGCAAGTGGCAATCGTGAGATTGACTTAATTAATACATGTTCGTATTCACTAATTCCCTGAAATTAACATATTTGGATTAAAAGGAGCTGACAGTATGACCATAACAGAAATACTCGCCAGAAATGCAAGATTAACGCCCGATTCTCCGGCGCTGGTGGAGATAACTCCAAGCAAGAATCTAAGAAAAGAAGTTACCTGGAAAGAGTTTGACAACAATGCCAACCGCGTCGCCAATGCCCTCATCGCTAGGGGGATTAAGAAAGGCGATGTCGTCGCTCACCTGATGATGAACTCTACCAGGTGGCTGGAGGCTTATTTCGGCATATTGAAGACCGGCGCTATGGCGGCGCCCCTTAATTTCAGATTTATCAGCCGGCAGATTCAATATTGCGTTGATATTGCCGAGCCCAAGGTTATGATACTGGATGAGAGCTTTGCCGAGAGGATTGAAGAAATCAGGGGTAAAATGCCGACGATTAAGCACTATATCTTCGTGGGAGAAAATCTGCCGGAAGGCATGGAGGCTTTCGACGATGTGATGGCGGAGTCGTCCCCCACTCCCCCCGATATTAAATTAACCGGGGAAGATGAAGCCGGCCTTTACTTCACCTCCGGTACCACCGGCGACCCCAAGGCCACGTGCCTTTGCCACCGCAGTCTGGAACATACCGCCGTAAATGAAAATTTCTCACACCGGGAGACCCGGAAAGATACCTTCCTGCTTATCCAGCCCCTGTACCATACCGGCGGTAAAATGCACTGGTTCGGCAGTCTGATAGCCGGCGGCCGGGCCGTCATGACCACCGGAGGCGAGCGGGTTACGGCCAAGCTCATACTGGATACCATCAACAAAGAAAAGATTACCATCTGCATGCTCCTGGTGCCCTGGCTCCAGGATATCGTCACCGCCCTTGATAGAGGCGATTTGAAACTGGCTGATTACGACGTTAGTTCCCTGCGGCTCGTCCACTCCGGCGCGCAGCCCATCCCGCCGGTACTCGTAAGGCGTTTTATGAAATTTTTCCCCAATATAGACTACGAAGAGAATTACGGTCTTACGGAATCGGCCGGCCCCTGCATGCATCTTGGCCTGGAGAATTTCCATAAACTCGGCTCTTTCGGGTATCCGCGGATTAACCTGGACGCGCGGGTTGTCGACGATAACGGCAACGATGTCCCGGCTGGCGGCGTCGGCGAGATGATTATGAAGGGTGCCAATATCATGAAATGCTACTATAAAAATCCTGAAAAGACCGCCGAGACACTACGCGACGGGTGGCTTTACACCGGAGACCTCGTAAGAATAGACGAAGATGGTTTTATCTCCTATGTCGACCGTAAGAAAGACCTGATTATCAGCGGCGGCGAGAATATCTTCCCCGTCGACCTGGAAGCCGTCCTCATCGGTCAGCCCAAGGTCAAGGATGTGGCCATTATCGGGATCCCTGATGACAGATACGGCGAAGTGGTCGCCGCCATAGTCCAGTCTAAAGAAGGCGAAGACCTGACCGAGGAAGAAATGAGGGCATACTACGAGCCGCAGCTGCCCAAGTACGCCTGGCCGAGGCTTATCCTTTTCGGTGATGTGCCGCGCAATCCGACGGGTAAAATTGAAAAACCCAAGTTGAGAGAGCGCTACGCCGATGTAAAATGGAATCCGAAGGGATAAATAAAATAAAAGGAGCATTAATATGGGTATCAAAGAGTACGCCGATTTTGCCAACGAGAACAAGAGCTGTTACCTGGCTACCGTAGAGGGTGACCAGCCGAGAGTCAGGGCACTGGGGATGTGGTATGCCGATGAGACCGGGTTCTATTTCCAGGCGCAGAGCGTAAAAGCCATGTGCAAACAGCTGGAGAAGAATCCCAGGGTAGAAGTATATTACTGCACCAAGGATTTTAACAAAGTGATGAGGGTTTCCGGTAAGGTCAGGTTTATTACCGACGAGAAAATAAGGGCCAGGTGCATAGAAGAAAGGCCGTTCGTCAAGAACTTCGGCATTACCGAGCCGGGCAATCCCCTGCTGGCCGTTTTCCAGATATACACCGGTGAAGCTTATTTCTGGTCGTTTGCCGATAGCATGAAAGAGGCGGACATACCCAGGGTTAAGTTTGGCTAATAACAACCCGCTCTTAAGGAGGGGAATTAACATGGCTGAAGGCAAGTATGGGAAATACTTTTTTAAGAACCCAATAGAGGAGGGCAAGTTCTGCCCCAGGCTGTTCTTTTTCAGCCGCCAGCATGAAGCAGTCGGTGAAAAGGATTTCTCCGTAATCTGGAACTGCATCACCGAGCCGTTTCTCATGGTCACCGAGCCCCATTCGCACGATTTCGACCAGTTCCTTCACTTTTACGGTGCGAACTCGCGGGATATTACCGAATTCGATGCCGTGGTCGAGATGTCGCTGGGAGAGGAAGGCGAGAAACACATCATCACCGAGCCCACCGTTCTCCACATTCCCAGCGGCATGATTCACTGTCCGCTCAACTTTAAAGTCGTCAATAAGCCGGTGATATTCATGAACGTAGCCCTGACGCCGCAGTACGTAAAGGGGCCTCCCGGGACGCACCCTCCAAAACCCTGACTAAACGAAACGCACTTTAGTGCTGGAACACTTGATATACTGGACAAAGCGTTCGTAATCGTATATAATTCATGAGTGACGATGGTCCTAAATGACTTGTTTTTTAGAGCAGGAGTTAATGTACCCCTGCTCTATTATTATTTATATTCAAAATAAGCCGGGCGGGTCGTGTTTTTATTAAAGTAGACCGGCCGCGCCGGGAAAAATAATAAATAGTGTTTGAGCTGTTTCTGCTCTGCTAGAAAAGGAGGAAAATGCTACCAGGAATTTTTTGGATTGTACCTGTGGCCGGAGTGATAACAATCATCTTCGCCATCCTGCTTACCAGGAACGTACTCAAGCGTCCCACGGGGACGCCCAAGATGAAGGAAATCGGCGATATTATTTTCCAGGGTGCCTGGGCGTTTCTCAAGCGTCAGTACACTACTATTTCCATCTATTCGGCGGCAATTGCTATCGTCATCGGCGTTCTGGTGGGAGTACTGGGCGGCACCGAGGTTGAAGGACTTACCGCGCTTGATATCGGCTGGCGTACATCGGTTGCCTTCCTCGTGGGGGCTTTCTGTTCCGGTCTGGCCGGTTTTATCGGCATGTTTATTGCGGTTAAATCCAACGTGCGCTGCGCCGCCGCCGCCCAGCAAAGTCTTACGCAGGCGGTTAATGTTGCCCTACGCGGAGGCGCCGTATCCGGGTTTCTCATCACTGCTTTGAGTCTTATCGGTGTCACCGTTATCTTCTTCGCCTACGGCGGTCAAAACAACCCGCAGATTGCCCCGCATCTTATCGTCGGCTTCGGCTTCGGTGCCAGTTTCGTGGCGCTTTTCGCCCAGCTTGGCGGCGGCATCTATACCAAGGCGGCTGATGTCGGCGCCGACCTTGTCGGCAAAGTTGAATCCGGTATCCCGGAGGACGACCCGCGCAATCCCGCCGTAATTGCCGACCTTGTCGGCGATAATGTCGGCGACTGCGCCGGACGTGGCGCCGACCTTTTCGAGTCGACCGCCGCCGAGAATATCGGCGCGATGATACTCGGTATCGCCGCTTACCTGGCTACGGATAACATAGCCTGGATACTGTTCCCGCTCTGTGTCCGTGGTTTCGGCATGATTGCCAGCATGATAGGACTGCTCTGCGTGAGAGCTAAAGAAAATGAGAATGCCATGAATGCCCTCAACCGCGGCTATTTCGTGTCCATCGGCCTATCGGTAATCGGTCTGGCCGTTACTGTCTATTTAATGCTGGACAACTGGTGGCTCTTCGGGGCGGGTATGGTTGGTATCGTCGCCAGCGTTGTAATTGTGTTCATTACCCAGTACTATACCGAGGCGCGCTACAAACCGGTGCAGGAAATTGCGGAGGCGTCCAAGACCGGCCCGGCTACTAATATCATCATGGGAATGTCCGTCGGCTTCTCGACGACTTTCGCCACCGCGCTCGTCATCGGCCTGGCTCTCCTGCTCTCTTACTGGATGGGCAGCGAAAGCGGTGTTATCGGCGCCGGCGCCTTCGGTACGGCCGTAGCCACGATGGGCATGCTGATGACCTGTCCTTATGTCCTTTCCATGGATACCTTCGGCCCCATTACCGATAATGCCAATGGGATTAATGAAATGGCCGGTGCCGGCCCGGAAATACGCCGGATAACCGACCGTCTGGATGCCGTCGGCAATACCACCAAGGCCCTGACCAAGGGCTATGCCATGGTCTCCGCCGGTCTCGCCGCCTTCCTGCTCTTCCAGGCTTACCTGGACAGGGTTTCCTTCATCAAGTTCGGTGAGAGCGGACTCTATACTGTCGTTGACATCGCCCGCATCGAGGTCTTTGTCGGGGCTCTGCTGGCGGTAATGATTGTCTATCTATTCAGTGCCTGGGCTATTAAGGCCGTCGGCAAAACCGCCTCCAAGATTATCGAGGAGGTACGCCGCCAGTTCAAGGCCGACCCCGGCATTCTGGCGGGAACGTCCAAGCCAGATTATGCCCGCGCGGTGGATATCACCACCCGCGCCGGCTTGAGAGAAATGATAGCCCCCGGCCTGCTGCCGGTGCTGGGCCCGATAGTCATCGGGGTTGTTTTCCGCTACCTGCCGGGCGGTTATGATGCCGCGATGGTCGTGGCGGCGGTGCTGATGGTAGGTACCATCGGCGGAATCATGATGGCGTCCTTCATGAACAACGGCGGCGGCGCCTGGGATAACGCCAAGAAGATGATTGAGGACGGACAGCTCAAGGATGAAAATGGCCAAGTCCTCGGTAAGGGAACCTTCGCCCATCAGGCGGCGGTTGTCGGCGATACCGTCGGCGACCCGCTCAAGGATACCGCGGGGCCGTCACTGCATGTTCTGGTAAAGCTCCTGGCCACCATCACGTTGGTGATGTGCCCGCTGTTTATTTCTGTTTAATAGCCGGCGTTCGCTAAAAAGAAAAGGGGTATGATTTTTAAGGTCATGCCCCTTTCTTATTTCGATTGATACCTGTCATTGCGAGGGCGAAGCCTGTGGCAATCTTAAAGATGTTATATAGAGATGCTTCACTACGTTCGCAATGACGGTGGATATTCATCTCAAGAACGGATTAGCCCGTATCTCCGTGGCAATGGTGGAGTCCGGGCCGTGGCCGGGGTGGACTATAGTCTCCGGCGGAAGGGTAAGCAGCTTCGTTTTAATGCCGTTTATCAACGAATCATAATCGCCGTCGATAAGGTCGTAACGCCCGATTCCGTAGTTGAAAAGGGTGTCCCCGGTGAAGACATGTCCCTCGCCGTAGATGCTGATGCCGCAGGGCGTATGCCCCGGCGTGTGCAGGACGGTGAAATGAAGCCCACCGACATCGATATTGTCGTCCTCCTTGAGAATCCTGTCGGCCTTCGGAGCTGCTTCGAAAGACGATTCGTAAACATAGCTCGGCGACTGCGGAAGGTACCTGGCGCATTCGGCGTGGGCAGCCATACCGGCGCCGGTGGCTTCCTTGACCTGTGCCGCCGCGCCGACGTGGTCGGGGTGGCGGTGGGTTAAAACGATGAGTTTTATCTTCAGCCCCAGTTTATCGACGGCCCGCAGTATCTCTTTAGCATCCGCACCGGGGTCGATTATCATGCCTTCTTTAGTAGCCTCCGACCCTGCGATATAGCAGTTGCTGGCATATGGTCCGACTACCAGTTTCCTGACTAACAAGAGCAACCTCCGGATATAGGGTCTATATAAAGTATAACGGAACTGCGGGATATTTGCATAATATTATATTTTAATATGCAGGACTAACACTTGCGCTATTTCCTCGGCATACGTTAAACTTGTAAAGAATACTTCTTCATATACTGGTTAGGGAGCCGAGTTTGGCGGATATTCGCCCTTTTCACGGGGTACACTACGATTTATCACAGGTGAAAGACCTGGCGAAAGTGCTCTGCCCTCCCTACGATGTCATTAATCCCCAGATTCAGCAGGAGCTTTATCAGCGCAGCGACCGTAATTTCGTAAGAATTGAATTCGGGCGCGAGCTTCCGTCCGATAAAAGCACGGATAACAGGTATACGCGCGCCGCGGCCGCGCTGGAGAAATGGCTGGGACAGGGCATCCTTGAGGTTGATAAAGAGCCCTCTATTTATGTAGCCGACCATCTTTTCACTCATCAGGGAATAGGGTTCCGGCGTCGCAGTATCTGTTGCCTGGTAAAACTTGAAGAGTGGGACAGGATGATTGTCCGCCCGCACGAAGGCACTTTGTCCCGTCCTAAAGGCGACCGATTGCAGCTGTTATGGGCGCTTCAGGCCGATACAAGCCCTATCATGGCGCTCTACGAAGACGGTGAGGGAATGATATCGTCATTGCTGGACGGGCAGACCTCCGGGAAGCCTGTATTGGAAGCCGATGTCGGCAACGGTGAGAGCCATCGGTTATGGCCCGTGGCGGATGAGAACATAATCGGGCGTATACGTGCATGTCTGAATGAACAGCCGCTCTATATCGCCGATGGTCACCACCGTTATGAAAGCGCCCTGACCTACCAGCGGGAAAGGCGCACCACTTCTTCATCGGGGGTGGAGGAACAGCCTTACGATTTCGTCATGATGGCGCTGGTGGATTTCAACGACCCGGGGCTTGTTATCCTGCCGGCGCATCGCCTGGTCAGGGGGCTGTCAACATCGGCGCTTGACGGTTTGATGGCCGGTTTAAAGACATGCTTCGCTGTTGAGGAAATGCCGTTAAACAAAGCGGATACGGTCACGCAGATTAACGAACTCCTGTCTGAAAGTGAGAACGAGGTAAAACTGGTGCTTTACGGCCTTGACCGTGAACGGCTCATGTTACTGACGCTGCGTGATTTCAGCAAGGTAAGCCCCATGATTCCGTACTTTCACTCGGATATTTATCAAAAGTTGGACGTAAGCATCGTCGACCACGTAATACTGGGAGACTTTCTGGGGTTGACCCATGAGAAAATCGGGGCGTTTCTCGACTATACCAATGATACCCTCGAGGCGGTTAACAGGGTCATGGAGCAGGAATACCAGCTGGCGGTTATCGTAAACCCGGTAAAACCGGCGGTTATCAAGGCTATTGCCGATAGCGGCGACCGTATGCCCCGGAAATCCACCTATTTCTATCCCAAGACGCCGGCCGGGCTGGTCTGTTATAGTTTTAGATAATCCGTGGATTGCCTCCGACGCAACGCTAATACCTGCGTATCCGCTTTGATAAATCAGCTTATATTCACGTTTGACGCTAGGCTGGGATTTTATAGTATAATAGAGATAAATCGGGCTGGTCTGAATCGGAGGAAAAGTCGTGCTGGTTGAGGCGGAGTTAGCAAAATATTCGTCCGAAAAAGATACGATTATCACCATCGGCGTGTTCGATGGCGTGCATCTGGGGCATAAACAGCTGATTTCAGAGCTGCTGAAACAGGCCGGGCGGAAAGGCATGCTTTCAGGCATAGTGACATTCCGCCAGCATCCCGAGGACCTGCTCAATTCAAAGACGAAACTGCCCTATTTAACCGATATACAGACGAGAATAACATTACTCCGGGATGAAGGCGTCGATGTTATCGTGCCTCTGTCGTTCGATGAAGAGCTGGCCCGGCTGGATTCACGACGTTTTACCGGTCTTTTAGTAAAATATCTCAAGATGCGCGGGATAGTAATCGGCTCGGATTTTGCCCTCGGTAAAGAAAGAGAAGGCGATACCGCCACGCTCCGCCGACTCGGAGATGAAATGGATTTCGGCGTTACGGTGGTACCACCGCTGAAAATCAACGGAGAGGTAGTCAGCAGCACCTCCATCAGAAAAGCCATGGCCGCAGGCAATATGGAGAAGGTGCATCGGCTGACCGGTCGCTACTTCAGCCTTCACGGCAAGGTGGTAACCGGAGCCGGGCGGGGAGGAGACCTCGGGTTTCCTACCGCAAATCTGGACGTTAATTCCGGGCAGGCCCTGCCCCCCGATGGCGTTTACGCCGGCCTGGCGCACATTAACGGCAAGATATATCAATCTATGACGAATGTCGGTAAAGACCCTACGTTCGGTGCCGCCGAACGTACTATCGAGTCATACCTGCTTGATTATAGCGGCGACCTGTACGGCCATGAGCTTTCGGTTGACTTTGTCGCCAGGCTGCGTAACGAGAGGAAATTCGCCAGCGCAGACGAGCTTAAAAAGCAGGTCGCCGAAGATGTGAGGCGCGGCAAGACGATACTTGAATCTATAGGCTTGAATTAATCATGGCAACCGCAGATAAATCCATGAATACTGGAGATTTTCAATATCTACTGCGGCGGGCGGTGGCTGAAATCATCATCGAAGAAGAGATGGTCAAGCTGCTCAAGTCCGGCAAGAAGCTGCGCCTGAAGTTCGGCCTCGACCCCAGTGCCCCCGACCTTACCCTCGGTCATACGGTCGTCTTTAGAAAGCTGCGTCAGTTCCAGGAGCTGGGCCATCAGGTGATACTGATAGTGGGTGACTGGACGGCGCAGATAGGCGACCCCAGCGGGGTATCGGCGACACGCAGGATGCTCTCGGCGGAGGAAGTCAAAGCCAATGCCGATACCTATATGAAGCAGTTCTTCATGGTGGTCGACAGGGTAAAAACGGACATAAAGTGGCAGAGCGAGTGGTTCGGCGATTTCGACCTGGCTGACGTTGTGCGCCTGACTAGCAAGTTTACCGTCGCCCAGTTCCTGGCTAGGGACGATTTTAATAAAAGGTTTAACGATGGAAAGCCTATAGCGATTACGGAGCTGCTCTATCCCTTAATGCAGGCCTATGACTCGGTGGCCATTAATGCCGATGTCGAGTTCGGCGGGACCGACCAGAAGTTCAACCTGCTGGTGGGCAGAGAGCTACAGTCCATGATGGGACAGGCGCCGCAGCAGATTTTCATGACGCCGCTGCTGGTGGGCACCGACGGCGTTCAGAAGATGAGCAAGAGTGTTGGAAATTATATCGGGATTGCCGAGCCGCCCGAGACTATCTACGGCAAGACTATGTCCATCACTGACGCTCTTATTATGCCGTACTTCGAACTGCTCACCGATGTCCCCGATAAGGAACTCGATGAAATTAAGAAAGAACTTGATAGCGGCACCAACCCGATGGAGTTGAAAAAACGCCTCGCCAGGGAGATAGTCGCCCAGCTTTACAGCGGTAAAGAGGCCGGCGAAGCGGAAAAGCATTTCGAGAAGGTGGTCCAGAACAAAGAAGTACCGGATGAGATATCACAAGTAGTAACAGTAGGATATCTCGAAAAAATAAAAATACTCACAATGAAAGATCAAGGTGGTGTGAGTGGTAGTCATTGGGAGGGAGAACCTCCAGAGTGGAGTATACCAATCCATGTACTTTTATTTGACCATAAACTTGCTAAGAGTCGCAGTGAAGCCAATCGATTTATTTCTCAAGGCGCGATAAGTGTAAATGGTAAAAGAGTTAATGTTTCTACAAATACCGATATAGGTAAAAATATAGTACGATTAAAAATTGGTGATGTTATTAAGATTGGCAAAAGAAACTATATAAAAGTAGTAGAACGATAAATTAATCTCAAGGAGACATAAATGGCGCAATTACGAGTCCCCGGACCGACTCCCTGCCCGCCGGAAGTCTTGCAGGCGATGGGCTGGCCCATGATTAACCATCGCGGGCCGGAGTATAAAAAGATGCACACGGAGGTTACCGAGGAACTTAAACAGGTCTTCCAGACGAAGAACGACCTTTATATATTGACCGGTTCCGGTACCGGAGGCCTTGAAGCCGCCGTGGTGAACATGCT
>Ga0315537_1003344_pt1 | contig 11937 bp, 11 predicted proteins | sample SalMarSW160270MG_FD_203091 | JGI IMG/M metagenome (GOLD analysis project Ga0315537, IMG submission 203091) | Salt marsh sediment microbial communities from the Plum Island Ecosystem LTER, Massachusetts, United States - Salt Marsh Sediment SW1602-70 ... | reverse complement strand
CATTAACCTGCTTTGCTCTTTCTTGGTCAATGTCACCCTCTCTTTCATGGTGACATTTTCGCTTAACACTTAAGGGTGACAAAATCGTAAAACATCAACAGAAAAATCGCTAAAGCTTTACAATTCCTGCTGCCCAAATTATAATGCCCTGTCATGTCTCCCATAAGACGCGGCAATTTGCTTGCCATCCTGGCTAAGATATCCCACTTATTAACTACCCAGAAGAAGCAAGGCTATATCGTTGGGGGGTTCATTCGTGACAGGCTCTTGAAAAGAGAGACCAACGATATAGATATTGCTGTAAGCGGTGATGCCATAAACATAGCCCGCAAAATAGCCAAAGAAACAGGGGGTAAATTTGTGCTCCTTGACGATGCCAACAATGTAGCTAGAGTGGTGGTGATTGAGAACGAGCAGCCAGGAAAGACTGCGCGAGACCAGGAATTACGTGGTATAGAGTGGCATTTTGATTTCTGTTCTTTTGCCGGAGATATCAAATCTGATCTTGCCCGCCGCGATTTCACCGTCAACGCCATGGCTGTGGAACTCAGTCAGTTTGTCGCTGCCGCCACAGCCACCAGGTTGAGCTCCCGAAAATCGGCTGCTGCTGCGGCTGGAAAGCGGCCTGCCCTGAAGCTTGTCGACCCCTTTTCCGGTAAGGAGGATCTGAGGGGCAAAATAGTGCGAAAGGTAAGCGAGCAGATATTTGAAGCCGACGCGGCCAGACTCTTGCGGGCCGTAAGACTGGCTGCTGACCTCGACTTCACTATAGAGCCAGACACAGAGTCTTTAATCCGCCGCTATTCCCAGGCTATCACCGAAGTCGCGGGGGAGAGAGTTAGAGAAGAGTTGCTTCGTCTGCTTACTCGGCCCCGAGCTACTTACTATCTGAGATACTTGGATAAACTCGGCCTGCTGCTCGCTCTAATCCCCGAGTTAGCGGAGAGCAAGGGTGTAGAACAACCAACGGTGCACTTCTGGGATGTCTTCGACCATTCCTTACAGACCGTAGCAGCGGTAGAATTCCTCCTCAGAGAAAGCGATTGGGAGTACAGCAACGAAGACATGCTAACTACTGCTCCCTGGTCCGACGCAATAGACAGGCACTTGTCCCAGGAGGTCTCCAGCGGAAGTAACCACAAGGTTCTGCTTAAGTTAGGTGGGCTATTCCATGATGTTGCCAAACCAATGACAAAGTCTATTGATGATACGGGTAGAGCCAGATTTCTAGGGCACACCAAACAGGGTGCAGCTATGACTGCTAATATTTTGGAACGGTTGCGGTTCAGCAATCGGGAAACAAGACTTGTGGAAAGTCTTGTCTACCATCACCTCCGTCCAGTTCAGATGGCAAATGATGAATTGCCTACTCAACGGGCGATTTATCGCTACTTCAGGGATACCGGCGAGGCCGGCATTGATATTCTACTCTTGGCTTTGGCCGACTATCTGGCCAGCCGCGGGCCCCTGGCATCTATGGAGGAATGGAGAAAACACTGCCAGTTAATAAACTACATACTGGCGGAGCATGACAGGCAGCAAGCCGAAATCTTGCCGGTGAAACTCATTGATGGTGATGATATAATGAACACATTTGATTTAGCGCCAGGGTCGCTGATTGGTAGACTTTTGACCATGGTCAACGAGGCTCATGCTAGCGGCGACTTAAGCACCAGAGAAGAAGCATTAGCCTTGGTGCAAAGGGAGTTATCAACTGTGAAGAAGCAGCACACAAAGGTTGCCCAAAAATCCGGGAATTCCGGAGGAGAGAGAATTCCTAACGCAAAGGGTTGACTAAATTGAGAAGAAGAACCGTCTATTTACTGGTTTTCATCCTGGTTTTGTTCGGCTTCGCGTTATGGTCTGTAGTCCCGGTGGATAGGAGTGTCTTTGGCAGACAGGGACTGACGCTGGGACTTGACCTGGCCGGCGGCAGCTACCTGGTGTATCAGGCTGATCTCAGCGGCATCGAGCCTGGCACAGAGAATCAAATTATGGATGGTGTGAAGGGGGTTATAGAAAGGCGTATCAACGCTTTGGGCGTCACTGAACCCGTCGTCGAAATACAAAACCAGGGAGGGGAGTATAGCGTCGCCATCCAACTGCCCGGCATAGCTGACATTGAGAAGGCCAAGGAGACGATTGGGCTCTTTACCGTGCTCGAATTCCGGGAACAGGATGCCACAGGAAATTGGACTCCTGCTACAGGAACGGTGAATGGCGAAAATTTAACCCTTAGCAGTAGATATTTTAAAGAAAACACCTCCATTAGTGTAGACCAATATGGCAAACCGCTATTAGTATTTGAGTGGGACGAAACGGGAGCACAGCTTTCCGAGCAAATAACAACCCGCCTTCTCCACAAACCATTGGCTATCTTCCTTGGCGATGAGCCGCTTCGGGGGCAAGATGGTCATATCATTGCGCCGACAGTCAATGCGGTCATAACAGACAAGGGACAAATCGAGGGGCTGAGCCTTGCTGATGCCACTGAACTAAAAGATCTACTCAACGCGGGGCGTATCCCTGTTCCACTGGGCAGTTATGTAAATGGAGTATTCGAATCTAGTGTTCCGCTCTACGAAAGGACTGTGGACGCCACCTTGGGAGCCGATTCCATACACAAGAGCTTAATAGCAGCGGAGATTGGGATAGTGATGTTGTTGCTATTCATGATTCTTTATTATCGTCTGCCCGGCTTAGTAGCTTGCCTCAGTTTAGGGGTTTATGGCGTGGTGCTTTTGGCCATTTTCAAGCTTATACCTGTAACCTTGACTTTGCCTGGCGTCGCCGGCTTTATCCTATCGCTGGGCATGGCGGTGGATGCTAACGTCCTGATCTTTGAGCGCATGAAGGAGGAACTGCGAGGGGGGCGCAGCTTAGGTGCTGCCGTTGAGGCTGGGTTCAACCGCGCCTGGACCGCTATCAGAGACAGCAACATCACCACCTTTATCGCCTGCATCGTCCTCTTCTGGCTTGGCGGCACGCTGGGCGCTTTTATGGTCAGAGGCTTTGCCGTGACTCTGTTTATTGGTGTGGCCTTATCCATGTTCACAGCCATCACCGTTACCAGAACCTTCCTCCGCCTGATTGTAGGCAGCGAGGTGGTCACCAACCCGGCAGCTTATGGAATAAGATCATTTCCACCAGTGAGGAATGCGAAATAATGGACTTCGTTGGTAGAAAGCAGTGGTTCTTCCTTATTTCCGGGATACTTATTGTTGCCGGGATAATTTCTCTGGCCGTTTTTGGCTTGAGGCCGGGAACCGATTTCGCCGGTGGCACATCTATGACTTTTCAGTTTAGCCCTATAGATAGCCGTGAAGTATCCTGGAGCGATTTCCAAAGCCAGTTGCGGGATGAGATGGCTAAGCTAGGATATAGCGAGGCAACTATTCAAAACGCTGGCGAGGGCAGTTTCATCATCCACACCCAAGAAATAACCTCGGATGAGGCACAAGCACTGGCAGAGGAACTCGGGGCAGAATTAGATTCCCAGGTTGAAATAACCGATTACTATTCGGCCTCACCCACAGTAGGTGCGGAAACAGCGCGCAATGCTGGCCTCGCCGTGATAATAGCTGCTGTGGCTATGCTATTTTACATTGTCTGGGCATTCCGCCGCATGCCTAAGCCCTTCCGTTGGGGCACCTGCGCCGTCATCGCCCTTCTCCACGATGTGTTCATAATAGTAGGCATTTTCTCCATCCTGGGTTGGCTTGCCGGCGTGGAGATTGATGCCCTGTTTATCACCGGACTGCTTGCCGTTGTGGGTTACAGCATCAATAACACCGTGGTTATCTTTGACCGCATTCGGGAAAATGTATCAAGGCATATTAGCCCCGATTTTGCCGTAACAGTAAATTCCAGCATTGTGGAAACGCTGGGGCGCTCATTAAATACCAGCCTAACCACGCTCTTCGTCATCCTGGCTCTGTTCCTGTTTGGTGGAGCTACCATACACTATTTCGTCCTGGTGTTACTCCTCGGTGTTATCATCGGCACCTACAGCTCTATCTGCATCTCCAGCCAACTTCTCCTGGTGTGGGAAAGGCGAGAGTGGAGTGCACTGCTGCCTTGGGCTAGGAGAACCGCCTAGTTGAGTTTTTCCCTCGATAGTTCTATGCGGTCACACGCCAAATCTCTGGCCTACGCGGAAGGCTGGGACAGCAGCGAGGTGCTGGCAACACAGGTACATTTAATCGCCCTTCTCGCCTTCTCTGTCACCAAGCAATTGCTTAAAGTGCTCCACTACTGACTTTATGTATGGCTCTTCTAGCCGGCCGAAAGGTGTGCTGGTTTCCAGAATCCGCTTTGGCAAATACACCTCATCCAGGGAAAACCCATGCCGCATTTTAAAGCCATATTTTCCCCTCTGTATCTCTTCCCCAATATTGTCAAGTTCATTCTGCGTAACGGAAAACCCTGTCAACTGAAGCGCTTTCAAGACAATGTCAGGCTGATATAAGCCCCTGGCAAAGAAACAAACAACCAGACTCGACAAAACTTGGCGCCAGCGTTCTTCAGTGAGCAAGGCCACGGCAAGTTCTTCAGGACCTACCTGCTGTTTCGACAGATTCTTCTGGTCAATACTATAGCCAGCATTGTCGAGGTGGCCATGTCGGGCACCAACGATGACTCCTATATGAGTAGCAGGACCAGTATGGTAGCCCGGCATTTCGTTGCCACACAAAGAAAGAGCAAAATCTGTACCTCCGTACACCGAGGACGCATATTTAACTCCCTTCGCCAGTGCACTGTAGAGGTCGTTCGGCTGCCTGACAATAAGCTTCACAGCTTTTGTGAAGGCACCAGTGTCCCCCCAGTTAAACTGCAGACCCATGGTCTCTTTTTCGGAGATAATACCCCGTTCCTGAGCTTCAGTAGCCCATGCCAGCACAACTCCTGTACTCATGGCATCCAGACCAAATATCTCCACCTGTTCCATCAAGCTCAGAAACCCTCTGGCATCAGAGATACCAAGCATAGAGCCAAGCGCGTAGATGGGCTCGTAGTCGTAGGAGATCATGTGCGTCTTATAGAAATACGGTTCATCTACGTAATGTTCGCGCAGTGCCGCAATATGAATACAGGCAATGGGACAATGAGAGCAAGCAAGCCGCCTTCCAAGGTGTTGCTCAGCAAATGTCTCACCAGAAATTCCAGACGCTCCGTCAAACCTCGCCTCCCTAAGATTTCTTGCTGGAAGTGCGCCGAGCATGTTGAGAGGCAGCACATTTTCGGCTGTGCCGAGGTCATGATACTTCTTCATCACTGGCGAACTAACCGCCGCATCATAAATTTCATCATAGGTCTTGTGATACGTTTTGAAGTCACTGATTGGTAGCGAGCGCCTACCAGAGATGACAACTCCTTTGAGTTTTTTACTTCCGAAAACTGCTCCCAAACCCAGTCTGCCAAAGTGACGATATGTTTCAGTGGTCACACAGGCATAAGAGACGAGGTTTTCCCCGGCTCCGCCAATCCGCATAATTGTCCTAAGCCCCGTGCCTGGCTCGTTCTCTCTGATAATACGCCCTACGGTGAAGCTATTCTCGATGCCCCATATTGATGAAGCATCTCGAAAGTAAACCTTATCGCCGTGGATAGCCAGGTAAACTGGAATATCGCTTTTGCCTTTGACTACAATCGCTCCGTACCCTGCCATGCGAATTGCAACAGCACTACGTCCACCACAATGACTTTCTCCAAGATTGCCAGTGTGAGGCGATTTGAACATAGCCACTGTCTTCGAAGCAAGAGGGAACAGCCCTGTCAGGGGCCCCACAGCCAAAACGATTGGATTCTCGGCGTTCAGGGAATCGGCACCCGTCGGGCATTCTTCATCAAGGATTCGAACAGCCACGCCAGCACCACCCAGGTACTTATCAAACAATTCTGCGCGTGGGCAAACCCAATAACGTTTAGTGGACAAGTCAACATAGAGAACATTAGCTAACGTGTCATTGGCAAGCATATTAAGTTAATTCCTTCTCTGCTTTCCTCAGGACTCCATGGGGACAGAACTTTGCACAATAGCCGCAATGGATACAAACCATCGGTTTGTTAGCTTCTTCATCCCAGAAAATCGCACCGATTAAGCAAGCATCTTTGCAATTACCACAGCCGATACATGCAGCAGTGTCAAGTCGAACCCCACCACCTTCTCGTAGTTTCAGTGCATCTGTCGGGCATACCTTGGCACACGGTGGGTCATCACAAGCCTTGCACACTATTATAGTAAATCCCCTTTCCATGCCTCCCACAGACCTTACACCTATGCAGGCTGCAGCTAGTCCTCCCTCACCTTGCCTTCTGGCACAGGCAAACATGCACATCTGACAGCCTACACATCTCTCGGCATCAATAACTATCAACCTCATAGGCTACTCCAATTGATTTTCCTCACACACTGTGGCCAACAAAGAGTGGTCAATTCTGGCATTTTGCATTTCTATTTTTGAATTTTGATTTAGTTTCCGTCTGGGTGGTGTATTCTTTTTATTGCCTCGATATGCTCGTCAAATCCCTCGGGCTTTCTTGCCATTGGTGCTTTCCCCAAAGGGTCTTCTATCTCCGAGTTGCCCAGAAGCACATCAAATATGGCCTTTATAGACGAGGCAACCACGCGAAGATCATAGCCGCCTTCGAGGGTGAAAACGAGATGTCCCTGGCATAGTTCGGCGGCCAGTTCTCTCAATATCATCGCCATTTGAACGAAACCGGTGACAGTCACTCTCATCATAGCCAGATGGTCAGCCCAGTGGGGATCGAAACCAGCAGAAACCAGGATCAGTTCGGGCTGAAATCTCCGGGCCACTGGGACCAAGACCTCGTTGAAAGCTCTCAAGTACTCCTCATCCCCCCAGCCGGCAGCCATAGGAAAATTCACTGTAGTGCCCTCTCCTTCACCCATTCCAGTCTCATCCATCCATCCTGTCCCGGGATAAAAGGGATACTGATGTGTAGAGAAGTAAAGGACTTTGGGGTAGGTATAGAAGGCATCCTGAGTCCCATTGCCATGGTGGACATCAAAATCAGCGATAAGTACACGGTTGAGATTGAACTTCTTCAGGGCAAATTCGGCAGCGATGGCCACATTATTGAAAATGCAGAAGCCCATGGCTCGATCCCGAATGGCATGGTGCCCTGGCGGTCTAACCAGAGCAAAGGCGTTATCCACCTCCTCCTTTATCACCGCTTCTACAGCCACCATGAGCCCACCAGCAGCATATAAGGCCGCTTCGTAAGATTTCGGAGACATTATTGTATCAGGGTCAAGCCAACCACCACCCTTTTCCGCTTTACTCTTAACATAGGAGATATACTCCGCCGCATGTATCATCTCCAACTCTTCGAGTGAAGCGGGACGCGCAAGCAAACAGGTGAGTCTCTCCTTCATTCCAGTTTCTTTCAAATAGGACATCGTCTCTACCAGCCTGCGAGCATTCTCTACATGGTCGCCGGTATCATGTTCCAGATAGATTGGGTCATAAACCAGGCCTGCTTTCATACTCGCATCATATCAAAAAAACCACTCAAACAAAAATAATTATGGGCGAGGTTTTCCAGAGTAAATATTGCTTTTCCCCGCGAAAAACATCTATGCTGATAGAAGTATATACTTCTCCGAGCCGGCAAACTTTGTAATATGACGAGAGAACAAATAAAAGAGTTGCTCAACGAGGCAGAGAAGAGGTTTGCCTCAGAAGCAAAGTTGATACAGCTGGAATCTGGCAGGGCTATTTTCGTTGGCGATACCCATGGTGACCTCGAAGCCACGGAGAAAGTTATCGGCAGGTATCTCAAGCCGGAGAATAAGCTGGTTTTTCTGGGAGACTATGTTGACCGGGGACCGGCTTCCCTGGAGAACATCAACCTGTTGCTTGAACAGAAAATTGAGCACCCTGATTCCCTTCACCTGCTTATGGGAAATCACGAGGGCTACGCCGTGGGCAGCTTCCACCCTGCCGATTTCTGGGAAGCACTGGATACCGAGCTTCGCCAGCGATATAGTGAGGTCCTTTCCAGGCTGCCACTTGCAGTGTCCACGCCAAATGGAATTATTGCTCTGCATGGAGCACTTCCCGACGTGTCACGTTTAGAAGATATAGACCGGATAAAGCCAGGTAGCGCCGAATGGCATCAGATAACATGGGGAGACTGGCAGGAAAGGGCGGGAAAGTCTCTGGGAATCGATCCGTACACCGGGAGACCTCAATTCGGGCGAGGCTGGTTCAACGAAATCATGTCCCGCCTGGGCAAAAATGTCTTGATAAGGTCTCACCAACCGGATGCTCCACCCACCATGTATGGCAGAAGGTGCCTCACCATATTCACCTCTTCAGCTTATCGCCACTACATTTCGGAGCGGACCATAGCCCTGGTTGATTTGAAGAAACCGGTGAAGAGCGCGGACGACATAGAGATAGAGATTGTCTAAAACTCCCTCAAGATTTTGGCTTGCTATGCTATAATATTATCAAACTGCTTCTGGGAATCCTGGAATAGAAGTCGCAAGACTTTTTGGGTTAAATAATGCAACCTTTCGCGGTCTTCTGCATTTACAGTAATAGAAGGGGGCAAAAATTAGTAAGCTACTCAGAGTTTCAATTCCAATACTACTAATTCTGGGGTTAGTGCTAATCACTGGCTGTGGTGCCTCGTCCTCAGCAATACCCAGTGTCCCTGGTGAGGGAGGGCAAGGTGAGGAAGGCTTAGTACCTGCTTCTTCTGATGGCGAGAACGGGGAAAGTTGGGTTCCCGCTGAACTAACGGAAGACCGCAAAATCGTAAAAGAAGGCTCCATAACTTTGGAGGTAGAAGATATAGCCGAGGCTATGGATGAAGTTGCTGAGATGGCTGGCGACCTCAACGGCTATGTAGTTTCCTCATATAAGCATGAATATGAGCGGGGGGTCTCTGGTCACATTGCCATCCGCGTCCTTGTTGAAGAATTTGAAGAGGCTTTTGTCAGACTGCGCCAGTTGGCTGTAGCCGTGCCCTACGAGACTACCACGGCAGAGGATGTAACTGAGGAATATGTCGATCTGGAAGCTCAGCTACGCAACCTTCAAGCGACCGAAACCCAGTATCTAGCCTTGTTGGAGAGGGCACAGACGGTAGAGGAAATGTTGAAGGTGCAGAAGGAGCTTTCCACTGTGAGGGGGCAAATTGAGCAAATTGAAGGCAGCATACAATATCTGGAGCACACCTCAGAGACATCACTTATTGACGTAACCTTACAGGAAACACAGGGATTGGCTGAACCCTGGAGCGCTTCCGCCGCTTTGCAATCGGCAGTGCGTGGGCTGACAACATTTGGCAGAGGTCTAGCCACTGTGCTCATCTGGCTTGGCATTTTCTGCTGGGCCTGGGTGCCACCGTTGGTAATCTGGCTCAGAAGACGCCGAAGGGCGAAGACCTAATTCTCAATCCATTTACCTCTTTAGTATTATCAGAAGCTTATGCAACAACCTTGACATGAGTTACTCGGACATCTACACTATTAAAATCACCTGGTGAGGTCTGAAAACGATGGTATGCCCTGTCTGTAAACGCGATATGCTAGTCGTTGAGTATCACAATATTGAGCTCGATTATTGTAATAGCTGTAAGGGGGTGTGGTTTGACTCCGGGGAGCTCGAGCTTATGCTTAAGTCGCAGGGGCTTGAAGAGCCAAAGGCATTCTTTGATGAGATCATGAACTCTCAGGAAGCCCCTTCATCAGAAAAGAAACGAAATTGCCCCATCTGTGGCCATAAAATGAAAAAAACAGCGATAGGCGGACAGCCCGAAACCCTCATCGACATATGCCGTGATAAACATGGACTGTGGTTTGACGGGGGTGAGGTTACTCAACTGATAAGACGTCTGGCTGGGGAACATCCGCCAAAACATGATTCCAGGGGACAGGTCATCAGTTTCCTACAAGAAATATTTGAGTCTCCAGAGTAAACCGGAGACGATTAGCAAACCCTTTATGCTGGACAACAAACACCTTTCAATATAGGGCCAAGCTACCAACTCAAGGACAGACCTGGCGAGGGCAGAGAAAGGATTGAAGAAACATCCTTGGCTTAGTATATTGATTATAGTTAATCCTGAGCGCGTAATTTTGGGCAACTTAGGAATTAACGGAAGGAGGGATAATCATGTTTGGCAAAGGGAAAATTAATATCGCAATTCAAAAGAGCCAATATGCTCCGGGGGATATTATTTCCGGCAATGTTGCCTTGACATTAAAGAAGCCTGTGAAAGCGAGGGAAGTGAGCATATCCCTGATCGGGGAGCATAAGACCACGCAGACAACTCCACGGGGTGGAGGCACCATGGGCAGCGGGGGGATGTCGACGTCAACGACTACGAAGACCGTGCGCATCTATGACTTCAAGCAGCAGCTAGATAGCGAAAAGGAATATAGCCAGGGGCGAGAGTATCACTTTGAGATAAAAATACCAGCAGATACTCTGAGTATGAGACCACTGATGTCATAAGTGGAAGGCAAGCTAGGCCAAGTGTTGAAGGTCGCACAAACAGCAGCGGCAATGACGGGTGCAATTCCGTTCCAACGAATCAAGTGGTATCTGTTGGCCAAACTCGACATTCCCGGCGGACTGGACATTAGCAAGAAGGTCGATATAACAATCGGGTAAGCCGACCTTTCCCATGATCGTGGTGTGCGAAGTTTGTCGAGACATATCCTTTTCAGGTCGTGTTCTCTGGGCTATAATATAGAGCTAAAGGAGGTTAATTATGCTAGCAGTTTATATCATTATCGGTGTTGTTGTGGTTCTTGCCATCGTATTGTGGCTTCTCTACAACGGCCTGGTCAGGCTGCGCAATCAGGTCAAGAACGCGTGGGCGCAGATTGACGTCCAACTGAAACGACGCCACGATCTCATTCCCAATCTGGTGGAAACTGTCAAGGGGTATATGAAATTCGAGCGGGAAACCCTGGAAGCAGTAACCAAAGCCCGTAACATTGCCCAGCAAGCGTCGTCTGCGGGAGCCGGTGAGCGAGCCAAGGTCGAAGGGGAACTGAGCTCGGCGCTGTCCCGTTTACTGGCTGTAGTGGAACGCTACCCCGACCTTAAAGCCAATCAGAACTTTATGGCACTTCAGGAGGAGCTTACCTCAACCGAGAACAAGATAAGCTTTTCTCGCCAGTTTTACAACGATTCGGTCCTGAGATATAACAACCAGACGCAGATGGTTCCATCTAACATTGTGGCCGGCATGTTCGGGTTTAAGGCCGGTGAATTCTTCGAGGTTACTCTAGCCGCCGAAAGAGAACCGGTCAAGGTTAGTTTCACTCAGTAAGAAGAAGATACCTCAACTGTGTGGGAACAGATCAGGTCTAACCAGATAAGGTCGGTAGTGCTCACAATAGGCATGGGAGCACTACTGATACTGATTGGCTATTTCCTGGGCCTGTACTTCGATAGCCCTATCACGGGCTTAGTCATCGCCATATTATTATGGGCGATCTTGAGTCTGGTTGCCTATTTCCAGGGTGATGGTATCCTGCTCGGCATGTCGAGAGCGAAGAAGATTGGACCCGATGACCATCCCCGTCTGTACAACGTGGTCGAGGAAATGAAGATTGCCTCCGGGCTGGAGAAAATGCCCGACATATACATCATCGATGACCCGGCATTAAACGCCTTCGCCACCGGTCGTAACCCCAACAAGGCATCCGTAGCTATTACCTCGGGACTGCTCCAAAAACTAAACCGCGATGAATTGCAGGGGGTCATCGGCCACGAGATATCTCACGTCAAGAACCGGGACGTCCTGCTCATGGCGATGTGCAGCATCCTGCTCGGCACCATCGTGCTCCTGGCCTGGTATGGGTCACGTTTCCTGATTTTTGGCGGCGCCGGGTCAAGAAGAAGTTCCTCATCAGGAGGGGGTGGGGGGGCTCAGATAGTAATC
>Ga0315537_1003341_pt1 | contig 11943 bp, 7 predicted proteins | sample SalMarSW160270MG_FD_203091 | JGI IMG/M metagenome (GOLD analysis project Ga0315537, IMG submission 203091) | Salt marsh sediment microbial communities from the Plum Island Ecosystem LTER, Massachusetts, United States - Salt Marsh Sediment SW1602-70 ... | reverse complement strand
ATCCTTGATCAGCAGCACCTCCGGCGAGGTCGTGTCGGCGAGCGTGCGAGCGTACAGTATCTCGTTACGCAGGAGGTCCTTCTGCTCCTCGCCCAATGTGGGCGTCGGGGTCGGCGTAGGCGTAGGGGTCGGTGTGGGAGTAGGAGTAGGCGTCGGCGTAGGCGTAGGCGTGGGAGTAGGCGTCGGCGTAGGCGTGGGAGTACGCGCAGGTGTGGGCGAAGACACGGGCGTACGCGCCGGCGTAGATGTAGGCGTCGGTGTAGGCGTTGGCGTCGGCGTAGGCGTAGGCGTGGGAGTAGGCGTGGGAGTAGGCGTCGGCGTGGGCGTGGGTGCAGATGTAGACGTCGACGTAGGCGTGGGCATCAGCACTAATACGGGCGAAGGCGACAGGATAGCTGTGGACGATGGGGTAGGGATAGGGGTAGGTTCCGCCAGCACAGCTAGCACCTGCGGCACGAGCGTCGGCACGGGTGAGGGCGCGGGCGTCGACGTGGGTGTGGGCGTGGGCGTACGGCTGGGCGGGGTTGCCCTGGGCGTGGGCGTCGGTGTAGGCGTAGGCAAGGGTGCGGCGACGAACCGCGCAGGCAGACGGGCCTGTAGCGATGGCCGCAGCACCAGCGCAACCATCGGCTCACGGCTGGTTCGCCGAGGCTCGCCGACGTCGCACCCCAGTATCTGCCCTTCCCCATCGACATCCATGTCAATGTCGACCACCAACTGCTCGTTTTCCTTGATAGGGCCCTCGATGTGTCCGTGGCAGACCACGTTCCCATCGGTGCGCCCTTTGACGTACAGGTCGTAATCGCCTGGCCCAATGCCGAACAGGAACGCCTGGTAAGTACCGTCGATCACCCGTCGGAACAGCACTATCTGAGGCTCCTCGCCCGGCTCGGTCACCGTGCTACCAGGCTCCTGGTTGATGGGATAGCCGCGGTAGTAGCCCACGCCGGTCCGCCAGGGGGTCACCGCCAAGAGATCAGCAGGCCCGCTCAGCCTCAGCTCCAGCGTGCTCGGCGGCGGGGGTAGCTGGAACGACTCCACGGGCACCTGGGCAGGCTTCACTAGCGTGCCCCAGCCCGCATCTACTGTCCTCTCAACGCCCTTCCCACGTACAGCCAGCTTCCCCTTGAGCACGTCCGCAGCGAAAGCCCCGTCGGCCCCCACCATGGCCTGAAAGAGAGTCCCCCGCACCGCGGCGATGCCGGCGGGCGTTTCCACCTCGTAGGCGGAGCGAGGGTCTGTGAACTCGACCACCCGATGCCAGGTCACGCCAACCGACTGGCCGATCCTGGTGAAGAAGCCGCCTTCCTCCTCCCCCTCCAGCCTCTCCAGGCTCACCTCGGTCTCCGGCTCCATCTCCAGGGTGCTGCCCTCGAAGAAAGTGATCAGTGCGCGCGAGTCCGTCGCCGTGCGCACGACATCCCCGACGTCCAGGGTCTCGCCGTCCTCAGCCGGCCGAAACTCGCCTGCGCCTTCGTCACGAACCTCCACCGTGCCCGATATGACAGAGAGGGTGGTGAAAGAGGCCTGAGCGGAAGAAGGGCCGAGCAACACGAACCTGACAACTAGCACAGTAGCCACAGCGATGGCCACGATTACAACCAGGCCGGAGAGCAGTCGCCGTCCACTAAACATGAGTACACCCCCATCGGTGAAGGCCCCGCTCTTCACCCTTGGCAAGAAGGGCCGCTCCATCCCAACCTGAGGAGGCAGCCGAGTCGGCTCGTTGGTGGAATATCTCCCGCTTCAAATCTTCTGCCTCTCCCTGAAACGCTGAAGGTTCCCCAAGCCATCGTAGGCAGCATACTTATAGACATCGGAGAGCGTGGGGAAGTTGAAGACGTTCTGGATGAAGAAGTCTAGGGATCCGCCGAAGTACATGCAGGCCTGCCCGATGTGAATCAACTCGCAGGCCCGCTCCCCGATGATGTGCACCCCCAGCAGCTTCTGGTCCTCTGGGCTGAAGAGCAGCTTCACTAGCCCAGCAGTGTCGCCCATGATCTGTCCCCGCGGGTTGCTTCCGTAGGAAGCACGCCCCACCAGATATTCCTGCCCCTTCTGGCTCAGGGAATCCTCCGACTCCCCGACCATGGAGATCTCAGGAATTGTATAAACCCCATAAGGGACAAGGGGAGAGACGCACTGCTTGTATTCGAAGCTGAAGGCGTGGCAGGCCGCCACCCGGCCCTGTTCCATCGATGTCGAGGCTAGAGCAGGGAAGCCGATGACATCGCCAGCGGCATAGATGTTGGGGACGCTGGTCTGAAAGCACTCGTTCACCTCGATCATCCCCCTCTGGCCCAGCTTCACCCCCACCTTCTCCAGACCGAGCTCCTCCGTGTTGCCATTGCGACCGCCGCAGAAGAGGGCCGCCTGTGCTCGTACCTCCTCACCGCCGTCCAGGGAGACGCTGACACACCCTTCGTTCTGCTGGACCTGTATTCCTTCCACCCGACGGCCGAGCATGACTCGCACTCCCAGAGCCCGTATCTGACTCAGAAGGATCTCGACGATCTCGCGATCCAGGAAGGGCAGTAACCTCTCCCTGATGTCCACCAAGGTAACTGGCACCCCCAGGGCAGCGAAAACAGTGGTGTACTCGCTGCCGATGACCCCTGCTCCGATTACCAGAAGAGAGGAGGGGATACGCTTGAGGTTCAGGATGCTGTCCGAGTCGTAGACATGTTCCCCGTCAAAGGGAACGTGTGCAGGTCGGTGGGGCCGAGAGCCGGTGCTGATCAGGATGTGCTTCCCCCTCAGCGAGAACGAGTCCCCATCGCCCCTGCTCACCCGAACCGTGCAGGGGTCCTCGATGAAGGCGACCCCCCGAAAGAGCCCAATCTTGTGCCGTGCGATATTATCCCTGACAAGGTCTAGATGACTATCGACGACGCACTTCTTGCGGTAGAAGAGGTCGTCCACAGTGACCTCTTTGTTGAGGCAGTAATCCACCCCGTAGAGCCCACGCTGCTTCAGCCCGGAGAGATACAGCGCCGTCTCTCTCAGCGTTTTGCTGGGCAGAGTGCCCGTGTTGACGACAGCGCCTCCCACGTTCCCCTTCTCGACGATTGCCACCCTCTTGCCAAAGTAGGCAGCTTGGGCCGCCCCTTTCTCGCCAGCCGGCCCTGCCCCAATAACCACGAGGTCATAGTCTTCCATGTTCTGCTTACCAGCCAGAGCCATTCTTTGGCCTCGCCCCAAAATCAGAAACGCTGCCGAGAGCACAAGATGGGCTCTACCCTAACAGTCCACCCAGGAGCACCCTCCCCCAGCAAGCCCTAAACAAACAAGGCGCGCACCGGTGTCGCCAGGCAGTGAGTTCAAGGCAGACAAAGCCAGTCGCGGCACCAGCCGCCCCTGCCAACGATTCCACATCACTGGTCGGCACGACCGCCAATATGGAGTCGCATATGCAAACGCAGTGAATAATGCTTATTCTAGCGGATAGGGAGATATTGTCAAGCAAAGGATGGAGATGCGGCTAACCAAGAGATGAGGGCTGCAACTAGTTGCCACCTTCCATTTACCGATAAAGCTTGTCAGCCTATTGTAGAAATGGCGTAGCTGGCGGGCTGCCAAGGCGGATAGATCTGGCGGCGGCCTAGGGCGAGTCTGGTCGCAGGCGGAAGAGGGGCACCGCCTCCTCCTTGCCCTTCAGACTGAAGGCACCCAGATCCTCCGCGGAGAGCTGTTCGGCGACCAGTTCCTGCGTGGCCGGGCCGATCCAGACCTCGCCCCCGGGAGCCACGCCGCAGATTCGAGCCGCCAGGTTCACCGAGTCACCGATGGCCGTGTACTCCAATCGCCCGAGAGAGCCAACGTTGCCGACCACCGCTTCCCCCGTGTTGATGCCGAAGCCGAAGCGCGCCCCAGCGAGTGAAGGATCGGGTTCGGCCAGGTGGCTCAACTCCTCCACCGAGGCGAGTGCAGCCTGGCAGGCCTCCAGGGCGTGGTCCGGGCACTCCTGAGGCGCGTTCCACAGGGCGACGATAGCGTCGCCGCCGAACTTGTTTACCATGCCCCGGTGGGCCACCACGTGGCCGATGATGATGCCGAAACAGCGGTTTAGATAGTCCACCACATCCGAGGCTGACCGCCGCTCGGAGAGAGAGGTGAACCCCCGCAGGTCGGCGAAGAGGACAGTGATCTGGCGCAACTCGCCGCCCAGCCGCAAATCGCCGCGATCGGCCCGCTCCACAAGCTCCGTCGCGACCTCGTGCGAGATGTAGCGGCCGAACAGGTCCCGCACCTCCCGCCGCGCCATAGCCTCCGAAGTAACGCGGTGAGACAGGTTGACCACGAAGACCAAAGCCACCAGCACAAGGGGGTTCAGCATCGCCAGCACCCAGCCGCGGTCGAAGGCCGTCCACACGCTCAGCGCGTAGGCGAAGGCCAAGACCAGCGTTACCACCAGGCCCCAGCGAAGATTGATGCGAGGTAGCGCCAGCGCCGCGATAGCCCCCAGCGCCAGCATGCTCAGGAGCGTCCCCACTCCACCCAACTCCTGGAGGAAGCGGCCTCGCAGGAGAGTGTCGAGCGCGTTGGCGTGCAGGTAGAGGCCGGGCAGAGGGGCGCTACTCACCGGAGTCTCATGACGATCGCCGGTCCCGCTGGCCGTCTCGCCCACCAGCACGACCTTGTTGCGGACGAGAGCCGGGTCGAACTGCCCGCTGATGACGTCCGAGTACGAGAGAAGGGTGAAGCGGTCAGCGCCGCCGACGAAGTTAATGCGCATGCTCGCGGCCTCGCCCAACGGCACCTTCCGACCCAGGACATTCAGGCTCCCACCACCCAGGGATAGCTGCTCGGGCGGCTCCTGGGGGAAAAACAGATAGAGGGCAGATAGGGACAGGGCGGGATACTCCCGACCTTCAGCGTCGCGGACGGCCAGCGGCACCCGCCGCGCCACGCCATCACCGTCTTCAGGGAAGTAGGCATGGGCCAGGTAGGTATCGGCCGTCTGGAGAGAGGCCGGCGGCGTCAACACGGTCTCGAAGACCGGCGCCCCCCCGTCCGACTCCAGGCGATTCAGAGGCGCTGTCGCCAGTATGATAGGCATGCCAGAAAGGGCACGAGCCAGCTCATCATCCTCTTCAGACTCTTCGACGAAGAGGATGTCCATCGCCACGCCCTTGGCGCCAGCCTCCCGCAGGTGGTCCAGCGCATCGGCATGCAGGGAACGCGGCCACTCGCCGAGGCGCCCATACGTGGCCAGCGTCTCCTCATCGATGCCCGCCACTACGATATTGGGAGAGCCGTCCTGTTGGCGGAAGAGGCGGTCAGAGAGGCCCCACTCCCAGGTCTGGAAGGGCTCCACACCCCACACGAACAGGGAGAAGGCAACGGTGACCGCCACGATGAGGAGAGCGGCCATGCGCCGGCGTGCTTCTCGTCGGCTGTGCCCCCGCAGTGCAGCCACCAGCGACGAGGCCCCACCGTTCAAGGCTGCTCTCCACCCAAGACGTATAGCAACTCCCCTCTGTTTGGGTCTCGGCGATAACAAACACAGCCGACCGGTGCCGTCAGGAGTACCGGAGCGGGAAACACCTCGCCAGCTCTAACCGGTCAGTCGCACGGCAGTTACGAGGGCGTCACGATAGGCGAATGCCTGCCCCTACCCTTGATCGTGCTACGGGTTGAGTCTTCCCCGCTCGATAAGCCCTTCAGCAATCTGAACCACGTTCAGTGCAGCGCCCTTTCGCAAGTTGTCCGCCACACACCACAGGTTCAGCCCGTTTTCGATGGTTGGATCCTCCCGGATTCGCCCCACCAGCACCATATCTCGGTATTCGGGCTTGCGGACGTCAAGGGGCACAGGATAGGTGCGCTCAAGCGGGTCAGGCCGGGGGCTGTTAGTGTTCAGTTCATCGATGACGACGACGCCTGGCATACTCGCCAGGATCTTCCGAGCCTCCGCGGCGGTCAGCTTCCTCTCCGTCTCGATGTTGATGCTTTCGCCATGCCCCACCGTGACCGGCACCCGCACAGTGGTAGGGCTTATCTTGATGGTGTCATCCCCCATGATCTTCTGAGTCTCCCACACCATCTTCATCTCTTCCTTCGTGTAGCCGTCCTCAAGGAACTTATCGATGTGAGGAAAGAGGTTGAACGCTATTGGATGAGCGAACACCGTCGGCTCGAAGGGAATATTGTCCAGCGACTTGAGCGCGATAGGGGTCTGGTCCAGAAGCTCCTGCTGCGCAGCCACACCCCATCCCGACACGCTCTGATAGGTGGATACGACCACCCTGCGGATCTTGGCAGCCCGGTGCAGCGGATCAAGAACCAACACCATCTGGATGGTGGAGCAGTTGGGGCTGGCGATGAAGCTCTTATCGGGCGTCACCGCGTCAAGGTTCACCTCCGGCACAACCAGCGGGACGGCGGGGTCCATCCGGAAGTCGCCCCCGTTGTCAACGCAGATGGCACCTGCTTCCACCGCCTTCTTGCCCCATTGGACGCTCGCCCCTTTGCCCCCTTCCTTCCCTGCGAAGAAGACAACCTGCGCACCCTCGAAAGCCTCTTCGCCGGTCTCCTCAACGTGAAAGCCTTCGCCGGCAAGCGTTTCGCTGCGCGCCCTTGTCGCGCAGATCCGTGGGGGCCATTCCATTGGAAAGTCTCGTTCTCGCAAGATGGAGACGATTTGCTCTCCAACCATGCCCACACCCACAACGGTGACTTTTAGTGCCATGCTAACCTCCGTAAACGAGCACAAGGAATCTCACTGTTCATGAGAACCCTTCCTAAGACTTAACCTAATTCTCCTTCACTGAACAACAAAAGCGCAACAGCTTTCGTTGCGCCCGCCGCTGCTCCGCCTACATGAAGCATTACAAACCTAACGCCTGCTTGTGTCAAGATGGGCAGAAAACGACCAGGCTGCCGTGTTAGAATAGGGCCAAACTGCCCGCTTCCAGCGAGCACGCCACGCTCCATCAGTGGAGCCTTGAGACCAAAAGGAGGCACGGCGATGCGTTGGCTCCTGACAGCGATCCTAGTCCTTGGCCTAGCTCTGTTCGGCGCAGCCTGTCAAGGAGATGAAGAAAAAGCGCCAGAAGCAACCACCACGCCCACGGCGACCGAGGCGCCATCGCCGGGAGCGACCGTAGAGTCGTCGGCGCTGACGCCCGACCTCGCGCCGGGCTGGACGAAGATCGAGCCGGCCGGCGACACCATCTGCTCGCGCGGCACGCCCTTCGTCTACTTCGTGCATCCGGGCACGGTCAACCGCCTGGTGGTCTATTTCCAGGGCGGTGGCGCTTGCTGGAGCTACGCGACCTGTTCCCTTTCGGGGCTCGCCAAGGAAACCGCGGGCGACGGCGACAACCCGGGTCAGACACCGGAAGGCATCTTCGACTTGGACAACCCGGACAACCCCTTCAAGGACTGGTTCTTCGTCTTTATCCCCTACTGCACGGGGGACGTCCACTGGGGAGACAACACTCAGACCTACACGTCAGAGGGTGCTAACGACCTCGTCATCAATCACAAAGGGTTTGTAAACGTCAGCGCGGTTCTGGACTGGATAGGGGCGAATTTCGAGCGGCCGGAGAAGATCTTCGTGTCCGGCTGCAGCGCGGGGAGCTACGGCTCGGTCATGGGCGCAGCCCACGTCCACGCGCTCTATCCCGATGTGCCCCTCTACCAGCTTGGCGACTCGGGCGCCGGCGTGATCACCGACGCTTTCTTCACAGAAGGCTTCCCGAGCTGGGGTGCGACAGAGAACATCCCGGACTGGATTCCAGCGCTGGACATCCCCTATACCGAGCTCACGCTGGCCAAACTCTACATCGGGCTGGCAGACTTCTACCCCTACGACCGCTGGTCGCAGTACAACACGGCCCACGATGACATCCAGACGCTCTTCTTCACGGCTATGGGCGGCGCCGGTGACTGGGGCGATCTCATGCTCGCCAGCATCCAGGAGATCCAGGACAACGCCGCCAATTTCCACTCCTACATCGCCCCGGGCGAAATCCACTGCATCACCGGCGACGACATCTTCTACAGCCGCGAGGTGGAGGGCGTCAAGTTCAGCGACTGGGTGGATGACATGGTCAGTGACGGGCCGTGGGACGACGTGATGTGCAGCGACTGCGAGACCGACCCCGAGGGGTAGTGATAGCTCCCTGGCAGAGCCCCTGTTCCTGTGACGGCTGTCAGGCCGCGCTTGCGCTGAGAAGGCGCTAAGACGGGCCTGCGGGCAGCGCCTCCGGCATGGCCAGGCCGAGCTCGTCCGCCAGCCGCGCTAGCATGCTCACCACCGGCGGATGGAGGGGGATGCCCTTAGCCAACCGCTCCTCACGCGCCTCGAACTCCCGCTGGCCAGCGACCAGCACCCGTTCTTCCCCCGCTACGGTGGGCGCGCTGCGAAACTCCCGGAGCATCTCGTCCATCATCGCCTTGAACTCGTCCACCGGACGAAAGCCGTCGATCCGCAGGGCGCCGAAGAAATGCCCCACCTCGTGCTTGATGTAATCGATGTGGAGGCTGTAGCCCAGCCCCGGCAGAACGCCGGAGAGGATATCCACCACCATCGCCAGGTCGTAACCCTTGTAGGAGGCGGCCTCAGGCGTCGAACCCAGAGGCAGCAGCCAGCCCTTGCTCATGATCCGCGTGATGTCAGTCGAAGGGTTGCCCTCCTCGTCTGCCCCCCAGGTCGGCGGGATCGGCTTGCCCTCCTTCCTCGCCATCTCGAACTTCCCGTGGGCAACGGCGCTGGTGGCCATGTCCAGCAAGAAAGGGTGACCGCTGGCGACAGGTGCAGCCACGGCAATAGGGTTCGTGCCGAGCATGCGCCCTCGCCCGAAGGTGGGCGCCACCAAGGGAGGGCTGTTGGTGGTGGCCAGGCCGATCATATCGTGAGGAACGGCCATCAGCGCGTAGTAGCCGGCAGCGCCGTAATGGCGACTCCTGGTCACGGCCACCATGCCCGTCCCGCACTCCTTCGCCTTCTGGATGGCGATGGACATCGCCCGATAGCCGACGACAGCGCCCAAGCCGCCGTCGCCGTCCACCAGGGCCGTCGAAGGGGTCTCATGCACAACCCGGATGTTGGGGCGGGGGTTGACCAGCCCCTGCTTGAATCCCAGCGCGTAGCTGGGATGAACCATGAGGTGGGCGACGCCGTGGGACTCGATCCCCATCAGGTCGGCCTCCACCAGGATCTTCGCCGCCAGGCGCGCGTCGTCGGGCGGCACATCCATTCGCTGCAGGGCCTGGTCGACGAAGTCGCTCAGACTGGCGGCGGAGAATCGCTGCAGATCAGACACCGGGCTCGCTCCTTTGGCTAGCGGCGGATACCGCGCTACTGGTACGAGGGGCCGCCAGCGGCCCCGGTCTCACTCCCCCGAACCGCCCGCACGTCTTCCCCGACCGCTCGGACCATGGCGCTGGAATCCGAGCAGACCAGGACCATGCGAAATCCCTCAGCGATGCGTTTGGGGGCCGTCGCAGCGCTGGAGTTGACGCCAGCCACAACGTTGTGGCGCCGGCATGCCTCCAGGATGCGCTGGCGCGCCTCGGCATAGGCAGGCAGGTCGCCGTCCATCTGCGGCGGCACGCCGAGGGAGATGCTCAGGTCCATCGGCCCGATGTAGACTGCGTCAACGCCCTCCACGCTGAGAATCCCGTCCAGGTTCTCCAGGGCGGCCGTCGTCTCTATCTGGGGTATACAGCACACCTCCTGGTTGGCATAGGCAAAGTAGTCCAGGCCAGCGTAGTAGACAGCGCGAATGGGGCCGAAGCTGCGAATGCCCTGAGGCGGGTAGCGGCAGGCGGCGGCGGCTGCCTCGGCCTCTGCCCGGCTGTTGACCATGGGCACTATCACCCCGTAGGCCCCCGCGTCCAGCATCTTCATAATGATAGCCGAATCGTTCCAGGGCACGCGCACGAACGGCGTTGTCGCCGTGGTAGAGATAGCCTGGAGCATGGCCAAGGCCGTGGCGTAGTCGATGAGCCCGTGCTGCATGTCGATGCACAGCCAGTCCAGGTTCTGGTGCGCCATCACCTCGGCCGAAAAGGCGCTCGGCATCAAGAGCCAGCCGCCGAGCGCTGGCCTGTCCTGCTGCCAGAGCCGTTTCACCGCATTCTCGCGCATGTTTCCTACCCCCACTTGAACCGCAGGTAGCTGCTCATTCCTTAGCACCCCAGTGAACGGCTGTCAACTCCGCTCTGCGACGCCACCAAGCCCGCCCGGAGCGTGCGCCTTCCTGGGACACGAGTGCCAGTGTATAATTTTCACTGTAGCCACCAGTCAGTTCCCAGGGAAATTGGGAGCCCCAGGAGGAGAGCTATGAAGCTTAAGGTGCCGCAGCTTCTCTGGTATGAGAACAGCGAACTGGAGTTGGATTTCCCCGACTCCTGGGACGTTCACTTCTTGCCCCCTAAAGGCCACGACCGCCCAAAGCTGACGCCTCAGCAGATAGAGCAAGCATTCGCCAACCCCATCGGCACGCAGCGTATTCGCGACCTGGCGCGGGGCAAGAAAGAGGTGGTCATCATCTTCGATGACATCACCCGTCCCACCCCGACCGGTGAGATCGCCCCCTTCATCCTGGAGGAACTGAAAGAGGCAGGCATCTCTGACGACCACATCCGTTTTGTTGTCGCACTGGGCACCCACGGAGCTCATGACAACCACGCTTTGCGCAAGAAGCTAGGTCAGGAGATTCTAGAGCGCTACTCCGTCTACAACCACAACCCGTACGAGAACTGCACGCCGCTAGGCAAGACCAGCCGCGGCACGCCCCTGGCGGTCAATCGCGAGGTCATGAGCTGCGACCTCAAGATTGGCATCGGCTGCATCCTCCCCCACCCCCAGGTCGGCTTCGGGGGCGGAGGGAAGATGATCCTTCCCGGAGTATCCCACATCGACAGCATCGACTATTTTCATAGCAAGGTGATGGGCATGGCCCCCCAGACCACAGGCATGGCAAACTATGACGAAAATGTCATGCGCTTTGAGGTCGAGGAGGCCGCCAAGCTGGCCGGCCTCGACCTGACGATCGACGCCCTGTTCAACATGCGGGGGGAGATCTCGGCCCTGTTCGTGGGCGATCCAGTGCTGGAGCATCGGGAAGGGGTGAAGTTGGCCAAGGAGGTCTACGCAACCGAGGGGATCTCAGGCGCAGACATAGCGGTGACTAACGCCTTCCTCAAGTCTAGCGAGACGGCCATCTCCATCTTTGTTGCCATACGCTCCATCAAGCTGCCTGGGGGCACTGTTGTGATGATCATGAACGCGCCGGAGGGCCAGATCACCCACTACCTGCTCCGCAGCTTCGGGAAGACCTACGGCGGCAGACACTATGTCCAGCGGACGATACCCGCCGCATTCAAGGTCATCGTGCTCAACCCTCTGAAGGACCTGACCTGCGTTGACCTCTTCGGCGACGCCCAGTCGGTCACCTGGGCGAAGGACTGGGGTGAGGTGATGGCCGAGCTGCGCGCCAGCCATCCCGATGGGGCCAAGGTGGCCGTGTACCCCGACGGCACCATGCAGTACCTGGCGAGCACCAGGCCGGCCTAGCAGCCTGGGTTTTCGCTAATAGCGCTGGGCAAACCAATCGTAGACGACTTTCGATAGCTCCGCGCCGGAGATATACCCTTCATACTCGGTAGGCATGGCCTGCGACAGGTAGGAGATTACGTAGGCGATCTGCTCCTCGCCTCGTGTCATCATCACGATCCCGACGTCGTTATAGACCCAACCGTCCCCATCTTGATAGTAGCCAATCTTGTGAGCTACCCTCGTCCCCCATGGAAGGAAGAGGGGCAACACATAGTTCAGCCCTGGCTTGATATCGAGGAGCCGGTCGATAGCATAGGCGGTCCATTCCGGCGGGAACAGCTCCCCTCGATAGAGCTTGGCCAGTATCATGTCGGTTTCGCTGGCGGTCAGGATGTTCGACCGCCCGTCTTGCGTCGGATAGCCCGGCAGGT
>Ga0315537_1003340_pt1 | contig 11946 bp, 13 predicted proteins | sample SalMarSW160270MG_FD_203091 | JGI IMG/M metagenome (GOLD analysis project Ga0315537, IMG submission 203091) | Salt marsh sediment microbial communities from the Plum Island Ecosystem LTER, Massachusetts, United States - Salt Marsh Sediment SW1602-70 ... | reverse complement strand
ACCAGAAAGGAATTGGGCACTCCACCGCTGGTGACCCCCACCTCTCAGATCGTGGGGGTGCAAGCGGTTTTGAACGTGCTCTTGGGCAAGTACAAGATGGTCACCAACCAGGTCAAGGATTTGGTCTACGGGCTCTACGGCAAGACCCCCACCCCGGTTGATCCTGAGGTTCAGAAGATCGTGCTCAAGGGCTACAAGCGGGGCGAGACGCCTATCACCGGAAGGGCGGCAGACTACCTTGAACCGGAGCTTGATGAGAACAGGAAAAAGATTGGGGATCTGGCCAAAACAGAGGAAGACCTTCTTACCTATTCACTCTATCCTACCACCGGTGAGCAGTTCCTCAAGTGGAAATACGGGGTAGAAGAAAAACCCGATAATGTCAAGCCCAAGACCCTGGAGGCCGTTAAGAGGGAGGATGAGGCCATTGCCCAGGCAAGGGCGCAGCTCAAGGCCTAGCTGAGAAGCTCGTTCATGCTGCCGCTCCTGTAACCGGAGAGATCGAGGGTAATATAGGCGAAGCCCAGGCTTTTTAGGCGTTCGATCACCGTTTCTCGCATAGGTGATTCTGTTACCCGGTGGATTTCTTTGGGCGAAACCTCGATTCTGGCTACAGGAGGATGGTACCTCACCCTTACCTCGGTTAGGCCACATTCATGGAAAAGGCACTCGGCGCGCTCGATCATGGAAAGCTCCCGTTTCCTTATGGGATTGCCATAGGCTACCCGTGAGGCAAGGCATGCGGAGGCTGGGAGATCCCAGAGCTCAATAGTTCTCCGTTTCGCCTCTTGACGTATATCAGCTTTCGTGAAACCAGACTCCATCAGGGGGCTTCGTATACCTGCCCTTTGCGACACTGTCAGACCAGGGCGGTAATCCCTCAGGTCATCCTGATTCGCCCCGTCGACTATGCTCTCAGCGCCTTGTGTTGCCGCCTCTTTTTTCAGCAACTCGACCATCTTCATCTTGCAGACATGACACCTCATCCCATCGTTTATCAGGAAGGCTTCCTCAGAGAGGATATCGAAGGGTGCTTTGATGTGAGCTACCTTCAGCGCAGCGGTGAAGTTCTCTGCCCGAGCAAGATCGGCTTGGGGGAAGATCGGGGCGGTAAAGGTGATTGCCTTCACCTTTTCCCCCAGTACCTCGGAGGCCACATGAAGCAGCAGAGCACTGTCCACCCCGCCTGAGAAGCTCAGCAGAACAGATCCCATGTGAGCCAGGATCTCTTTCAACATGTCGGTCTTTGGATTTTGGATCTCGATCATCACTTGATTGAATGCTCAGCGGCAACGGGACCATCTTGGAAAGGTGAAAGGTTTTTTCACATGTCATTGAGGAGGTGCTGGGGGTGGCTCAGATAGAATTGGCCTGTTCGGATCCACTCCTTGAGGATCTCCGCAATCTCCTTGGCCCTCGCATAGGAGGATATGGGGGCAGCCTGGACAGACTGACCATTGAGCACGATCGTGCCGCTTTTCAGCTCCGCATAGCTTACCTTGCCAAGGCTCTTGGTCCTTCCATGGGGATAGTCCTTCCCATAGTCGATAATCTGGGTAAATATTTCCTCATCAGAGACACCGGTATACCTGGCCAAATCCTCGTTGAGGATGGGGATAGGGACCCCTATCCCAACGGCCAAGGAGCATCCATAACCGAGGATGCTCACTCCCACCAGCCAGCGGGGCGACATCTCCTTCAGGTTACCGAGCACCATGAGTGTAGCGCCGGGTTCCAAGGGGACACCATTACGTTCTCTTTTAACCGATGATTTGTGCTGGGTTCCGGCCCAGGTGACATATCCTTGAGCCCCTCCGAGGAAGATCCTTGTCCCCAGGCCTATGGTCAGGCAATACGGGTCATTCAAAAGGGGGCTTAGCTGGCCCGAGGTAGCGTAGTTGGCATTGCCGGCCCTGGGCCTCAAGACGCCCATATATGTGTATATGGTATCCTCCTTCATGTTCACCGCGCAGTTGTAATTCTGGTATGCGTTCCTCGGGTTCACCAGCACAGCATTCGGTAGATCCTTGAGCTTCACCTGTTTTTTCAGCTCCTTCCTCGGGTAACAATCGGTAGTATAGGAAGTGGCGATCAGTTCCACGTTGTTTCCACTCACCAGGTCATGGATAACGTGCCCGCCTCCATATTTGAACTGACCTGGATGCACCTTATTCAATGGATCGTCCAGGGCTGGTTCGGTAGCGCCAAGAAATATATCTACGGCGGCAAGACCCGCATACGCCGGGACCCCGTTGAGGGTAACATGGTATGCCCGTATGGGTGGTTTGCTCTGGCCGAAATTAAGAAAGGCCCCTGAGGAGCACATAGGGGAGAAGGTCCCGGTCGTCACGACATCGACCTCCCTGGCGGCCTTGTTTGGACCTTTCTTCTTGACGATATCCACCATCTCCTCGGCGGTAACCACTACCACCGCACCATTCTTTATCCTCTTGTTGATATCCTCGATTGTCCTTTGTGCTGTTTGCCGTGCCATCATGGAGCCCTAAAAATCAGGACTCACTATAGGTACATTGTTAGCCGTTTACAAGCAAAAGTTGCTCTATATTGTTCGCGAACCTGATGTTTTTTCATAAAAAAGGGATTCTTGACTTTATGATTCATTTTGACGAAAATAGGCATGGTATTTGATAGTTGGGTTGAGTGGTTCAGGATTCAAGGTTCAAAGGTTTAAGGCTCAAGAGCATTTCAACCGTGAATTCCGATAGGCTTGAATGGCCGGTGAGGTGATACGTCTAGCGAGAAGAGGGATATGAGGAGAACTGAAGGCATTCGAATAGGGAACGTGACCGTGGGAGGGGCCGGCTCACTGTTCCTGATCTCTGGTCCGTGCGTGATAGAGAGCCCGGAGGTGACCCTGAATATCGCGAGGTTTCTCAAGGGATTGGCGCAAAGACTCGACATGCCCGTTATCTTCAAGAGCTCATATGATAAGGCGAATCGGACATCGATTGAATCCTATAGGGGTCCAGGCATAATCAAGGGATTGGAGATCCTCAAGGAGGTCAAGGAAACCACCGGTTTGCCGGTCTTATCAGATATTCACCAGGTGAGCGAGGTTGAGAAGGCGGCGGAAATTTTGGATGTGATCCAGATACCTGCATTCTTGTCCCGCCAGACGGATTTAATCGTAGAGGCGGCCAGAACCCAGCTGCCGGTCAACATCAAGAAGGGGCAATTTCTCTCGCCGTGGGACATGGAGCAGGTGATTCTGAAGGCCACTTCGGTAGGCAATTGCAGACTTTTGCTGACGGAAAGAGGCACCTCTTTTGGTTACCGCAACCTCGTGGTGGACATGAGATCCTTGTCCGTGATGAAGGGCTTTGGATATCCCGTTGTATTTGATGCCACCCATAGCGTTCAATTGCCGGGAGGAAGGGGTAGTTCATCGGATGGACAGGGTGAATTTATTGCCCCGCTGGCTCGGGCCGCGGTTGCCGCAGGTGCTGATGGAATTTTCTTGGAGATACACCCGGATCCCGGTTCAGCCCTTTCAGATGGCCCGAATTCCCTCTCCCTTGATCGAGTTGAACCGCTCATGCGGGTACTTAAGGAGATCCATCGGATAGCGAGCTAAGATAGTGCTAAAATGTGTATTTTAATATCTTCATTTTCTAATAGGTGAGCCTTTGAAAAGGAGAAAGATACCCGTTATCATGTGGCCGCTGGCAGGGATAATCGTCCTCTTGCTGATCGTTGTCGGCTTTATCAGCAAGGGAGTGCGCCTCTCCGAGGTTTCCACCGCAGCATTAACGATGGTACCTGGCGAATCGCTCACCATGTCAGAGGTCAAATACGACCAGGATCATGAGGATGGCAAGGGCTGGGAACTCATTGCCAAAGAGGCCCACTTTTTTGACACAACACAGATAGTATCCTTAACAGAGGTGCTGCTAAAAGTAAATTCTTCAGAGGATAATGCCTATGAGATAAGGGGCAATGAGGGCGATTATTGTAGAAAAACTGAGGAAATTGTTCTAAAAGGAGATGTGGTGGGAAGATCTGCCAGCGGCTATATGATCGAGACAAGCCAATTAACTTACAAACAGAGGGAGGAATCGGTGGTAACCGATAAACCGGTCAGAATGAGCGGCCCTTTTTTCACGGTGAAGGGAGACGGATTCTCTCTCGATCTCAGGAGTAGCAGATTCAAGGTATGGAGCAACGCCCACACGACTATCACCAGCGGAGATTTTGTTAGATGAGGATCATCCCCTCCATTTTTTCATGGTGCCTTTTGTTCGCTCTTGTGTGTACGGGGCTGCCTCACCGGCAATGCCCTGCACAACAAAAGGAGCCTTCAGGAGGCATCTCATCGGAAAAGCCCATTATCATACATTCCGATACCCTGATGTTCGATCAGCAGCAGAGAATAATCACCTTTGAGGGCAAGGTAACGGCGCGCAGCAATGATGTGGTGGTGGATTGCAAGAAGATGATCGTATACCTCAATGAGAATTCCTCAAGCAGCTCCAGCATGGATTCGGGCAGGATTGAAAAGATCATTGCCTTAGGGGATGTGGTAATCAATCGCCCGGATGGAGGTATAGCCAGGGCCGGGAAGGCGGTGTTCTATCAGGATGAGGAAAAGGTGGTGCTCACGGAGAATCCCTCGGTTCAACAAGGCCCGGATCTCGCCGAGGGAGAGCGGATCGTGATGTACCTCAAGGAGAATAGAAGCATCATTGAGGGCAGTGCAGCAAAAAGGGTCAAGGCTACCCTGTTTCCCAAGGAGGAAAAAGGAAGAGAATGACACGATCCGAGGACCGGGATTGCCTGAAGGTACAAGATCTCCGCAAGATCTATGGGAGTAGGGCCGTGGTGAATAGAGTAGATCTGGAGGTAAACATCGGCCAGGTTATCGGGCTCCTCGGACCAAATGGCGCCGGCAAAACGACCACGTTCTATATGATCGTAGGACTAATTCCTGTTCAGAAAGGCCAGATATTCCTTAAGGGAAGGGATATCACAAGCGAACCCATGTACAAAAGGGCACGGCAGGGTATCACCTATCTCTCACAAGAGCCGTCGGTATTCAGAAAACTAACGGTTGAGCAGAACCTGCTGGCGATCATGGAGGTTATCAATATTCCGCCGCACGAGAGGCAGCCGTTTCTTCAGGCATTGCTCGCAGAATTGAAGATAGCTCACCTTGCAAAACAAAAGGCCTATTCGCTGTCGGGCGGTGAGAGGAGAAGGCTGGAGATTACCAGGGCACTGGTCACCAACCCGAAATTCATCTTATTAGATGAGCCGTTTGCCGGTATTGACCCTAAGGCAATCAATGACATAAAGCAGATCGTCACCGGGCTCAAGGAAAGGGGTCTCGGGGTCTTGATATCAGACCATAATGTTAGGGAAACCCTGGATGTCTGTGATCTCGCCTACATCATTCATGAGGGTGAAATCATCGCAACCGGTGAACCTGAAGAGATCACCGCAAGCGAGGTGGTAAGGTCCACGTACCTGGGAGAGGGTTTTAATCTATAGGGTTTGCGTCTCCTTGTTATGGCAATGGAACTCAAACAAACGATGAAGTTGAGCCAGCGGATCATCATGACGCCTCAGCTTCAGCAGGCCATCAAGTTCTTGCAGGTCTCACGGCTCGAGCTCTGCCAGGTGGTGAATCAGGAGATGGAGTTTAATCCCCTCCTTGAGGAGCTTCCCCCTCAAGCAGATGAGAGAGCGCCGGACGAGGAGAACCCTGAGTCAGCTACCAAGGAAGAACCCCTTCGCGAGGTGAGGATAAAGGAGACCTTACGGGATGATTTCGATTGGGACGTCTACATAAACGAGTATAACACCGCCTGGGCAAGCTCACCCCATGAAGAAACCGATGATAGAGGTTCCTTTGAGAATTTCGTCACGTCAAAAACGAATCTTTTCTCCCACCTCATGTGGCAGCTCCAAGTAAGCGATCTCGATGACGTGCAGAAGGAGATCGGCAGCTACATCGTTGGCAATATCGACCCCGACGGGTATCTTGCCGCGTCCATAGAAAATATTATGAAATTCACGAATAGATCAAGAGATGAGGTAATGGAGGTATTGTATGCTATCCATGAATTCGATCCCGTTGGTGTGGGAGCGCGTGATAACGGTGAATGTCTTCTCATCCAGCTCCATTTACGTGGTTTGGGGGGAAGCATCGCCGAGAAGATCGTGACCGATCACATGAAGCAGCTGGAGAAAAAGCACTACCAGCAGATTGCAAAAAGCCTCGGTGTTTCCATGGAGAAGGTCATAGACGCGGTGTCGATCATCTCCTCCCTTGAGCCTAAGCCGGGTCGCTTCTATAGTGATGAGGAAACCATCTACGTCATCCCCGATGTCTATGTATACAGGGTGGGCGATGAGTTTCACATCGTGCTCAATGACGATGGGCTTCCCAAATTAAGGATCAGCTCGTTTTACAAGGAAATCTTCGCCAGAAAGGATAAGGTCTCCCAGGCCACGAAGGACTACATCAAGGAAAAGTTGAACAACGCATCCTGGCTTATCAAGAGCATTCACCAGAGACAACGGACTATTTACAAGGTAGCTGAGAGCTTGGTGAAGTTCCAAAGGGGGTTTTTTGAATCGGGGCCTTCATTCCTGAAACCGATGATTTTGAAGGATGTAGCAGACGATATCGAGATGCATGAGTCCACGGTAAGCAGGGTCGTGAATAACAAATATATTTATACGCCGTATGGCGTGCACGAGTTGAAATATTTCCTGAACAGCGGTATTCAATCGGTGGATGGAATGGATAGGGTTGCGTCCCTGAGCGTGAAGGAGAGGATCAAGAAGATCATAAAGGCTGAGGATAAGTCAAAGCCAGATAGCGATCAGGAGATCGCAGCTATCTTAAAGCGATCGAATATTAACATAGCGCGCAGAACTGTGGCCAAGTACCGGGAGATGCTTGGAATTCTCCCATCAAATCAACGAAAAAATGCCTATAGCTAAGGCCGGACTTTGCAGGTTGCCCCGTTAGAATGTCTAGGGCACAAAGAGTGGAAATGGATTACAAGAGGAGTTTCGCTTTCCACGATCGTTCAATGCCTGAGGGAATTCTAAGGGGGTTTGTTGTTTTCAAGAACTTGGATTGATGTTTGACTTTTTATTCTAGTATTGTTAAATAATGATACTCTTTTAGGAGGTGGTATGGCGATAACGTACACGTTTCGACATATGGAGCCATCTGAAGAGCTGCGCTCCTACGTGGAGGAGAAGATAGATAAATTGAAGAAGTATTTCGATTCGCCTGTTGAAGCCGACATTGTTCTTCAGGTGGAGAAATTTCGGCACATAGCTGATATGACGTTATCCAGCGATGGAAACACTACGAAAGCCGTAGAGCAGACTGACGATATGTATTCCTCCATTGACCAGGTGATGGATAAGATCGAGGAACAGCTCAGGCGATTCAGGTCCAGGAAAAAGGAATATAAACTAGAAACTATCAAGGGCGAGGGTTTCGAGGAGAGCGAGATTGAAGCCCAAGAATCTCTGGCCGAATCCGGGCCGCAGATCATAAAGGCCGAAAGCGTGGATATTAAGCCCATGGATATCAATGAGGCCGCAATGCAGATGGAGCTATCGAACCAAAGCTTCTTGGTATTTACCAATGCAAAGTCAAAACAGATCAACATTATCTATAAACGGAAGGACGGCAATCTAGGCCTTATTGATACAGCAGTTAGATAGGCATTTATTAGGGATATTTCATGAAACTTTCAGAGATATTAAAACCTGAGTTTATTATCTCCAATCTGAAGGCCCATGATAAGAAGGGCGCCTTAGAGGAGCTTTCCGGGGTTATAACCGATCAGGAACCCTCTCTCAATAAGGGATATCTCCTTCAGGTATTGCTGGAAAGGGAGAGATTGGGCAGTACCGGTATAGGCGAGGGGATTGCTTTGCCCCATGGCAAGGTACGAAAGCTGGACAGGCTTTTGATGTCCTTCGGGAGAAGCCTCGAGGGCTTGAGCTTTGATTCTATAGATGATCAACCCGCTTACCTTTTCTTCCTGCTGGTGGCGCCGGAGAATTCAGCCGGTGCACACCTGCAAGCTCTTGCCAAGATATCGAGGGCTTTAAAAGACAGCAACTTTCGGCAGCGATTAATAGACGCGAAATCAGAAGACGAGATTTACCGGATCATCGTTGAAAAGGATGAGGAGTTATAAGTCTCTTTTATGGTCGGATTGCTCATTATAACTCACTGTCGGTTGGGCGAGGAGCTGCTTGGGGCAGCGGAGTTTATCCTGGGATCTATTGAGGCAGCGGATTATGTTCTGATGGACACCTCAAAGGATAGCGATACGTTGCGAGACCTCATTGCGAAGAAAATACAATCCCTGGATCGGGAAAAGGGCGTTCTCGTGTTGACCGACATGTTTGGGGGGACACCATCGAACCTCGCCCTTTCCTTTCTCCAGCAGGACGAGGTAGAGGTTGTCACCGGCGTCAACCTGCCGATGGTAATCGCCGTGGCCCAGAACAGGGAAAAGAACAGCCTCGCACAGATTGCGGATATCGCGAAAAGCGCCGGATGCCGAAGTATATCATTGGCGAGCGAGCTACTTAAACCCACTGAAACGTGATAGTATAGGAATTTCCTTTTTTAGAGCGGCGAAGCCGCGTTCTATAAAATTGCAAAGCAATTTTATAACTTGATTGTATAGGAATTTCCTTTTTAGAGCGGCAAAGCCGCGTTATATAAAATCGCGAAGCGATTTTATAACTTGATAATTCCCTGCAGCAAGCTGCAGGGTGGTTCATTGAAACGCTATACGTGGAAGAATCGGGGTTCTAGTATCGAGTATCGAGCATTAAATTGAAGGAGGAGGTCATGGCGATAAGCGTAGGAATTAATGGATTCGGGCGTATCGGAAGAATGGTGCTCAGAGCGGCATTCAAAAGGGATGATATAGAGTTTCTTGCCCTTAATGATCTCACCGATTCGAATACCCTGGCTCACCTGCTCAGGTATGATTCCGTACACGGTAGGATAGATGCCGAGGTCGAAGTAGAAGGGGACAGTATTGTCGTTGATGGAAGGAAGATAAGGATTCTCTCGGAACGAGATCCAGAGAAATTGCCCTGGAAGGATCTCGGCGTTGACATAGCGATCGAGTCTACGGGAATTTTCACGGACCGAGCCAAGGCCTCAAAACATCTCGATGCAGGTGCAAAGAAGGTGCTCATTTCCGCGCCGGCAAAAGATCCTGACATCACCATCGTGATGGGCGTGAATCATGAACTCTACAATCCAGCAAATCACCACATCATATCAAACGCCTCGTGCACCACCAATAGCCTGGCGCCTGTGTGTAAGGTTTTGCTCGATGCCTTTGGGATTAAAAAAGGCCTCATGACCACCATACACTCCTATACCACGGATCAGAGGCTCCTTGATTTTCCCCATAAAGACCTCAGGCGGGCCAGGGCAGCAGCGTTGTCAATGGTGATCACCACTACCGGGGCAGCAAAAGCGGTTTCCCTCGTGCTTCCGGAGCTCGCCGGCAAGATGAACGGGATGGCACTAAGGGTGCCTACCCCCAATGTGTCATTAACCGATCTCGTGGTTCAGCTCGGCAGACCTGCTTCCGCAGAGGAGGTGAACAAGGCATTTGAGGGTGCATCCAAAGGGAATTTGAAGGGCATCCTCGAGTATAGTACTGAGCCACTGGTGTCCAGCGATTTCAATGGCACTACCGCTTCGAGCATCGTCGATGGGCTCTCAACGATGGCGATAGGGGATGATATGGTGAAGGTGCTCGCGTGGTATGATAACGAGTTCGGCTACGCCAATAGGCTCGTGGATCTAGCGCTTTACATTGGTAAAAAGCTGTAGGATCATGAAAATGAGAAAACCCCTTATGGCCGGGAACTGGAAGATGAATCTTTCCCTGAATGAGGCCGCGGATCTTCTGGCCGGGATAAAGGAGGCCCGGGCGGACCTCGATACGGTTGATGTGCTTGTGGCGCCCCCCTTTACCACCATACAACTCACACATACTATGTTGGCCGGGACCGGTATCCTCATCGCTGCTCAAAATATGCACTGGGAGCAAAAGGGGGCATATACCGGTGAGGTTTCTCCCCTCATGATCAGGGAAGCAGGGTGTAGCCATGTGATCCTTGGACACTCTGAGAGGCGGACACACTTCTTTGAGACCAGCGAAGTAGTAAACAGAAAGGCAGAGGCTGCGATCAATGTGGGACTCACACCGATTATTTGTATAGGCGAGACGCTCCAGGAGAGAGAGGAAGGAAGGGCTTTTGACGTTATCCGGAAGCAGTTGGATGAATCGCTGAGGACTCGCTGCCAGGCCGTTGGCCTCCCGGAGGATTTAATCCTTGCCTATGAGCCGGTCTGGGCCATAGGAACAGGAAGAACCGCTACTCCGGAGCAGGCACAAGAGGTGCATTCCTTTATCCGGAGATGGCTTGATGGGGCCTTTGGTCCGGATACGGGCACGGCAACTCGGATACTCTATGGCGGAAGCGTGAAGCCAGAAAACAGCAAGGAGTTAATGGCGCAGTCTGATATCGACGGCACCCTGATTGGAGGGGCAAGCCTCAAGGCCGATTTGTTCCTTTCGATTATCCGATTTTACGTGGATTGAACTTCCTCTGAGTACGGGTTCCCGGCACCATTCCCCGATCACTCCATTCGAGGGCTGAGTATATAAATGGGCCATATGGATTAGCCTGCGGAAGCACGAATCCTCCTTCGGCATATCTATAACAAGCATCTTCACGCTTTTTACGAGTTTGTCAAGACTGTACAGAAAAAATTTGACATCTAAAAAAAGTTATTGACTTCTCTCATCTTTTTCCTATATATTGTATATATTGAATCGAAAAATACAAGATAAAGTAGATTAAATCAGGATTTAACACAGAGCAGCATGAAAAGTATTTATAATTCAGGAGGAAATATCACACCTAATTATTAAGGATACCCCGTTATCCTCCGTGGTGCACCTGCTTGTTGATTTAACAGGTATCCCTATAGATCAGTTTAAAAATCCTCGATACATTAAATTATAGAGGGTTTCTCTATGTATCTTTCATACTGGGGCTTACACAGGTTTCCCTTCAATAATGTTGCCGATCTTTCCTTTTTCTATCTCTCCGATATCCATAAAGAGGCCTTAAGCAGATTGCTCTACGCCTCGAAGATGATGAAGGGCGGCGCGATGTTAACAGGAGACATAGGCTGCGGGAAAACCTTAATAAGCAGAGTCTACATGAAGAGATTGCACCAGGATGGCTCTGAGGTGAGCCTCCTCACCAATCCACCAATCGAGCCGGTAGAATTACTCCAGGGAATCCTGCTCCAGATGAATATCAATGAACTGCCGAACTCGAAGACCAAGTTGTTGCAGGCCCTCAACAGCAAAATCATCGCTAACAGGGAGCAGAACAAGGAGACAATTATCATTATCGATGAGGCTCAGATTCTCAATGAGGAAACCTTTGAGGAAGCAAGGCTTCTATTAAACTTGCAGAGCAATGATCGATTTTTGCTCACCGTTGTCCTTATCGGGCAGACGGAGTTGAAAGAGAAAATCAGGCAGATGAGGCAATTCGATCAAAGAATCGCAATCCGCTACCATCTTTATCCCTTCACCTTAACGGACACCATTACGTATATCATGTTTCGAGAGAGAAAGGCGGGTTTTCAAAGAAACGTCTTTACCACAAAGGCCATAGAGAAGATCTATGACTATAGCCGAGGGGTCCCGAGGGTGATAAACTCGGTGTGTGATTTGTGCCTCTTGATCGGTTATTACGACAAAAGCAAGATCATTGATTCAGGTATCGTAAGAAGCGTTATGGATGAAATGGATTAGAGATGATTCGGTTTTTCGACATCGTGGATGATATAGATCTCAATGTAGATGAAAGGGATAAAGCCGGCGAGGGCTT
>Ga0315537_1003339_pt1 | contig 11946 bp, 6 predicted proteins | sample SalMarSW160270MG_FD_203091 | JGI IMG/M metagenome (GOLD analysis project Ga0315537, IMG submission 203091) | Salt marsh sediment microbial communities from the Plum Island Ecosystem LTER, Massachusetts, United States - Salt Marsh Sediment SW1602-70 ... | reverse complement strand
ACTACGAACTTACTTATTTAATTTCTCCTGACCTTTCAGAAAAAGAGGTGTTTTTCCTTCAAGAAAAAATAATCTCCTTAATTCAAGAGGCAGGAGGGACCTTGGACGAAGTAAAGACACCGGCGAGAAAAAAAATGGCTTACTTAGCCACTTTAAATTTTCACCTTAGTCCAGAAAAGCTGGAAAGTCTTGAAAAAAAACTGAAGTCAGAAGGTCAGGTTCTTCGCTATATAATTTTAAATAAACCCCGAAGCAAACCCCTCACCACTTTTAGAAAAAGGATGGCTGAGGGAAAACCCACTACTCCTGAAAAAAAAGTGGCGGGGGGAAAGGTCGAATTAAAAGAAATTGAGAAAAAATTAGAAGAAATACTGGGTGAACAATGAATTTAAATAAAGCTATTATTTTAGGAAATCTTACCCGCGACCCAGATATTAGAACCTTGCCATCGGGTCAATTGGTAGCTAATTTTGGTGTTGCTACTAATAGATTTTTCTATAACAAAAACAGGGAGAAACAAAAGAAAACCGAGTTTCACAATGTTGTTGCCTTCGGAAGAAACGCCGAAATCTCCCAACAATATCTAAAAAAGGGTTCGATGATTCTAATTGAAGGAAGGCTTCAAACTAGAAGTTGGCAAGATTCATCCGGAAATAATCGTTTTCGAACAGAAATTATTACTGAGAGATTACAGTTAGGGCCTAGAACAGGTCAAATTACTCCCGAAGTTCAGGAAGAAAAGGCAAAAAACCCCCCAGAAGAAATTCCTATTATTGAAGAAAACGAAGGAGAGGAGATTAATGTGAAGAATATCCCGTTTTGAGTTGATAAAAAACCTTAAAAAGCTTATAATGAAATAATAGATAAGTGAGTTTTTGTATTATATTTTTAAATGCTCACTGCCCAAAAGGATTGATTATAAGAACTATGGTTTATAAAGACAAAGAAAAGGAACAAAGAAAAGATAAAAGAGAGAATGAAATCATATCATAAGATTTGGTATCAAAAGAACAAAAGAAAAAGACAACAGCAGATTAGAAAATATAATCAAAAAAATAAAGAAAGGCTATTACGGTGGAGGGGAGAATGGCGAAAATATAAAAGAAGAACAGACCCAAAATATCGTCTAAATGAGAACATGGGTTCAGCTATCTCGAGAGCTTTAAAGAATGGGAAAGGTAAGCAAACGTGGAAGACTTTAGTTAGTTATACTTTAGAAGACCTTATGGAACATTTGGAAAAGCAGTTTGACGGCAAAATGAATTGGAATAATTATGGAAGCTATTGGGCAGTTGATCACTTAAAACCAAGAAGTTTATTCAATTTTACTTCTCCAGATGATTTGGAATTTAAAAAATGCTGGGCTTTGAAAAATTTACAGCCGTTAGAGAAAATAAAAAATATAAAAAAGGGTAATCATTTACCCAATTTATAATTTTCATTAAAATGAGTTGTTTTTTTTGTACGAAAAATATTAAAGAAATTGATTTTAAAAATACGGAGCTTCTCCGGAAATTTGTATCTGGCTCAAAGAAAATTAGAGGTAAAAAGAAAACTAAGCTCTGCTCTAAACATCAAAGGCAGTTAGCTAAGGCAATTAAAAGAGCAAGACAGTTAGGATTGTTTTAATATTGCTTCTTTGATTTCCTTGGCCAATTTGGGATTCTCTCTTAAAAAAGTTTTAGCCGCCTCCATCCCCTGGCCAAGTTTTGTATTTTCATATTGAAGCCAGGAACCAGATTTCTTAATCACTCCGTATCTCAACCCAGTATTAACCGTATCCGCCAATCTAGAAATCCCTTCATTATAATAAATATCAAATTCAGTGGTCTTGAAAGGAGCGGCCACTTTATTTTTAACAATTTTGGCTTTGATTCGATTACCAATAATTTCCTCCCCATGCTTAATCTGGGCAATTCTTCTTAAATCAACTCTGACTGAAGAATAAAATTTTAGAGCTAAGCCTCCAGGAGTGGTCTCGGGATTCCCCCACATCACTCCAATTTTCATTCGGGTTTGATTTAAAAAAATCAGGACGGTTTTGGTTTTTGCAATAATCCCTGAGAGCTTTCTCAGAGCCTGGCTCATTAATCTGGCTTGAAGGCCAATTTGAAATTCACCCATTTCACCAGCAATTTCAGCCCGGGGAGTTAGGGCAGCTACTGAATCAACTACAATCACATCTACTTCACCTGAAAGAACTAAAGCTTCGACAATCTGCAAGGCCTGTTCTCCCGAATCCGGCTGAGAAATTAAGAGGTTGTCCATGTCTACGCCGATTCTCTTTGCCCAATCGGGGTCTAAGGCGTGTTCAGCGTCAATAAAAGCGCCCACCCCTCCTTGTTTTTGGGCCTCAGCTAAAATATGTAAAGAAACAGTGGTTTTGCCAGAGCCCTCAGGGCCAAAAATTTCAATCACCCTGCCCCGGGGCATTCCGCCCACTCCCAGAGCTTTATCCAAAGAAATTGAACCCGTTGGGATTACATCGACATCGGCTGCCCTCACTTCTTTCAATTTCATAATTGCCCCCTCGCCAAACCGTTGTTTAATTGTCTCCACTGCTTCCTCTAAATCTCTGGTTTCTCCGCCGGCTGGCGGATTTTTTTGTTTCTTCTTTGCCATATTTCTATAATATCAAAAAATTTTTAAGCTAGACAGAGGTCGGTCCGCTATCAAATTTTTTTCCAATCTTCGTTGTCTTTATTCTCTTCTTCAGTTTTAATTAGAATTTCTCTTGGTTTAGCTCCCTCCCCTGGTCCAACTACTCCTTTTTCTTCTAACGTATCAATCAATCTGGCGGCTCTGGCATAGCCAAGCCTTAACCTTCTTTGTAAAAGAGAGGCCGAGGCTTTTCTGGCTTGAATTACTACTCTTTTGGCTTCTTCATATAAAGGATCTTCCCCGCCATAAAAACTTTCTAATTCAGCTTCTGGCGCCTCCAATGTTTTTTCCAAATCTTCAGCAAATTGATTTGTTTCAATTTCTGCCTGCCCCGTAGGAAGTTCACTTTCCTTCGGGGACTTTGACTTAATATCGTTGATAACTTTTTTCACTTCCCTTTCTGAAACATAAGCTCCCTGGATTCTTCTGGGTTTAGCAATCTCGGCTGAGACAAAAAGCATGTCTCCTAAGCCCAAAAGTTTTTCTGCTCCGGCCATATCTAAAACTGTTCTTGAATCAACCTGAGAAGCCACCTGAAAAGTAACCCGGGAAGTGATGTTGGCTTTGATTAAGCCAGTAATTACTTCTACTGATGGCCTTTGGGTAGCTACTACCAAATGAATACCCACAGCTCTGGCCATCTGGGCTAATCTGACAATTCCTACCTCCACTTCCCGACCCCGGGCCGCCATTAAATCGGCTAATTCATCAATAATTAAAACGATAAAAGGCAGAGGTGTTCCCCCGTTCCTCAATACTATTTCATTGTAGCTGCCAATGTCTCTGGCTTTTTCTGCCGATAAAACATCGAATCTTCTTTCCATTTCCGAAGTTAACCAATGTAAGGCATTAACTGTTTTTTGAGCATCAAAAATTACGGGAGTTAAAAGATGGGGAAGACCGTTGTAAACTGAAAATTCAACTCTCTTTGGGTCAACAAAAATAAATCTTAAGATTCCCGGTCCATTCTGATAAAGAAGTGATAAAATTAAACTGTTTAAAAAAATGGTCTTACCCGTACCGGTGGAGCCAGCCACTAAGAGATGGGGCATTTTAGACAAGTCGGCATAAAGAGACCTGCCAGAAACATCCCTTCCCAAAACAACAGTTAAATTAGAAATTGAGTTTTGAAAATCGGGATTGGAAATTAAATCTCTTAATCTAACCTGAGCTCTAACTTTATTGGGCACTTCAATCCCGACCAAAGATTTTCCCGGGATGGGAGCTTCGATTCTAATTGGGTGAGCAGCGAGGGCTAAAGATAGGTCGTTGGAGAGAGTAGTAATTTTTGATAATTTTATTCCTTCAGCTGGTTTGAGAGTATATTGAGTAACGGTCGGGCCAATATTTATTTCTGACATCTCCACCGGAATATCAAAATTTTCCAAAGTTTTTTTAATGATTGCTGAGTTTATTCTGGTATCACCGGCCGAAGGCATCCCTTTCTCGGCTTCCAACAAATCTAAAGACGGGGGTTGATACTCGCCCCCCCCCACCACTTTTGATGATAATGAGGGGACTGCTTTAGTTTTTAATTCCAGAGGCAGCTCTTTACTAATTTTAGCTTCCTTTTCAAAAGTGGTGGGGGATTCAATTTCTTTAACCTTGAATTTAGGAGCAAAAATTTTTCGAATAAGGGAAGGTTTACCCTCCGGAGCTTTAGCAAAGGAGGGTTTTTTCTCCTCCTTGGCTTCCTTCGAAACCGGCCGTTTTAACAGATACCAGAAAATCAGCCCTCCAGCCACTACTACTCCTCCAAAAATAATTTGAGTTACCCAAAATCCAAAAAGTCCCAATAAGGGTCCGGCAGTATACCCAAAATATCCTCCCAGCTTTGAACCGGGAGCGACGCTTTCCAGAATGCCAGCAGTTCCTAAAACTAAGAGAAAAATTGCCAAAGTTACCCCGCCTGAAAATTTCTGGTAGGGAGTAATTAAAAAAACTAATCCTCCTAAAACCAGGATTAAAGGCAAAAGAAAAACTGCTCTGCCAATTAAAAAACTGAGGAAAGTTAAGATTACTTTTCCTGCTGCTCCAGCCAAATCAAAAAAGCCCAAAGCCACAATCATCGCCAAGATAAATATTAAAATCCCCCAAATCTTTCGTTTGCTTTCTTTAGGCAAAGTAAACAGAGAAGTTTTTTTCTTCCACTTTTCAATGTTTTTTTTATTTTTTTTAGGTCTTTTCTTTTTAGCCACAGCTCTATTATAGCATCCCTCTTCTATTTCTTGAAGCCCGTTCCGGCCGGTATTAATGATTTGGTCTGAGGGTAGTTGCCGAGGGAGACACTTCGCAGCCGAGCCCAAGAAGGTCTTTGAATTTTCTTTTAAGACCAGTAAGGCTCGGCGAGAAATAGCAGCAGCTGAGAATGAATTTAATTCTACCTCTAAAGCTGACTGCGTGTCACCCGAGGCAATCTAGTCGAAGAGATAAATTTCTTCTTTACTCTTCGTTGCGACTCGGGTGCCCGAAGACTTCTATTTCTTGAAGCCCGTTCCGGCCGGTATTAATTTTCCAATCATTACATTCTCTTTCAAACCTCTTAGTTTATCTTCTTTCCCCACAATTGCTGCCCTAATCAAAACTCGAGAGGTTTCCTGAAAAGAAGCGGCCGACAGAAAGGAATCAGTGGTCAAGGCCACCCTCGAAATTCCCAGCAAAATCGGGGTTTCTTTACAGGGTTTTCGCTTTTCCTTTTTAAGCCAAGCGGTTTCTTCTAAAAATCTTGCTTTCTCTACAATTTCTCCGGAAGAAAATAGAGAATCCCCGGGATCTTTAATGCGCAAGCGAGAAAACATCTGGCGACAGATTACCTCAACATGCTTGTCATGAATAGCCACTCCTTGAGAAACATAAATTTTTTGAATTTCTTTAACAATATAACGCTGGGTGGGTTTCTCGCCAGTTAATTGGAACAGCTCTTTTAAGTCTAGGCTTCCTTCACAAAGAGATTGGCCTTTCTTAATGGTATCAGCTGGTTTTGCCCAAATTGCTGCCCTTTCAGGAATTTTATATTCAACAATTTTAGATTTTTGTCCGCCAGCTGACGGATTGGCTTTGGTTTTTATCTTTATTATTCTTTCCGGGGTTACTTCTAAAACTTTTCCTTCAACTTGAGAAATTTCCGCTTTCCCTCCCGGGAGACGAACTTCAAAAATTTCTTGGACTCTGGGCAGACCGAAAGTGATGTCGCCACCGCCAGCTACCCCTCCGGTATGAAAAGTTTTCAATGTTAATTGGGTCCCTGGTTCACCAATGGCCTGAGCGGCTACAATTCCCACCGCCTCCCCGAGTCGAATTGGCTTATTTTGACCTAAATCCCAACCATAGCACTTCTGACAAATTCCTCGAGCTGACTTACAACTTAAAGGCGAGCGGACCCTGACCTTGTCAATTCCTTTTTCAATTATTTTCTCTGCTTTTTCCCAATCAATAATCTCCCCTTTTTTACAAATTCTCCTAATCCCCTCCAGGGCTATTCTTCCCACGATTTTAAAAAGAAAATTCTGGCCGATTTCCTCAGCATCTTCCAGGTACATTTCAATTCCTTCCTGGTCTCCACAATCTTCTTCAGTTATCACCACCTCGTGGGCAACGTCAGCTAAACGTCGAGTTAAGTAACCGGCCGCCGCCGTTCTCAAGGCGGTATCGGCTGTCCCCTTTCTTGCCCCGTGAGTAGAAATGAAATATTCCAGGACGTCAAATCCTTCTTTATAAGAACTTTTTACTGGCAACTCAATGATTTGACCCATGGGATTAATAACCAAGCCCTTCATTCCGGTCATTTGAACTGGTTGAGACCAGGAACCTCTGGCTCCAGCTTCAATAATAGAATAGACCGGACTTCCCTTTAAGGTTTTAGGCACCAATTTTTCAATTTCTGATTTTGCTCTGGTCCAAACCTCAATTATTTTAGCTTTCTCCTCTTCTTTAGAAAGTAAGCCTTTTTTAAAATGCCCTTTAATCTGCTCGACCTCTCTTTCAGCCCTTTCCATAATTTTTGGTTTCTCTGGAGGAACAATTAAATCATCAATCCCCCAGGTAATACCGGAGCGGGTGGAATACTCAAATCCTAAATCTTTAATTTTATCTAAAGTGGCCGCAGCTGTCTCGTTTTCATATTCGGCAATAATTAGGGCAATTAATTTTTCCAGTTTTTTAGAATCCATCCATTCGTTTTGGAAAGGAAAATTTTCCGGCAAGGCCTCGTTAAATAGGAACCTTCCCAGAGAAGTCTCGGTAAACCGAGCACATAAAGTTTTATGTGCTCCGGTAAATTCGTTTTTAAACCTTATTTTTATTTTCGCTCTAAGGTCTATATTGCCTAATTCATAAGCCAGAATTGCTTCCTCTGGGCTTCCAAAAATCTTCCCTTCACCTTTTGCCCCTTCAGTAATTCCTGTCATCCAATAGCAACCTAAAACAATGTCTTGAGTCGGGCTGCAAATTGGCAGCCCGGTGGCTGGTTTCAAAAGATTTAAACTAGATAACATTAACTCTCTGGCTTCTTTTTGACTCTCGTCTGATAGGGGTAAATGAACGGCCATTTGGTCTCCATCAAAATCAGCATTAAAGGCCCGGCAGATTAAAGGATGAACTTTAATTGATTCTCCTTCAATTAAAACTGGCTGGAAGGCTTGAATGCCAAGTCGGTGTAAAGTCGGAGCCCGGTTCAATAAAACCAGTTTATCTTTAACTACTTCTTCCAAGTTTTCCCAAACCTCATCAGTTTCTTCATCAATTAACCTGGAAGCTCCTCTAACATTATAAGATAGTTCTTTGTCCAAAATTTTTTTAATAACAAATGGTTTAAATAATTCCAGAGCCATTTTTTTAGGCAACCCGCATTGATTCAGTTTTAACTCAGGTCCGACTACAATCACTGACCTCCCAGAATAATCCACTCTTTTCCCCAAAAGATTTTGACGAAATCTGCCTTGCTTTCCTTTCAGTATATCAGCTAAAGATTTCAAAAGGCGTCTGCCGCCGGTAGTAGCTTGAGTCATCGTTCCCTTTCTCATCCCATTATCAATCAAAGCATCAACCGCTTCTTGCAACATTCTTTTTTCATTTCTAACAATGACTTCCGGGGCATTAATTTCCAAAAGATATTTTAATCGATTGTTGCGGTTAATTACTCTCCGATAAAGGTCATTTAAGTCAGAAGAGGCATATCTTCCTCCATCTAACTGAACCATTGGTCGTAAATCAGGAGGTAAAACCGGCAAAACAGTTAAAAATATCCATTCCGGTCGAATTCCGGCTTTTTGCAGCCCTTGAAAAATTTTTAATCTTCTTAAAATTTTTTTTCGATTTAAGGGGCTGGCTTTTTCTATTTCCTTTTTTAAATTTAGGGTCTCCTTTTTCAAATCAATCTTTTCACAAATTTTTCTTAGAGTTTCCGCTCCGGTTCCGGCTTCAAAAACTTCCCCGCATTTCAAAGAAAGCTCGTGATATTCAACCTCCGAAAGAATCTTTAAGGGTTTCAGGCCCAAAACTTCTTCTCTGGCCCTATCTCTCGCCGTCTTCAATCCCTGTAACCTTTCTTTCTCCTTTTTAACTTTTAACTTTTCATTTTTAACTTTTAATTTTCTTTTGTATTCTTTCTCAATCTCTTCTAAGATATTTTTCTTTGCCGATTCATTAACGTTAGTGATAATGTAAGCGGCGAAGTAAATTAGCCTTTCCAATTGCTGCATCGGGATGTCTAAAATCATTCCCATTCTTGAGGGCACACCCCGTAAAAACCAGATGTGGGAAACCGGACTGGCTAACTTAATATGGCCCATTCTTTCTCTCCGGACCTGAGCTTTTATCACCTCTACTCCGCACCGGTCGCAAGTTATCCCTTTATATTTTATTCCTCGATATTTCCCGCAATAGCATTGATAATCCCTTTCTGGCCCAAAGATTTTTTCACAAAAAAGACCATCCTTTTCTGCCCGCTGGGTCCGGTAATTAATGGTCTCGGGTTTAGTCACTTCCCCGTGCGACCAATCCAAAATCTCCTCAGGCGAGGCCAATTTAATTCTTATTGATTCTAAATCAGCTACTCTCATAGTTTCCTACGAATTACGAACATTTACGAATTTACGAATAATTTAAGCGAGGCAGGGCTGTGAGGGTGACACTTCGCAGCCGAGCCCGAAATTTTCTCTGAATTTTTTAAGACAATTAAGGCTCGGCGAGAAATAGCAGTAACGGGGAAGAATCTCGTCTTACCACTAAAGCTAACTGCGTGTCACCCGAATCAGCCCTGTCGAGCTTATTTTTCCTCTTTAGGTTTCTCTTTCACTTCCACGCTTAAACCAAGCGACTTCAGTTCCGCCACCAATAAATTAAACGAGGCCGGGATATTTGGCGGTTTAATTTCTTCTCCTTTTAATATTGCTTCGTAGGTAGCCGCTCTTCCCGGGACATCGTCAGATTTTATAGTTAACATTTCTTGTAAGATGTGAGCTGCCCCATGCCCTTCCAGTGCCCAGACCTCCATTTCCCCAAATCGTTGGCCTCCAAATTGGGCCTTTCCTCCCAAAGGCTGTTGGGTAATTAAAGAATAAGGGCCAATGCTTCTCATGTGAATTTTATCTTCAACCATATGAATTAATTTCACCATATAAATGTAGCCGACGGTAATTTTTTCTGGAAACGGTAATCCGCTCTGGCCATCGCATAAAACCGTTTTCCCGTCTTCAGAAACGCGAGCAGCAGCGAAGCGTGAAGATGAACGAAGTTCATCGACTATGCGAGTGGCAGCGAAGGGTGAAGATGAAGTTTTAGCTTCATCGACTAGGCCGGCTTTCTTTAATTCTTCTTTTATATCTTTCTCGGTCGCTCCAGCTAAAGCTGGCGAAATAGCCTGATAGCCAAGATTTTTGGCCGCCCAGCCCAGGTGGGTTTCTAAAATCTGACCCAGATTCATTCGGGAAGCTACGCTCAAAGGATTCAAAATGATATCTACCGGAGTTCCATCTTCCATAAATGGCATTTCTTCGACTGGTAAAACTTTGGAAATCACTCCTTTGTTTCCGTGACGACCAGATAATTTATCTCCGGCCCGAATCGGTCTGATTTCAGCCACTTCAACCTCAATTCTTTTTATCACTCCTGGTTCCAATTTATGACCCAGCTCCCTCGAAAAAACTTTCACCCCAACCACTCTTCCCCGCTTACCATGTTCCATTAATAAAGAAGTGTCTTTAACATCCCTGGCCTTCTCGCCAAAAATTGCCCTTAATAATCTCTCTTCAGCAGTTAAATCTGCTTCTCCTTTTGGGGAAATTTTTCCAACCAAAATATCATTTGGCCCGACCTCAGCTCCTATTCTAATCACTCCTTCCTCGTCCAAATCTTTTAATTTTTCTTCTGAGACATTTGGAATATCGGGGGTGGTCAACTCAGGTCCCAACTTTGTTTCTCTTACGTCGCAACTAAAACTCTCGATGTGAATAGAGGTATAAGTGTCATCTTTAACCAATCTTTCGGAAATAATAATCGCATCTTCAAAATTTCCTCCCCGCCAGGGCAGAAAAGCAACTAAAATATTTTGACCCAAAGCTAAATACCCCTGAGAAATTGCTCCCCCATCAGCTAAAACGTCTCCCTCTTTGACTTTTTGTCCCGTTTTCACTCGCGGTTTTTGGTGAAAACAAGTGTATTGATTAGTTCCGATAAAAGTCTTCAAATCATAAACTTTTAGCTTTTGGCTTTTGGTTTTTGGTTTTATCTTAACGTGGTTGGCATCCACTTCTATAACTTTGCCATCTTCTTCGGCTATTATTTCTTGGCCAGAATCTCTGGCCACCCTTTCCTCAACCCCGGTCATCACCAAAGGAGCCTCTGGTTTTAAGAGAGGGACTGCTTGCCGCTGCATATTTGAACCCATAAGCGCCCGGTTCGCATCGTCGTTTTGTAAAAAGGGGATTAAAGAAGTAGCAATGGAAATCGATTGTTCTGAAGAAACATCAATAAAATCAATTTTATCTCTATCTGCTACGCCTGGTTCGCCTTTAATTCTGGCTTCAACTTTTTGAGGAATAATATTTCTCTTTTCATCAATTGGCACGGAGCCAGAAGCAATATTATACCTTTCCTCCTCATAGGCATTTAGATAGTGGACGTCAGATGTCACCGTTCCTTTTTCAACTTTAAAATAGGGAGTTTCCAAAAAACCGTAGGGATTGATTCTGGCGAAAGAAGCCAGGTGGCCAACTAATCCAATATTAGGCCCTTCCGGAGTTTGAATCGGGCAAATCCGGCCATAGTGAGAAGGTTGAACGTCCCGGACTTCAAATCCCGCCCTTTCTCTGGCGAGACCCCCGGGTCCGGTAGCCGATAACCTTCTTTTATGTTCCAATTCAGCCAAAGGATTTTCATTATCCATAAATTGGGACATCTGAGAGGAGGTGAAGAATTCTTTAACTACGGCCATGAATGGTCGAGGATTAATAATCTGAACCGGAGTTAGGGTATAAATATCTAAAGTTGACATCTTATCTTTAATTATTCTTTCCATTCTCATCAATCCCACCCTTAATCTGTTTTGTAAAAGCTCAGTTATGGTTCTCACTCTTCTGTTGCCCAAATGGTCAATCTGGTCCGGTCTTCCTTCAGGATTATTATTCAGCTGGATTATCTCCCTGAGCACCGCAATAACATCTTCTAATTTCAAAACCCTATCTTTTACAGTAATCTCAGATTTCTTAGTTAACTCTGGCAATCGCTGACCCATTCTCCATCTTCCCACCTTCGAAAGGTCATACCTCTCAAAGTTAAAGAACATGTTTTCAATCAGCTCGCGGGCTGTATCCGGCGTCGCCATATCTCCTGGCCTCAATCTTTGGTAAATCTCAACCAAGGCTTCAGCCTGATTGTGAGTTGTGTCCCTCTTTAAAGTCTCTTCAATATAATCTATCGCCGAGCTCGACGAAGCCGAGCGAGGCGCGAGATGAGGCGAAGTTTCAGCGAGCTCTCCTTTATTTACATCTTGAAAAAGCTCTTTTATGGCGAGGTCTTTTTCAATCCCAAAAGCTCGCAAGAGGCAAGTGGCTGCCAATTTTCTTCTTCGGTCAATTTTTACTCCAATAAAACCAGAAGGTTCGGTTTCAAATTCTAACCAGGCTCCTCGATTAGGGATAATTTTGGCTCCAAAATAATTTTTACCTCCTGCTGTTTGGGCAGTAAAAAAAGCTCCCGGGGAGCGAATTAATTGAGCAATAGCCACTCTCTCTACTCCGTTAACAATAAAAGTTCCCCTCTCAGTCATCAGGGGGAAATCGGTTAAAA
>Ga0315537_1003329_pt1 | contig 11962 bp, 12 predicted proteins | sample SalMarSW160270MG_FD_203091 | JGI IMG/M metagenome (GOLD analysis project Ga0315537, IMG submission 203091) | Salt marsh sediment microbial communities from the Plum Island Ecosystem LTER, Massachusetts, United States - Salt Marsh Sediment SW1602-70 ... | reverse complement strand
TGTGATTGGGCAAAAGCAGTTGCTCCTATAAAATGCATATATGGCGGCGGTTGGGCGAATCCAATTTGCCACGTTGCCGCAGGTATTGCAATTGCATGTTTAATTGTAGATTTAATTGATTAGTAATATTATAGTGTTGTATAAAGGAGCAAAAAGATGGTCTATGTCAAAGTCATTATGCTCATCCTGACCGTCTTGGGTGTGTTTTTGTCCCTATATGCGCTTAGATATCGGACGCCAAAACACCCGCCGATCCCATCCTGGTCACCCAAAGACTGGAAACCTATCTGGCGAATGAAGGAGTGTTTTACGCCCAGAGGTTTCAAGATTCACATGATGGGGTGGGCTCTGTTTTTTTTGGGGATGATCGGCAATTTGATCTTATCAAAGTGGCTGTAGTTCGCAAATTCAGGCCGGATATTGACTTTCCGGCCTGATCATCCGAATGATAGCGCCGCGTATTTATAAGCGTGATTTTTTAATGAATATTAGGAATGATGTCTCGGTATATTGATTAGAGGTTTTGTAGAAATATTGGTCGTTAAAGGAGTTTAATTCATGGTCATGGAAGTCTTTTATCTCATAGTCGCGTTGATTTGTCTTGTAGGAGGCGTTATTTTACAAATTGCCTCTTTTACTCATCTGAAGGATGATAAATTGCCCTCAACACAATTATACTGGAAGATAAAAAGCAATTATAAAAATTCAAAAGGCTACAGATACCTAACTGTCGGGCAGTACATGTTTACCTCCGGTCTGGTTCTCGGTTTAATAAAAAGTCTCATTTGGTGACGATTGAATCGTAGGACCTAGTTTATCGAATCTTTAGTCTGAAACCACTTTTGTGAAATTTTATCGTATTCGCCTGATTCTTTGATAATAGTAAGCGACGAATCGATTCTTTTCAATAATCTCCCATCCTGCCTGCGCACCGCGATTCCATAGTACTCCTTCGACAATAACTCCCCGACTATTTTGGCCCGGCCTTTTAATCTGATATATTCCTCCGATGTTGGCAGGTCGTTGAGGACAGCATCGATATGGCCGTTTTCCATATCGATAAAAGCCGCTCCGATATTATCGAATGAAAAGACCTCGACACCGGGCAGGGTTTTGGCCAGTCTTTCGCCGGTCGTGCCCAACTGCACGCCGACCTTCCGGCCGGACAAATTTTCCACTGATTTTATAACCGTATCCTCGACCGGAACGGCAACAACCTGACCGGCCAGATAATAAGGCTGGGAAAAAGAGACAATCGCCTGCCGTTGAGGGGTTATGGTCATGGCCGAGATAATGCAATCATACTTTTTGCTTTTTAAACCGGAGATCATGCCGTCGAAAGGGGTCACGATATATTCGGGCCGCCAGTTATTTATGCGGCAGACGGCGTTCATGATATCAATATCGAAGCCCTCCGGTTGGCCGGAGCGGGTATCGACCATCTCGAACGGCGGATAGGTGGCGTCAGTGCCGACCCGCAGTACGCCTGTCTGCATCCATTGATCCTGCTCTTCGTCGCTTCCGCATCCAATCAGAAGCGCTGGAAAAATAATGCATAATACGATATATTTTAAGAAGCCGCCGGAATGATTCAATCTATCTCCATGTCACAATATTGGTATGAAATTTTGATCATGAATGAAAAAGGGGCAGTTCGCAAATCTGCCCCTGATCGAGTCTTACTTAAACCTCGTGTTTCTTTATAATATCCAAATTATTTCAATAATATCATCTTCTTCGATGATTTGAACTTACCGGCATCGATCCTGTAAAGATAAACTCCGCTCGCAACGGGCTGACCGGAATTATCGGTGCCTTCCCATCTGGTCGTATAATCGCCGGCCGGCAGCTCCTTATCAATCAGTGTAATTACCCTCTGGCCGAGAAGATTATAAACCTCCAATCGCACCGATGCCGGTTCCGGAAGCGCGAATTTTATAGTCGTTATCGGATTGAAAGGATTGGGATAATTCTGCTCCAGTGCAAAGACCTTCGGCACAACGACCGACCCGTTATTCCGCAGATAACCTTCGTCACCTATCAATAGCCGTGCCGATTCGACTTTGTCGGGCAGGTTGACAACACTGCCCTCTTCGAGTTTCATCTTTGAGCCGTCATCGAGTATCAGCCACGCATCCATATTATAAGGTATTTGTTTGATGCCGCTAACAGTTAATACCCTGCCCGAAAGTTTCGTGAAAGTCAAATACCATTCGGCGCCGTCATCGAATGGCGGACGGAAATCACATCTTTTTAAATATGTGTCGGTCTCGGTCGATTTAAGCGCCAGGGATGGGCCACCCGGAGGCGGTGGTGGTTCACCGTTATCGTAATCATCAAGCCCTTCCAATGCGTCGCTGCGAACGCCGATAAAGTTACCGTCATCGATACAACCATTGGCTTTCAGTTGAAAATCCACCTGCCAGTCGCCGGGCCCTGTCTCTCCGGGATAGGAACTCGCAAGAGGAAGAATCTTCTTGGTCGCGCCGTCTTCATGATACGGGAACAGCGCTTTGACACCATGTCTCTTTATATTCACGAAGAAACCGTCCCACTCCGGAATCGATGTCCGATCCACATATTCGGTTCCCGAGTACCAGTATGCGTGCGGATCGACGATTGCCGTCGGCCACCCGCTGACGACGACACCACCGGTATCTATCAGGATTTCCAGCGTCGAGACATTAAACGGAAATGGATTAGCCAGCAAATTCCACCCGGAATCGAGGGGCACTTCGTAGAAATACATTGAATTATATATCCGATTCGGCTGGACCGCCCGGCCGACCGCACCATATTTTGTCGCTGCTTTGGTAATCAGCCAGTAGCCCTGCCCCGGTTTCACCTTTGCCGCCCCGGGAAATTCCTTATATGAATGGGTACTGCCGTCATAACTGGCCAGACGCCAGCCCGATTTGTAATTGCCGCCCAGATCATCGGAGAAAACCGCGCTGCAGGAACTGTCGCCGCTTAAACTGATCGGCACACCGATAATCTTGAATCGACCGGCCGTTGTTTCCATCGGCCTTTGCGCCTGAATATTCGTCAGCAGCGGTGTATAAATCATTGGTTTTACAGTGCCGCCGACGTGTTCGGTATACCCGGCGCGCGTTATCTCAAGATAATATTCCAGCGCCCGTGCGGCGGGAAGTGTATCGCTGGGGGTAAAAGGAAAAAAGAGGGAATTACCGGTACCGGTTATCAGGGCGCCGGAGGTATACGAAACCTCACCCCCCTGACGATAATAAACCAGACCGGTTACCGCGCCCGACCCACCGCTGTAAGCCACTTTCATCGTATCATAGTTACCCGAAGCGGCCCCGACGGCGATATCGGTATGGTCGGCGCTGAAGATTTCAATCTTGGCCAGGAAGGCGTCGCCGGAATTATAAGTATTATCGTAAGCGTTTATAACCGGTAAATTCGAGGAATAAGTTTGACTGGTGAAATAGACATTGTTATGGTTGTCAAGCGCCATCCATTGCGGATATTCATCGCTACTTCCGCCGAAATAGGTGCTGTAAATAAGGCCGTTTCCCGTGCCTAATCCGGGCACGAATTTGGCGACAAAACCTTCGTAACCGCCGCTGTTGCTGCCATAGGTGCTGTTAACCATTGGTAGATTTGTAGAGTACGTAAAACCGACACTATAAATATTCTCATTCTCATCGACACCTATGCCATATCCATAATCATCGCTCGAACCGCCATAAAATGTGCTATAAATAAGTGAACCGGCCCCCCCTATTGAAGGAGCCAATTTCGTGATAAAGACGTCATAAGATCCATTTGCTGCTTTATCATATCCATCGGGGGTGGTCGGGAAGTTGCCGCTGTAGGTCATTCCCGTAACATAGATATATCGATTATCGTTAATCCCCGGTCTGAACTTATTTATTCCATATCCGTAGTCATATGATGTACCACCTAAATACGTTCCGTATCGCAACGAATCACCGGCCGGGGTAAACTGGGCTACAAAGGCGTCGCCATTCGCGTCACCCGTATTATCATAGGCGTTCATTGTGGGAATGTTAGTGGAGTATGTATACCCGACCACACTGACAAAGCCGAGATCGTCAATGGCTATATCCCAGCTCTCTTCATATCCACTTCCCCCATAATAAGTGCTGAATATTATCGAATCGCCGGCCGGAGTAAATTTCGCAACAAATGCATCGCTGCCTCCGTTCGGGCTTTCGTCAAAGGCATTTGCAATCGGGAAGTCGTTACTGTAAGTATATCCGGTTAATACCGCATGGCCGTCTCCGGTAGCCGCGATACCATAGCCGGATTCAGAACTCGAGCCGCCATAATAAGTTCCGTAAATAAGGCTGTCGCCGGCCGATGAGAGTCTGACAACAAAAATATCTTGATTGGCATTATATATATTATCTATAGCGCCGGGCGTCGTTGGAAAGTCACTGGAATAGGTGTATCCTGTGACAAAAGCCGAACCGCTGCTGTCTATGTCCATATCGTCCGGCCATTCGTAGCCAGATCCGCCAAGTAATGTGCTGTATATAAGAGAATTGCCTGCCGATGAAAATTTAGTAATGAAAATATTTCCGTTGGAGACATCTGATGTTGTGTCATATGCGCCTGGCGTCAACGGAAAATCAGTCGAATAACTTGTCCCGCAAACATAGGCGCTGCCGGCCCCGTCTACAGCGACACCATTTCCATAATCGCTTGATGTTCCCCCCAGATATGTGCTGAAGGCTACCTGCGGATCGATCATCAGGGCCAGTTGCGGATTATATTCGCCGCTCAGTTTAAATCCAAAACTGCTCTCGCCCAGAATAACATACTCACCCAAAATAGAACACCGTTCGGAACCTCTCGTCTGATAAACGACCGGTTTTAATTCGGTCACGCTGCCCCATTCGGTCTCGATAACAAGCTGACCGTCTTCGTCGACCGAGAGCGATTTAGCGCCTTCATAATGGATACAAATCTGCGACGGGTCCGCCCCCGGAGATACGACAAAATCGTACTCCATCCGCTGCGTATTACCGTAATATTGCAAATCGATTCCGGGGTAAATCTCTTTATATGTTATGACGTCGTAATTGGGGACATCTGTCCGCCATTTTTGCGGGTCGTTTCCCAGAAAATAATTGCATTTATATTCCATTAAATCTTTGCCGGAAACGGCAGGAGTTGGATTGCCGTTGACAAAATCGGCTTTTAAAGTCATGGTCTCAAAAGCGTCCCCGGCTCCGCCTTGCTCGGCAAACCGCGGGGCATACGGAATCGGCTCGGGAGGAATTCGACGGGTGAATTGATAGGTCACTCCCTCTTTAGTAAACCAGACGGTGGCGTTGCCGGCGTCGGAACGATACAGGACTTTACTATCCCATTGCCCCTGATTTTCGGTGAAGGTAAGCGGCATTGACGTGATGTTGTTCATCACCGTTATTTTTGCTGCCTCTTGCTGCTCATAAAAAGATAACTCCGCCGGATTCGATGGCGATACTTTCGAAAAAGCAAACGAACCGGCGGCGATTAAAAATACGGCCGCGAACACGTTAGAAAATTTTCTCATATCTCTGCCTCCGTTCAGATACAAAAAACTGATTTCCTCTTATTATCGGAATCTAAATAAAGGACTTTTTTTTAAATTGTCAATAAACCATTTAGGGGCTATTTAAAAAAAGGAAGGGATTAGGGCGCGAAGGAAGTTCGATAAAATTCACTCAAACTCAATTGACAGGTGCCGCAATTCTTCGGGAATATCCAGCCTTAGTTTCACGGCCGCGCTATCATAGGCCTTCGTATAGTAGTTTACACCGTTTTTTATAAATCCGATGGCCGAAAGATATGACTCATATTTGTCGCCTGAAACTTCAATGCCGCACTTCTCGGGAGCCTTCAGACGGAAATCGGAATCGGCGCCGTCGATCAGAACGGCAACATTCGGGTATTTGTCGCCGATTCTAAGGTCCATATCACCCGCCTCGTTTTGAATGGTCAAATCCTGAAGAGGTATCGTCTGAAGATTGAGAGTGATATCGGAGCCGTCACCGATACACTTCAGGCTCAATGGGACCTGGTCGGAAAAGGAGACTTTCCAGTCACGGCCGTAACGTCGCCCGGAAATGATAACCGCGCCGCCAAAACCGCCTTTACGCCTGGTTATGTCCAATTCGGCGACGCCGTCGGATTTTGAAAAATCAATGTCCGGCTTTCGCGAAAATCTGTCGAAACGGGCCGAGATTAGATCGGTAGTGGTTCGAGTTACATATAGGTTTATATTTCCATGTTTAATAACGGCATCGATATGATCCACCGACGCATCATAATCTTCGTTCCATCGCGTCGACGAAAAAAAGTTCCCGACATTTCTCTCCGGGCCGATGTCGATAGCAACGAATATCATGGCGGCGACAAGAATCAACGGTGATAAGTATGATATAAATTCGAGCCTGGTTTTCAGAAAGATTTTTTCGATACCGATGGCAATCAGTAAAAGCGGCCACCATGACAGGATTTCATACCAGTAATCCCAGTCGAGATGGCCGGTGTTGCATAGCAGAAGCAAGATGCCGACGACAATAAATAAAAGTCCCCACCTGAGTTTGCTCGGGGTCATTCGACTTTCTCTCCTTCGCCGGTTAACTGCCTTCGGCGCTTCGACGTCTCGAATTCCTTGAGTAAGATATACAGCCCTGTGAATACGAGAGCCAGCGGCCAGATGACGCCGAAGTCAATATCAATCAAATCGACGTTGTCCAGGATCAGCAGAATTCCGAGCACGACCAGAATTAATCCGAAAAGTACCTGACCGGTGGTCACTTTATTTCCTCGACACCGTTGACCGTGTTACTTTCGATTTCTCTTTTACCCCCGGCGCTGAATATGACAAACAGCCCGGCGATAATCAGGAGCATCGGCCAGAAAATATCGCCGAAGTCAAACCACCAGCAGTAATTCTTAACCAGCAGCAACAATCCGACAACGATAAGGATCACCCCCGGCAAGTATCGATTCCAGTCGGATTCGCCGGTTTCAGTCGGAGTACCGACCAGATTAAGAGGTTTTTTGGGCATAATAATCCAGGCGATTATATAGGCCAAAATACCAACGCCGTCGGCGAAGATCAGAAGGATGGCGATAATCCTGATAAAGGTTGGATCGACATTGAAATATTCACCCAATCCGCCGCAAACACCCCCCAATTTGCTGTTTTCAACCGACCGATATAGCCTTTTGCTCATAGCATTTCTCCGGTTCATTCATCTTCGTTTACATGAACTACTACGGATTTTCGTCGAGAAAGTTTTTATTTTGATTTTGATTCGAGTTTATTTATAAACTCGTCGATTTCCTTCACGCTGGATGAATCCGCTACCTCGGCGAGTCGTTGGAGCTTTAGAATCATCGCCTCGCGCTCATCATCGAATGGGGTCACGGTAGCAAGCATATAGAAAGCATTGGCCATTTCGGAATACGGCGGTGGCGGCAGACTTTTGGATTGCTGTGAACCTTCCGCCGGTGCAAGACGGCTTTTGGAGACTATTTCATCGCTATGAACCGAGAGAATATAGCCGTATCGGGCCTCAATGCTATCCACCTTCTCTCGCCATTTAGAGTATTCTTCTTTTTTCGTTGAATCTTCTTCACCCATTCCCTTTTCCGGCATCTGCATTTTGCTTTTTTTTGCCGTCATCGATAAGGCGTAATCGTTAATGGGGGCCCCTTCCTCTGAAACGGCGACAGAGCCGCCAGGCTTGGGAACAGCTGTCACTTGATCATAACGTGTTTCCTCCTGGGCTTTATCTTTATCAATGGCAGGCTTCGCCTTTTCCGCGCTCCCTCTGGTGGATAATTCGACTGCATTTTTTTTGACGCTAATTTCCGGATATTCTTTAACGGCAGGTTTCGATTCGGGCGCGGGTAGCGAGGCTGCCTCAGGCCGAACCGGTTCGACATCCTTCTCTATGGTCAACTTCCCCTCCGGTACAGCCGGTTCAGGAATTGCCATGGCCTTAGCTTCTTCTTTTTCGACAGCCTGACCCTTAACCTGCGATTTGCCCTGAATGGTAACTTTTTCTTTTTGGCCGACCTCAGTTTTCCCGGTAAGATTATCGTTTTTTAGTTCGGGCTGGCCGGGAGAGGACAATGTCTTCATCGCCGGTGCTGATTCTTTCCTGAAGGGCAATTTTTCGGGTTCATTGTATTTGAGTTCAAATATTGACAAAATAGCCACCAGTGTAATCGTGGCGGCGACGGCCAAGACACGGTATGTCATAATCCGTGACTTTTTCGCCCGGATCGGCGTTACACCGCTTGCCTCGGCTTGCTCGATTTTTTCTAAAATCGTATCCTTCTGCCTCATCCAGTATTCCTGATCGCCGCCCGGTTCGAATTCATCGGCCATCTCCTGAATCTTCTGTAGTTGATTATAATAAGCTGAGCAATCGGCGCAGCTTTTCAGGTGTTCCTCGACCTTAATCTTGTCGGCATCATCCAGTTGCTCATCGAGATACAAAGAAAGCAGAGGTTTTATTTCTTTGCAGTTCATAATATCAATCTACAATAAATCTTTCAACATTTGCACCAATTTTTCCCGGGCGCGGTAGAGCCGCGAATCGACTGTTCCCGCCGCTATATTTAGCTGTTTCGCAATTTCCTCATAACTCAGTTTTTCAAAAGTTCTTAAAACAAACACCATCCGGTACTGCTCAGGAAGTGCCGCCACCGCCAGCGCCAGTCTTCTTTCATTTTCCCTGTTAATTATACGTTCCAGCGGATTGGCTGTCTTATCCGGGACAGCGTCGATTAAATCGTCATATTCCGAGGCCGGTTTTTCCTTGTCGGTTTTTTTGATTTTATTCAGAGCCAGATTGCGGGCAATTGTCGCCAGCCAGGGATAGAACGGCTTTTCAACGTCGAAGCTGTTTAAAGCCAGGTAGCCGCTCACGAATGCCTCCTGAACAATATCTTCGGTGGCGTCCTTGCTGCCCAGCATCATAAATATAAACCTGAACAATCTCTTCTGATACTTCAATACCAGCTCTCCATAAGCATCTTTGTTTCCGTCCTGTGCCGATAAAATGGTTTCCCTGTCGGCTTTTATACGGCCGTCAGTCATCTGGCTGCCAGCCGATCTGTTCGTCCTATCTACAGTCAAAGTCGCCTTTTCTTCCCCGCTTTTATTTGATATCCGCCTTTTTCTTGCCGGTCGAACAGATATTAAATATCAGCCTTTCCAGAATCAACTTTTCCGGCTTGATATTATTTCTCAGGTCGAAACTGGCCTCGGCAATAAATTTTATTATTTTCTCAAGTTGATCATTGTCAAATAGGCTAATTTGAGGTCTATATTTCCAGCTCATATCTTTTTTGCCCCGGCCAATCGGTTTTCCGTTTGCGGTCAAATACAGATTAATAAAGTGCTCCCCGAGCCAAAAGAGAAGGCCTGACGGTTTCTCGCCCTTTTTTATGAGAAAGTCTATGATATTTAACGCCTTGTCTATTTGACCTACCGCCGCCTGATCGGCCAGTTCGAAAACGTTGAAGGCCTGAAAATCGGAGGTTACAACCGCTATATCTTCGGCCTTAACTTCTTTCCCTTCACCCACATAATCGATAAGTTTGTCGACCTCACCGATTATACCGCCCATATCACCGTCACCAAGTTCGGCGAGCATCCGCAGAGCCTCCGGTTCGATTTCTATTCCCTTTTCTTTTAAAAGTGTTTTTATTTTCCCTCGCGATGACTGCGGCGGCAGGCGGGAAAACTCGACAGCGGTCGTTTTGGAAGCAAGAAATTTGAAGAAGGCGGTCGTTTTCCGTGGTGTTTTCGATGATGGACTGGTGAAAACGACAATCCTGTTCGCATCCGGCGGCGTCAATATGCTGAGAATTTTTTCCATCTGCGACTGATTGAGTGATTGAATATCATCGATGACGAAAATCTGTCTCTCGCCAAGCATCGGGATCATGGACAGCTCAATGAGAATATCTTCCAATTTGCATTTTAACGCGGACAGGATGACAAAATTGGTCGAATGTATTCGCCGGGGAAGAAAAAATCCGGCAAGTTTTTTTGCGGCTTCTTTGATCCGGTAATCTTCGGAGCCGTAAAAATAATAAACCGGCCGGAATCGTCCGGCATCGATTTCTCTGGCTAATTCGGCTGGTGACACAACCGCAAAATAAATCGGATTATCCGATGATGTCAATCAAAAAGGGAATTGGTCGAGGGATTGTTTTCGCCGGGAATCCAGCCCAGTTTGTAGTTATACTTTTTCTTATACTCCAGAGCTTTTCTTAACAACTCGCTGAATTCGTACTGACAGACAGCCTTTTCATTCACCTGATTAATCATGTCCGTATTGGTACCGTATATCTTTAATTCCTTGCCGGTAAATATATTTTGATTCAATTCTATAAATTCCAGCAAAGTCAAAAGCGAGGCATACTCGGTATGAAGCTCCTCACCGGCAAAAGGCGCTTTGAATGCGATCCCGACTTCGGGAATCGAGAAACAAACCAGCATCTCGCCCGATTCGGGTTTGTCTTCCGGTTTGAATGAACCAAAGTAAAGTTCCATAGCTGATTATGTATTCAGCAAACAACATGCATTTACCCGCTTCGATTTTTGAACATATTTATTATATTGGTATTCAAGAGGATAGTAATTTCGCGGCATACTGATTATGCGACAATTATGAATCGAAATTCATAAGGATGATAAAACGAGAATAATTAATGGCAAAAGCCCGGGATCCCATTCTAAATATAATGTGGATGATTTAAAATAAAAAACGGGCAAATCACTTACGATTTGCCCGCTTAGGGAATCTTTGTTCCGTCCTGATTAATTGACGTTCACTCTTTCCTGCTCGGATTTTTTGGCGTACGACTGATCGGTTACACCCGTGAACGCCGGACCGGACGAAAGTACCGCAAATGAAACGAGATTCAGGATAGGTATCAACATGAAGACGCCCCAAAAGGTCGGTTTGTTACGCGCTTTGGCGACTTCAACCCAGGCCATTGGCCAGGCGATGATGTTAACAATCGGAATAAAGAATAGCAGGAACCACCACCATTGCTTGGACGCCATTTGAACTACTTGGAATGCACCCAGGAACGGTATGAAGGCCCACCAGGGGCTGCTGTGTCCGACTTTCTTAGCCATATAATATTGGCAGAAGCTGACGTATAGATAATATACGACAACCATCAGCAGGAAAGGAACTCCCGCATAAAACGAACCGCCACCATCATATTCGTACATAGCTACCTCCATTAAGGATTACAGGTTTAGCGTCGTTTTACTACTTTCACGCATCATTGAAATATTTATCTTTATATCGCCATTTGACCGGAAGTAAATTACTTTTCACCGGGCTCGGAAAATTTTCGGTTGTAAATAGGTCTAATTTTGAACAGCCGAAATGCATATATATTCCGTATGGATTCGGTGTCTGCTTTAAGTTAAACCTATTTGATTGTGCAACAAAAACTTAAATGACGCGTATAATCTATCTAAAAGATAGAGCTTTTACATAAATGGTTGATATAAATGCTGATAAAAGTTGTCGCGGTTCAGTCAAAACTCGGAAATGTCCTTTCTCTTGAGGAAAAGCTCTTTATTTTCAAGCAAAAGCCGGATTTTGTTTGTCTTCCCGAATACTGTTTTATTGATGAAAAAATGCCCGATTTCGGGCGCGCGGCGCTGACGGCCAAAGATCATCTAAAATATCTTCAGGCTTTATCCGAAGCGCTTGCGACCACGCTAATCGGCGGTTCGATTGTCGAGGCCGAGAGAGATTCGCTGTTTAATTCCGCTTATATTTTCAGGCGCGGTCAAAAAATCGACAAGTACCGCAAGCTCAGTCCCGTGGAAGGCGAGTTGGAAAGGGGGATTCTGCCCGGCGACAGGCTATTTACGACCACTGTCAATGGTATTAAAATTGCGCTTTTGATTTGTGCCGACGCATTGAAT
>Ga0315537_1003327_pt1 | contig 11964 bp, 9 predicted proteins | sample SalMarSW160270MG_FD_203091 | JGI IMG/M metagenome (GOLD analysis project Ga0315537, IMG submission 203091) | Salt marsh sediment microbial communities from the Plum Island Ecosystem LTER, Massachusetts, United States - Salt Marsh Sediment SW1602-70 ... | reverse complement strand
GACGGCGCTTGCGGTCGGCATCATTCCCGCTCCTCTGCCGTAGAACATTACCTGTCCGACTGCGCTGCCGAAAACGCTGACGGCGTTGAAGCTGCCGTCGACAGTGGCCAGCTCGTGGTCCTCGGCGATGAATGATGGATGCACCCGCAGCGAGACCTTGCCGTTGTCCTGGCGCTTGCCGATAGCGAGCAGCTTGAGCTTGTAACCCATCTCGGAGCCGAATCGTAAATCATCACCGGGAATCGAATCGATGCCCTCGACGTAAACGTCTTCGAGTTTAATTTCGTAGCCGAAGGCGATTGAAGCGAGGATGACGAGCTTGTGGGCGCTGTCGCCGCCGCTTATATCGAGGGTGGGGTCGGCCTCGGCGAATCCTTTCTGCTGCGCCTCTTTCAGAGCGGTCCCGAAGTCCCTGCCCTTCGACGCCATATTGCTCAGGATATAGTTGCAGGTCCCGTTCACAATTCCGTACATCGCCTCGATATTGTTCGCCGCCAGTCCGGTCCGCAAAGCTGATACGATGGGTATTCCTCCTGCGCAGCTCGCCTCGAACGCTATACATCTGCCGTTTTTATGTGCTGCCGCGTAAAGCTCTGAGCCGTGCTCAGCCAGCAATGCCTTATTTGCTGTCACAACGTCCTTTCCCGCATGGAGCAGTTTGAGCTGGATGTCCTTGGCTGCGCCGGTGCCGCCGACGAGCTCAACGCCGATTTCAATCGAACTGTCTGAAAGCAGTGTGTCAAGGTCGTCGGTCAGGACGCCGTCCGGCAGTTTGACCGGGCGCGGTGATTTGGTATCTATATCGACGACCCTGGCCAGTTCGAGGCGAAGGCCCATCTTGGATTCGATTGCGTCAGCGCTGTCCAGCAGGATTTTGGCTACGCCGGCACCGACGGTTCCGAATCCGATAAGTCCGACTTTTACAGTTTTCTGTGCCATAGCCAGTCGCCTCTATAACCATTCGCATCCGCCTTTGTGGCAGACGATTACCAATACTCAAAAGGCGCTGAATAATCAAGGAAAATCGGTCCGGGGGCTGGATGGCGGACGACAGATAACGGACGACAGAACTTTTTAACTCATAGGCACGAAGAAAAAGGAGCGTAAGGCTATTGGGTTTGCTGCTTTTGGTTTTCGTGAGCGGCGACGATCTGGGCCTGGACGTTGGAGGGGACCAGCTCATAGTGGCTCAGCGACATTGAATAGCTGCCTCGGCCGCCCGTTACCGACTTTAGCTGGCTGTTGTATTGAGTGACCTCAGCCAGAGGCACCTGGGCCTTGACGACGAGTATGTTTCCGGCGAGCATTTCCTGGCCCAGGACTCTGCCTCTTCTCGATGCGAGGTCGCCTGCAATGTCGCCCATATTCTCAGCGGGTATAGTGACTTCCAGGTTGACGATTGGTTCGAGCAGAACCGGCTTTGCCTTCTGGACTGCGTCAATGAAGGCGCCTTTGCCGGCTGCTCGGAAAGCAACTTCCTTGGAATCCACGGGGTGATGCTTGCCGTCATAAACGGAGACCTTGATGTCCTGAATCTTAAAACCTGCGACCACTCCGTTTTCCATAACGTCGTTTATGCCTTTGAGTACCGCCGGTTCATACTGTCCGGGGATAGAGGCGCCAAAGATATCCCAGCTAAACTGCAACGGCGGGTCGGAATTTCGTTCGGCGGGTTCGACGCGCAGATAAACTTCGCCGAACTGGCCTGCTCCGCCGGTCTGTTTTTTGTGGCGATAATGTCCCTCGGCCTTTGTGGTGATAGTCTCGCGGTACGGAATCTTCGGCTGTTTGGTATTGACCTTGAGCTTGTAGTAGCTCTCCATTTTTTCGAGTATGACGCGAAGGTGCAGCTCGCCCATTCCACTGACGACCAGCTCTTTTGTCTGCTGCTGCCTTGTGGCCTTAAAGCAGGGGTCTTCCTCGGTGAGTTTTTCGAGGGCCGATGAAATCTTCTGCTCATCTCCGCGTGTGGCGGGTTCCAGCGCCAAAGAGAACATGGGTTCTGGTACTGCGGGCGGAATGAATTTGCCCGAGACCCTGCCGTCGTGGATAAGGTCGCCGGTTTTCAGCTCGTCAACCTTGGCAAGGGTGATGATGTCACCGGCGATGCCGGCGTCGATGTCCCTGTTTTCGCTGCCCTGGCTCTTTAGGACGTGTCCGGGCCGAATTGCCTTCTTTTCATCATTGCGGAGCATCTGCGTGTCGGATTTCAGAGTGCCGCTGAAGATTCGAATGCTGGAATACTTCATGTTGGATTTTGGGTCGAAACCGATTCTGAATACCAGCCCGGCCAGTGGCGCGGACGCCTCGGTCTTCAGCTCGACCGTTTTGTCAGCGGCTTTGAGCTTAATATGTTCGGTCTGTTGAGGCGACGGTGTGTATTTTGCGATTATGTCAAGAAGCTCGGTGATGCCGATTTCATCGCGTGCGTTGGTGAATACTACAGGGATAAGGGTTCCGGTTTTCAGGGCCGTGACGAAAACGGAAGAAATCTTCTCGGCGGGAATCTGCTCGCCGGCGAGATAGCTTTCCATCAGGGCGTCGTCGGCTTCGATTACGCTTTCTATTAGCTCGGTGTGCGCAGTTTCTGCGTCGCCGAGCGCCGAATCGCCGCTTTTGTTTTCTATGCAGTCTATGACGGACTTTTTGTCCTGGGCCGGCATGTTTGCAAGGCGGCACTGGGGCCCAAAAGTCTCTTTTATGTTTTTGAGCAGCTCCGGCAGGTCGGTGTTTTCAGCGTCTATTTTGTTAATCACGATTATCCGTGGAAGGCCGGCCTGTGCAGCAACGTCGAACAGCTTGCGTGTGTTGGTTTCAATGCCGGAGGCGGCGCCGATGACTATTAAAGCGGTTTCGGCGGCCGGTATCGCCTTGATAGCCGGGCCGATGAAATCGGGATAGCCGGGTGTGTCAATGATGTTTATCGTCTTGCCGGCGTGCTCGACGTGCACGATGGCCGAGGCAATCGAATGGCCGTGCTCCTTCTCTTCGTCGTAATAGTCACAGACGCTGCTCTTATCGTCAACACTGCCGAGACGGTTGATGGCGCCGGTCTTGTGCAGAATAGCCTCGGCGAGCGAGGTCTTTCCGCTGCTTCCGTGTCCGAGCAGGACGATGTTTCTGATGTCGCTTGTCTTGGCCACTTGTGAATCTCCAGAAAATTCAACTCAGGACAACCGCATTTGTCATAAACCAAACATTCTAAGTTCTGAGGGCACGAAGGACAAGGATTTTTTGGGAAGCCCGGAATTGGTCGATAGTCGCTGGTGCCTCGTTCCGCGTGCTGCGTTCTGAGCAGGAACCACGAATGGACACGAATTTTTTAGACACTGATTTACACTGTAATTTTTAGACAGGATTACTCCGCAACAAATTACGGCATGCACCTATTTGTGCGGGGTAGGCAGGATTGACAGGATAGGGCTTTGGCGTGGGCTGCTGGACACGGCCTGTGTGTATTCAGTGTCAAGCTCTCAATAAGCGAGCTTTTCCGAGCTTGGCCATCTCATCCGCAGTCCCTTTGGGACTTGCGCCAAAGCAGTAGAAAGTAATTAAGCATGTGCATACATACTTAACTAGTCTATTATGCAAAATGTGTTCGGGGGTTATGGTTGAGAGTTGTAGAATAGAGGATAGAGGGGATTGATGAGTCGCGATAGGTGGTTTGTGGCGCGATGCAAATATACGGCCCGGCTTCGTTTCTCGGCTTCGTAGAACTATGCCGCAGCAAGCACTACGTCGTGGCAAGATGTTGACATTGAATTTGCGGTAAAGTAGATTGTCAGTCGGAAAGTAGTTACTTGATTCTTGATTCTCGATGCTTGATGCTGGATTCTCGATGCTGGATACTCGATACTCGACCCGGCTTCGTCAACTAACGAAAAGTGTTGTTTATTATTGTGTTATGCGGATAGGGGACTGATTTCATGATTAGAGGGACGTGTTTGTGCAGGCGGGTGGCGTTTGTTGTCAATGGGCCAATCACTGAAATGGGTAACTGTCACTGTACGGAATGCAGAAAGGCCTACGGCTCGGCGTTCGGAGCTGTTGCAGTGTGTCGTAAAGATGATTTCAAATACCTGACAGGTCAAGAGCTTATTTCGTCTTACAAGCAGACGGAACGCGTTACGCGTTATTTCTGTCGAATATGCGGGTCGCCTTTGCCAATGGTAGAGGAATGGGACACATTGGTCGGTATTCCGGCGGGTCTGTTGGATGACGACCCGGGGATTCGGCCTGGCGAGCATATCTTTGTCGGATATAAGGCGCCGTGGTGGGAAATTACAGACGACATACCACAATACAAGGAATGGTCGCCGGAATCCGACCCTTCACAAAGAAAAGATGTTGAACCTCCCGGGGGGACATAAACGCATAGGCAGGGCATTTATCGTACGGTGTACTGCGTTCAGAGTTCCGCGTAAATAAAATTTTTTTTTCACGTCAGCCCTTTCAGCTTGGTTGGTGAGGTTTTATTGGACATTGCAGTTAACGGTTCATCCGGCCGGGGGGGTAGTAACAACATCTTGTGGGTGGGTATCGAGGAGAGGTGCTATTTTGGGGCTCATGTTCCGGTATCATCAGTCGATTATAACTGGTGCGTGTGCTAAAGAAAAACAAGTGAGGCTGACGATACAGCCATAATCCTGCATGACAGAGTTACAGCTTTATGGGGCAGAACTGATGAGCAAGAATGAGTTGATAAACTGCATTTGTGAAATCAACAAGAGCGCCAGTCCTGAGTTTTTATCCAACTTCACGGAAGAGGAACTCAACGAGTATCTCGAGCATCTTATGGAGCTCGACCTCGAAGAGCTTGTTTTGGTTGGTTAAAGAGCCAATCGAGCGAGACTGCCCGACCACCGCGTTGCCCAAGCAGACTTGGGGACTAACCTAAAAGAATCGTCGGCACAACGACCGCTGAACAATCTAAGCTTCTTAGAATGGTTCGACAGGAGGAGCGTTCTCGGTGCTTACAAGTTTCGGAATCGACGCGATGCTGTTTTGCTTGAATACGACCAGAACCGGAACGTGAGTGTTGGGAACGTTAAAGATGAAGTCTATCCATTTGAAGTTGCCCTTGAAATCTTCCTTCGGTACGGCAATTTTATCACCGAGTTTTTTAGTCTTAATCCGGTCTTTGGCGGTGAAGTAGCCGACCGGGTACGCGTTGACCGCAGAGCCTTTGAGCGGTTCGTTTTCCTTCTGGTTGCAAACAAGCCTCAGTTGTGAAAGGCTGAACGCACCGGCGCTTTTTTTGATACCGACCCTGACAACAATCAGGTCATGCCCCGTCCCGGGATTTACAGCAGTTCCGTCGGCGGCTTTGAGGTCTGCGGGCGCCGGCCAGGCGGCGGCTTTTGACGGCACCTCGATGGCGCTGGACGGTGTTACGAGCGAGACGTCCTTGTCGCCGGCCAGACGATTGAGATGAGTCTCATCGATAAAGGACGGGTGAATAACAGCGAAGCTGCTCTGTCCGCTTAGACTGCCGCGGCTGACCGTGTTGAAAAGAGCGGCGGCAAGACCGTCAACATTCATCGCGGCTTTTGTCGGTTTGTCCGGGTCAGGATTCTTCGCCTGGAACCTCTGATATGGAAGATTGTCCTTGATTGGGGCCATGCCCAGGACGGTAATCAACAGTCCAGCAAGGATAAGGCCGCTTATGCCGCCGCAGAGCACCCGGCCAAGCTTGTCAGCCAGCGGCGCAACCGTTACGGACTTCTTAGTAATCACCGAAGCGATTGCCTGGAGAACGGCAAAACTGACGATAAAGAGCACGGCAAAGGCCAGCGGCTGCCAGTAGGGCAACATTGCCGAGGAGCTTTTGCCTCGGCTTATTAACAAGTCGGCCAGCAGCTCGAAGTAGCCGAAGGCCACGATGCCTGCACTGATGACTGTAAATATAGTTATTACAGACCTCAGGAGCGTGCCTTTGAGGTACTGGTAAGCGACACAGATACCAACCACGATTAAAACTATTATAGCCGTCATTCAAAAACTCCGTTGGACTATGGTTCCTTAAACCTAATCTTCAGCGTCGGGCCGGTTTGGACGGCGACAAGACCCTTATCATTTCATCTATTGAAGTTGTTCCGTCCAGGACCCTTTCGAGCGTCTGCTCCTGCAGATATTTCATTCTTGCTTTTCTGAACTGCATCGAGAGCTCCTGGAGGGATTTGGCTTCAAAGACGAATCTTCTTAGCTCATTGTTCATTATGATGGTCTCAAAGACACATGTCCTGCCCAGGTAACCTATCTCGTGACAGGTCTGGCAGGGATAGCCCTTGCCGCGTTTGTCGTAAACGAGCTTTCCGGCCCGGTACAATACCTTGGCCTTTTGCGGCGGGATATTTAGTTTTCTGAGCAGCTCTTTGTTAGGCTCATAAGCCTGTCTGCACTCTGGACAGAGCCTCCTGACCAGACGCTGGTTGCTTGCACCTATGATGGTCTCGGCAAGTGGCTTTCTGTCGCCAAGAAGCTTGAGCATTTTGCCTATAGCAGTGATGATGCTGTCGGCTTCTATGGTGACGTAAACGATGGCTCTTTCCTTGGCGGCGTGGCAGACGACCTTGGCTGTTTCGGCGTCTTTGATGTTAACGGCGCCGAGCACATCCGGGCTCATTCGCACGATAGACATCAGTTTTTTGCCGTAAGTGCTGGTGCCGCTGTTACCCAGGGAGAAGACCTCCTGAGTGACATTGGGCAGCTCAACGGTCGGGTTCAGCTCAAGTGTGCTTATGCTGTTAATAAATGCGTCGTGATTTCTTAACAGGGCGTAAAAGGTCGTGGTAACGCCCGACAGTCTCGGTCCTGATATGAGGAACAGGCCTTTCTTCATACCAGCGACGGAGTCCAGCTGCTGATATTGTTCGGGAAGGAGGTTTATTTCCGACAGGCGCATCACCGTGTCCTGCGTGATTTGTTTGAGCCTTATCTGCTCTCCCGCCGTTGAGCCCGCCGTGGCGATTTCCCACTGGCTGGTTGCTTCTTCCTGTCTGACTCTGAACGTTCCCTTCTGAGGTTTTCGCTTTTCGGACAGGTCAAGGTCGGCCAGTTGTTTGAGGAAGCCGGTGAGCGTATCGGCCTTGTCTTTTGTCATATCAGGTTGTGTCAATGTTGCACCGTCGATGATATAGCTCAGCGTGAAGGCATTTGCGTGCGGCGAAAGTACGATATTGCTGGCTCTGCGGTAAAGAGCGCCTTTGAACAAATCGTGTGCAATTTTAAAGCCGAAGAATTCCTTCGACCTGGGTTCGGGTACGGGAATCTCATTGTCGTTCGAGGAGATGAAGATTAATTGTTCGAAACCCTCCCGTTTCTTTTCCTGATTGGAGAAGAGCCCCGCGACGTGGTCCGCTGTCAGTATTTTGTCGAAATCGGGCACGAGGGAGTTTCGGTGCATTACGTAGCTCAGTAACGTGGCGGCAACTGCGATAACGTACAGCATCAGACCGAAGAAAAAAAGCGGAATCATCAGCCAGAGCAGCGCTGCGACGGCTCCTGCGGCGAGAACTATGCCGGTCCACAGGTCGTCTTTAGTGCCGATGGATTTTGCGTCATTGTGAACCCACTCCACGAGCCATATCCAGGAGAAAAACAGGGCAAGGAAAGTAACAAACTTGGCAATCGAGATGTATCCGCCGAACTGAGCGGCAGCAAGAAGCATATCAGGCATTTAATACTCCGTTATATATACCAGGCATATCACAGTGGCCCCTCACATAATCCCGGTGGTCGTGGCATGTATTCCCCTCAGAGTCATTCTGAGCTCTTCGGCGTTGGGTGCGTGCTTGTAGGCCACCTGGGGGTCAACGTATCCGGTCTTTATCAGTTGACACAAATTGTCAGTAATGTCGAGCATACCTTCCTGCTGACATGATTTTATAACGGCCGGCAAATCTGCTTCTCTGCCTTCGGCGATGAGCTTTCTGACTTCGGGATTGGCAAGCATTATTTCGAGTGCGGGTATCAGGTCAACACCTTCCTTTATGCACGGCAAAAGCAATTGACTTACGATAGCCTTTATTGACAGGCTGAGTGTTTTTCTGACTTGGTCCCGCTCGCTCTGTGGGAACAAATCAATAAGCCTGCCGACGGCCTGAGATGCGTTGGCCGAATGCATTGTTCCGAATACGAGATGGCCGGTCTCGGCGGCTCTCATACCGGCGGTGACCGTGGCTGAATCTCGCATCTCACCTATGAATACAACATCGGGGTCCTGTCGCATAAGATAGGTCAATGCGTCATTGTAGTCGGGAACATCTATCCCGATTTCTCTCTGTGATACGATGGCCTTTTTATCCTTGAATACGTATTCGATTGGGTCTTCAATGGAAATAATATGGCAGCTTCGAGTCCGATTGATAAAGTCAATCATAGAAGCAATGGTTGTCGTTTTGCCGGCGCCGGTCGGTCCGACAACCAGTACCAGACCCTGGGCACGGTCCGCGATTTTCTCCAATGTGTTGGGCAGATTGAGCTGCTCGAAGCGCGGTACGGTTGATTCGACCCTTCTTGCCGCCATACTTACCGCGCCGCGCTGATGGAAGATGTTTATTCTGAAGCGATTCTCGTCGTCAAGTTCGTAGGCAAAGTCAAGCGTTCCGTGCTGTTTGAAGAATTCCTTCTGGCGGGGCGTCAGTATCTCGAGGATTAACTGTTCGATATGCTCTTTGGTCATCACCTCTCCGGAGGTGTCTTTGAGCTGGCTTCGAATGCGGAGCTTTGGCGGCTGACCGGCTTTGAGGTGAAGGTCGCTGGCGCGGTTCGCAACGGCTGCATGGAAATACTTGTCAAGCCCCTTAGCAGCTTTCTGCGACGGACTTGTAGAAACGGGTTGTTTGTCTGCCATAATATAAACCCACGGTCAAGTAGGCTAAACTACCCCCTGCTGCCCAACGGCTCGAGAAGGGTTTTGCGCTCTTAGAAGCGATAAAACGCTCCAAAACGTTAATATTATAAGACTTTCTGCCATATTGTCAACCTTAGAGCGTAGATATATTGGCACATTTGGCTTTAAAGCCAAGTCATTGGCGTTTTACTCAGCCAGCCAATATAACGGCCAAGGCCATGTATATTGCGACGCTGATAGAGTCATTGGCGGTTGTCACGAGGGGGCCTGAGCTGATAGCAGGGTCGATTCCAATCCTTCTAAAAAGGAACGGCAGAACCAGCCCGAGTGTCGTCGAGACCATTATGGCAGAGAACATAGCTATACCGAACGCCGAGACCAGCCGTGTTACCTGCACCGAATGCGGCTGGTCAGTCTTGAACTGGAACATGGCAAAACAAATCAGGCCTCCTACAACTCCGCAAGCAAGGGCGACGAGCATGGCTATACGCACCTCGCGAGTAAAGACCTGCGAGACTTTCAGTGCCGCCAGGTGCCCTGTAGCCAGGCCTGAAACAACTATAGCCGAGGTTTGCAGGCCGGCATTTCCGCTGATTGCCGCTATCATGGGGACAAACGAGACGGCGGCGACGAAAACTGTGGGATTGAAATCCCTGAAAAAGGTCATAACAAGTGCGGTGACGGCCGTGCCCAGCAGACAGGGCAGCAGCCAGGTCATTCGCACCCGTGCGGCGTTAAACATGCTGAAAGTGTCCAGCTCATCGGGGTCGGTACCGGCCATAGTGTACAAATCCTCGGCGGCTTCCTCCTCGGCCACTTCGATAATTCGGTCGGCGGTGATTCTGCCTATCAGGCGGTTGCTGCGGTCAAGCACAGGCGCGGTAATAAGGTCATTTTTGCTGAAGGTGTTGCGGACTTCTTCCTGGTCGGCGTCGGCATAGACGTAAATCGCATCGGTGTCGAGCAATTCTTTGATTTTTTTGTCTTCCTGTGAAGTTATAAGATGCCTGATACGGACATCTCCGACAAACCTACCTTTGCTATCGACGACAAAGACGCTGAAAAAATCCTCGTCGATTTCCGCGGCGCGTATTTTACTGACGGCCTGGGCGACGGTAGCATCCTCGGTTACGCTGATAAGCACCGGGTCCATAATGCCGCCGGCCGAATCTTCGCTGTAGCTCATCAGCTTTCGGATGTGGGTGGCCTTTGCCGGTGAGATATCGGCAAGAAGATGCTCGCGTTCTTCTTCGGGCAGTTCAGCCAGGAGGTCCGCCGCGTCGTCAAGTCCGAGCTCAAGTATTATGGCCCGCAGCTCGTGACTTTTGAGCAGCTCGAACAACTGTTTTCTGGCAGCCTCGCCGACTTTTTCCAGCACTTCGGCACTGGTCTCCCTGTCGAGTACGTCGAAGATTAGACGGCGGTCGTCGTCATCGATAATCTCGACCACTTCGGCGATTTCACTGCTTCGATATTCGGCCAGGGCCTTGACGAGGGCGGACCTGGCGTCGGCTTCGAGCAGGGGTTCGATTTCCTGCAGAAGCTGTTTCTGTTCTTCGGCCATGCTCTTATCCTGCCACGAATATCGATGAGTCGTTCAGCCGATAAAATAATGCAATTCAGCGCCTGAGGCAATTATTATTTACCGGACAGGGCATCGGTGTACTGACGGCGGGGGGCCGGAAAGCAGGGGTAGAAAAGTCTTGGCTTATAAGGCATTATCGTGTAGAATATCGGTATTAGTCGGTATTTACATTTGAGGGGCCGCCGATGAGGATTCTCGTGTCTCTATTATGTGTTGGAATTACAGTAACCTGCTTTGCAATGGCTGCACCGAAGCCTGCGGTGGTTCAGCGACCACAGGACTGGACCGTCGATGTTCAGTACGAACACCTGCAGCAGATTATGCTGAAGCCTGAGCAGGGGGGTCAGCCGGTTCGTTTCTGGTATCTGATTCTTACGCTTACCAACAATACGGCCGATGATGTTGGCTTCTATCCGCAGTGTGAGCTGATGACCGACACATTCGAGATTATCCCGGCCGGCAAAGGCGTTCCGCCGGAAGTCTTTGAGCACGTAAAGACAAGACACCGGGGAATGTATCCATTCCTCGAGGCGCTCGATTCGAGCGGGATGCGGATACTGCAAGGCCGGGACAATACGAGGGACGTTGCGATTATCTGGCCTGATTTCGATATGAAGGCCAAGGAAGTCAATCTTTTTGTCGCAGGTCTGAGTAACGAAACGCTCGTCGTCGATTACCCTGTTACGGACGATGACAATGGGACACCGGATAAGATTTTTCTGCGTAAGACACTTGAGCTGGATTACACATTCAGCGGCGATGCGGCCTTTCGCGCCAGCCCCAAGATGACCTTCGCGGGCATGAGCTGGATAATGCGGTAAAACAGAGTGGACCGTGTATTAAGTACAGGGTATTACACGATTATTTATCGCAGAGATTATGGTTCATTATCTTAGAAAAAGGGCGGGGCCTTTCCATGCCTTTTTTAGCCTTGTCAACTCCAAAGGTTTCTCCTCCATTGTGTTGTAATCGATTTCGAATATCTTACCTTTAGAAAATCTCACCAGTACAAAATGAAGGGGGTCAGAACGTGACCCTGTTTTATTTTCCCCAATGGGAATGATTGCGTAGGTCTCAATCCCCTCCAGCTTATCTGGATCAAGCAGATATCCTTCAGCTTTGAATCCGAGATGCTGAGCAGCTTCCTTTAATTCCAGCAAACTGACGGCATCACCATTGGGTTTGCCCAATATCTGATAAATCTGTTCGGTTCCATACTCACTTTTTCGTAATTTCGAGTATGCTGCCAGTGTTTGTGGCCCGCAGGCAGCATCTGCGATGCCATTTTTAGACACCAATTGCGACTGTGGCGTTTGGATATTCGATGAACAACCAGCTAAAAAGTGTAAGATTAAAGCCGTTATAATTAAACACGATAATTTCATGGTTACCTGTGGCAAAACTAATAAGATTTTACTTAACAAACCTAACACTACCGCCATAAGCTACTGTTCGACCCCGACAACATAACTTTCACCGATACGCCGGTCAACGACTGTCGTCCCAGTTGGAAAGTCAAGCCTGA
>Ga0315537_1003326_pt1 | contig 11966 bp, 6 predicted proteins | sample SalMarSW160270MG_FD_203091 | JGI IMG/M metagenome (GOLD analysis project Ga0315537, IMG submission 203091) | Salt marsh sediment microbial communities from the Plum Island Ecosystem LTER, Massachusetts, United States - Salt Marsh Sediment SW1602-70 ... | reverse complement strand
AAGCAAAAGCGGATATTACAGGGCTTTTCGCGCTTCAATATTTGATCGATAAAGGCCTGCTGGATAAGAAATTGGAAGAAGAAATGTACGTTACCTATCTGGCAAGTACTTTTCGTTCAATTCGATTCGGTATCAACGAAGCACACGGCAGGGCTGTCTCGTTGATATCTAATTATCTGATCGATGAGGCGGCGATTGGAATAGATGAGGAAGCGGGAACATTCAGCATCGATGAGATAAAAATAAAAGATGCAGTGGAAAAGCTCACACGGGCAATTCTTACTATTGAAGCAGAGGGATCTTACGACGGAGCAAAAGAGATGCTCGACAAATACGCAATAATCAGCCCCGAAATGCAGAAAGCTCTTGATAAGCTGAGGGATATTCCTGTAGATATCGAACCGAATTACATGCTGATCGCAAAGACTGCCGGAAGCATCCGTTGAATACGGATTTTGCCTTTTTAATTTATGAATAATGAAGAATATAACGAGAGCAGACAACACGATGGATCAAGTGAAGGATAAAAAACCGAAATCGAACCGCAAAATTCAAACAGGAATAATTTTCACGGTTATTATAGTTGCAATTGTGATTATTTTTATGCCAAAGAAAACAGAAAATCATACAGCCGTATCGATAGATGCTCCGGCATTTAAAAATCAGGGCGAACTGACTCTGTCTGACAGTATAGGGAGTCCTATTGTTTCTATTGATATTGAAATCGCAGACAATGAAGCTAAACGCGAAGTGGGTATGATGGGACGAACAGTGATGGAAGAACGGCAGGGAATGCTCTTTGTCTTTGAGGAAGAGTTTTATGCTTCATTTTGGATGAGGAACACAATTTTGCCGCTGGATATGATTTTCATTGACAAATACGGGAAAATCGTTACCATCCATAAAAATACAAAACCCTTCTCGGATAATAATTACTCTGCTGCTGCATTAACGTTATTCGTTCTTGAAGTGAATGCAGGATTTACCGATAAGTACGGTATCAAAGAGGGGGATATGATAAATTGGAAGCGGATGTGATAGCTACCCGGTAGTCGCGATCTTCAGATCGCGTGCCGAGTGTGATTACGAAAGCTAAAGCTTTCGACTGCCGTTTTTTTATTTATTCTTCTTTTCCCCGCATCGAATCCCACAGCGCATATGCAAAGAGCAATATAAATGCAGCTAATCCTGCAATCTCGCCGTTTGTGGATTCAGCCCAGTGTGTAAGGAATAAGTTTTGATAACCAAATGACCACTGCTGATCGAAAAATTTCAGAAACGCGTTGAATACGCCGAATAGTGCGCCGCCTGCGATAAAACCGGAAGCGATGAGTGTGCCGCGCTGGAGTCGTGCGTTGTTCAATTTTTCATTCTTTGTCCGGGTCGAAACAAACCATGTGACGATTCCGCCGAAAACAAGAGGCGTATTAAGCTCTTGAGGTATATACATTCCTAGTGTGAAAGCTAACGGAGGTACTTTTAGTACTACTAAAAGTATTGCGATTACTGCGCCGACGATGTATAACATCCATGGTGTTTGTGCGTTCGACATAAGAGGCTTTATAACGGCTGCCATTGCATTTGCCTGCGGTGCCACCATTGCTTGATCGCCTGTAAATCCGTACGCTTGATTCAGAATAAGAATGACTCCGCCTACCGTTGCTGCAGATATCAGCACACCGAGGAATTTCCATGTTTCCTGTTTCTTCGGTGTCGAGCCGAGCCAGTAACCTACTTTTAGATCGGTGATGAAACCGCCTGCAACTGAAAGAGCGGTGCACACGACGCCGCCGATAATCAATGCGCTTATCATTCCGGAATCACCGCTCAATCCGACTTGTGTCAATACTAATGAAGATAGGATTAATGTCATCAGGGTCATCCCGGAGACAGGATTGGTCCCGACAATAGCTATTGCATTTGCTGCTACCGTTGTAAATAAAAAAGAAATAATCAATACAACCAGCAGGGCAACTATTGCCTGCCCGATTGTAGGAACTACACCGACAGCAAAGAAAGTGAAAATTACGATTGCCGTCAGCAAGATCAACAGCACAATCCACAGCATTCTAATATCTGTCTGCGTACGGAGTGATGCCTCTTCGTTGTCAGTTTTACGGTGTATTATTTCTTTATAAGCCAGCGAGAAGGCACCGGCAATAATTTTTGAGGAACGAATGACGCCGATAATGCCGGCCATTGCAATTCCGCCGATACCGATTTGGCGAACATAGGTACGGAATATTTCTTCAGGAGACATCTGAGCTATTAATTTTGTGGCTGCTACACTCAATGGTACGGTAAGATATTGCCCGACTTCATAGACCAGCGGGACCAAGACAAACCATGAGAGAAAAGAACCTGCTGCAATAATTACGGCATATTTCAATCCGACGATATATCCGAGTCCAAATACCATTGCTGAGACATCTACTTTAAAGACTATTTTAAATTTATCGGAAATTACCTGCCCCCAGCTGAACATACGTGTTGTGATAACTTCCGACCATATGCCAAAGGCACTGAAAATAAAATCGAAAATTCCGCCGATTAAACCGCTTGCAACAAGAACCATGGCCTGTTTTCCACCTTTTTCACCTGCCACGAGGATTTCATTGGTTGCCGTTGCCTCGGGGAAAGGAAGTAAACCATGCATGTCTTTTACGAAATATTTTCTAAATGGAATAAGGAAAAGAATTCCAAGAAATCCGCCAAGCGCCGAAGCAATGAACATCTGAAAATAGCTGGCAGGCAAAGCCAAAATGTACAAAGCCGGAATTGTGAAAATAGCGCCTGCAACGATAACTCCGGAAGCGCCTCCGATAGACTGAATGATGATATTCTGGCCGAGCCCGTTTTTTTTCTTTGCGACACTAGTCACACCGACTGCAAGGATTGCAATGGGGATAGCTGCTTCAAATACCTGCCCGATTTTTAATCCGGAGTACGCCGCGGCGGCTGAAAAAAGTACTGCCATAATTAGCCCCCAGGTTACCGACCAAACGGTTACTTCCGGGTAGATTTTTCCCGGTTTCATGATAGGCCGGTACTCTTCGCCTTTCTTTAATTCCTTGTATGCATTTTTCGGAAGACTGTTCATTGATGCATGTCGTGCCATAGCAGCTCCTTCTTATCTTGTTTGTACCATTATGCCTGCTTGCTATTTTCAACCCAAATCTGTACAAGGTTCAGCACTGTATCAACTGCTTTTTCCATTCCCCATACATTTACCCATTCAGTACGGCTGTGATAATTCGCTCCGCCGGTAAAGATGTTGGGTGTAGGTAAACCGTCTGCGGTAAGCCGTGAACCGTCCGTGCCGCCGCGAATTGGAGTCCATATCGGTTGTAATCCGGATCGCTTAGTTGCTTCATGAAGATAATCGACTACACGCGTATCTTTTTCCAATCCCTCTTTCATATTTCTGTATTGTTCGGTGACTTGAATATCTATTTTTGCTTTTGGGTATAACGGCTGGACTTCGGCAACGGCTTTTTCAACGGTCTTTTTTAAATCATTAAGTCCGGCAGTCTGGAAATCGCGGAAAAGAATCTTTACGGTCGATTTACCTACGCCGCCTTCAAGCACGTACGGATGAATGTAAGGCTCGTATCCTTCCGTGGTTTCCGGCGCCTGAATTTTTGGAAGGCGGGAAATAATTTCGGCGATGACCCTGACGGAATTGACCATAATATTTTTTGCACTGCCGGGATGAATATCGCGGCCCTGAACGGTAATTAAGCAAGAGTTTGCACTGAATGTTTCTTTGTTTAATTCGCCGGTTGTATCGCCGTCAAGTGTGTAAGCGAATTGAGCGCCGAATTTTTTAATGTCAAAATATTTTGTTCCCGCTCCAACTTCTTCATCCGGAGTGAAACCTATCTTGATCTCGCCGTGCGGAATTTTAGGATCGGCAATCAGTTTCTGGACAGCGGTCATTATAATGGCAATGCCTGCTTTATCGTCTGCGCCAAGCAGTGTTGTGCCGTCGCTGGTTACTATCGTTTTGCCCAAAGCTGTTTTTAATGACGGATTCTCAGATTCCTGAATGACAATATTTGAATCTCCCGGCAGAAGGATATCACCGCCTTTGTATTCTTTAATAATTTGCGGTTTCACATTTGCGCCGCTGACTTCCGGCGATGTGTCCACATGCGCAACAAATCCTATTGCAGGCACTTTTATCGATACATTGGAAGAAAGCGCTGACATTACATATCCGTGTTCATCAATGCCGACTTGCGGTACGCCGAGGTCTTTTAATTCCTTGACCAGTAAATTAAGCAGATCGAACTGCTTGGCTGTGCTGGGGTAAGTCTCGGCGTCTTCTTTAGATTGTGTATCGATAACAGCATATCGGAGAAATTTATCAAGTACAGTGTCTGCCATAATATATCCTTTCAAAAAAAAACGGGATAAGAAATTATCCGGTCTTCTATTAAATGTCGGTGGCTTAAGATAGAAAGAACACATCACAAAAGCAGTAGAAAAATAGTAATCCTCCTTGCACTAATTGTGAATTGTCTTTATTTTTAATAGCTTATTAAACAAATCGGACGCGCCACCGGTGAAATTTCATATTTTATTTTCGATAACTATACTTTTATATGCTTCTCTGTCTCTGAAAGCACAGTCCGTATCATTTCCGTATTTTGAATCTTTCGACAGTGTTACGGCGCCTGCATTGCCCGTTGGATGGATTGCCGATGGATTTGTTGTGAATACGTCCGGATTTCGATCGGCTCCTCATTGCATTTCAATAACCGGGAATAAGGCGGATAAATCCATCACTTCTCAGTCATTTGACTTCACAAATCGATTCCCGGAAAAGCTGATCTTTTGGGAGAAGCGTTCAGGCACCGCTGCTGCTTATCGACTCGAAATTCATGCCTTAATAGATGGAATAACATTCGGCATTCTCCTTGCCCGATTTGATACCATATCTTCAACATCAGGCTATGTTCAGAGAAGTATTGAACTTAAAGGCAGCGAATTGCAAAATCAGCCGAATGTCCGGCTCCAATGGCATTTACTGGGAGACGGCACCAACACAACCGGAGTCTTACGGATAGATGACATGTCGTTGACTGTTTATGCCGGATTGGATATCGGTTTGACATCGATGGTAGTTACTCCTGAAAATGCAACGCGAAAAGATACGCTGATTTTCACCGTTGGAGTCAAGAATTATGGATCTCTCGCAGCATCCGACTTTTCAGTTTATTTTTTTACCGATATCAATCGCGATGGAATTGCGGAATCGAATGAGCAATTTTCAGTCGTAAGCGGATTTATACTTAACGCCGGCGATTCTTTAACTTGCACAAACTTTCATCCGCCAGTGAAAGTAGGTGAACTTTGTTTTATCGCTGTTCTCGATTTTTCCGGGGACGAGAATAGGCTGAATGATACCGTAAGCACGGCAGCCGATATTCAATGCATGAAAGGCGATTTGCTTATTAATGAAATCATGTATGCGCCGATAGGTGACGAACAGGAATGGGTGGAGTTATATAATAATTCACCTTACTCAATTAATTTGAAAAACTGGAGAATCTCCGACAGCAATATATCGACAAAGTCTGTTCTTTCACAATCCGATAAAATTATAGCGCCGGATTCATATCTTGTGATAGCAAAGGATATTATTTTTTCCGTGCTGCATCCGGATATTTATTCTGTTGCAGCTAATTTCTCAGCTCTGAATAATACTACTCCAGATGCCGTAGTTCTCTATAATGTTTCGTGTTGTGTAATTGACAGTGTAATGTATCAACCGAACTGGGGAGGGCAGAATGGGAAATCGCTTGAACGGATCGATGTGCAGACGTCAAGCGTCGCGGCTGCGAATTGGGGAGCATCTCAGGATTCTCTGCACTGCACACCGGGGAAGATCAATAGCATTGCGAAGTTAGACTATGATTTAGCGATAGGTAATTTGACGCAAACACAAGTGATGTCAGGTGGGAAAAATATTCCTGTTATCAATGTAACCGTTTATAACATTGGAAGAAAAGCTATCGACAGTGTCAAAATATTCTTTTATGCGAACAGCGGTCTTCAAATATATCCGGACATATCGGAATTATTGCATAGCGTTGTTTCTGCCGAGAGTATCTCATCGGGCGATTCTGTGCGGATATCCGAATCGATGCCGCAGTTTACTTCCGGCGAAATGAATATTGTAATTGTTGCTGAGAATTGGAGAGATGAACGATTGAGTAACAATCGGGATTCGATTACAATCAAAACCGGCTGTGAACCGCGGTCACTCATTATAAATGAATTAATGTATGATCCGCTCACCGGCCAGAACGAATGGCTGGAATTATATAATCGAAGCACTCAGCCGATTGATCCTGCAAATTGGACATTTAACGATAGGCCGACCTTAAGCGGTAGTAATTCATTTATTGTATCAGACTCTTCAACGATGATACAACCCGGAGGATTTGCTGTTGTTGCCGCTGAATCATCGATATGCAATGTCTTTAAAGATCTAAAAAATATACCATTATCCATTCTTAACCATTCCGGTGGATTCGGTTTTAATAATGACGGCGATGCCGTTATTTTGAAGGATATCACCGGTCGGACTATTGATAGTGTCGCTTACTTGCCGCAATGGCATCATCCGGATGCTGTTGATACACGCGGTCGGTCCTTGGAACGTATTAATCCGGATATGGAAACAAATGATCCTCGTAACTGGAGTACATGTACAAACGCTGAGGGCGGAACACCGGGAAAGATCAACAGCGTGCTGACAAGGAGTGCGGCGAACAATACTGAGATTTCTATTTCACCAAATCCGTTCTCTCCGGACGGCGACGGCTTTGAGGATTATTGCATTATTCATTATAATTTTCCGCTCTCTGCTTCGATTCTTAATGTGAAAATTTATGATATAAAAGGCAGATGCATTCGAACGCTTGCGAATTGTGAATTCGCGGGAGGAAGAGGTGAGATTATCTGGGATGGATTCGATGAGAACAGGCAGAAGTCCCGTATCGGTGTATATATCGTTTACGTTGAAGCAATCGACCGTTCAAGCGGCAGGGTTGAAAGCGCGAAGGCAGTGGCGGTTGTGGCGGCGAAATTATGAGTCAAACTTCACTTGAAAGGTTTTATTCAAAAAGAATTGAAAGTATGGCAGTCGAAGACTTCAGTCTTCGTTAATAAAATAAAAACGAAACCTAACCCGCCTTCGGACGGGCAAGAGGTTTCGACTACCATAATTCTAATATAATGTTACGTTTCAGAACCTGGAGGACAAAATAGGGTAAAGACCCAATAGATTTCCGATTTCTATCAGCGTTTAAACTCAAGAAGAAATCGGAAATCTAAGGCGTGTACATCTCTATAAAAGGAAAATACAAATCTCGTTTTCAAACTCAGGACGCACGGCCGTGCGTCGCTACAGCGGTTATATCACTGCCATTATCTTGCAAAAAGGAGAACGCACAGAGCTTGTTGTGGATTCTACAGGCATGTTTTTGGCGGGAGAAAATTAGGGAACGGTGAGATTTTGATTCGTGCAGGATTTTCCCGTGATTTTATTATCAGAGAATTCTGTACTCAATGCCTGCCCGAAGCCATCTGCCAGGAAGGGGAACGTCGACAATTTCTTCGTAAGTCTGGTTCAATAGATTAGTTCCTTGAAGAAATACAGTGACGGGAGAAAATGATCGAGATATCTTTGCATCAACGAGTGTATGACTTTTTCCATCCAATTTAATTTTATGTACAGCATTGACTGTTCCGGTTATTGACAATGGAAAAATTCCGGATATTGTCGTGCTGATCTGGTGCCTCGCATACGCAAGGCTGTATATTGTTTTGTAAATATGTCCCCAATCCATATGAGAATCCAGATAAGTATAACTTAATAGTATATAGTGAATCGATGGATGGTCAGTAGGAAGAAATTCAGATTTTATTTTATTATTCCATTTCAACGATAATTCAACACCGCGTGTGGTAACTGATGCAAAATTCGTAGCTTTATATACCGAATCTGCAGCAGTGAATAACACGTAATCGATGTTATTTTTTTGATCGCGTTGAAATAAAGACATTGCTGCATGCAGCTGCGAATAAATAGTATGGTTAAGGCCAAGTTCATATGACCAGCCGGTTTCCGGTATTAAATTTGAATTGCCAATTCTTGAAGGACTTGTATAGAACAACTCGACATAACTCGGTGCGCGGAATGACCGGCCGGCAGTGACGAATACTTTGGAATTCTGTGAAAAGATATATCCCAGGCTCGCAGAAGGATTAAACTGTTCTCCATATTCTGAATGGATGTCTTCCCGTATCCCGACGTCAACAATTATCTTGTTTTGAATAATACCATGTGCGGCGGCGAATATGCCGAGAGATGCACGTTTATGATTTTTCAGATTTGTACTGACTATATCATCCACAGCACCTTCAATTCCTGAAATAATAGAAAAAGACCCGCCCATCTGAATGATCGAAAGAAGCTCACTGTTATATGTATTTTTTTTGTGGATACTTACAAGTGTGTCCGGAGTGCGAAGATCGTACATGAATTTGTCATAGTGTCTTCTGTATGAGAATTTTGGCTGAAGAATGAAAGAAGGCAGTTTTAATTCCGTTGCTGCACTTAAAAATGCCGTTTCCGTCCATTCTCTCGAAGGGGAGATGCCGTAAAAATTAAATGCACCGAATTCTTTATTTGTATAACCGCCAAAGAACGAGTACGTCCCAATCGGAAGCTCCAGCTTATTGTTTGATGAAATACTCGTTATCCGGAATTCCGTATCGTAATGGTATCCATCGGACCGGCGGTGCTCGACGATGTTTGAAGAATGGATTCCGGAAGAGGAAAAATCATAGCCCGCTGAAGCGTCAAATAAACCGTTCTTGCCTCCGCTTATTTTCATCCGCAGAGTTTCTTTTTCCGGTATTCTGGTAATGATATTAATGACGCCTCCATAAGCATCCGGTCCGTATAAAGCTGATCCCGCCCCTTTTAATACTTCGATACGTTCAATTTGTTCCACAGGTATAGGAAGGTCAAAATTGTAATGGCCTGTCTGCACATCGTTTAACCGAAAGCCGTCAAGAAGAATAAGCTGCTGGCTGAATAATGCACCGCGGATACTTACGTCCGATTGAATGCCAAAAATTCCTCTGGGCTGAATATTGACGTTCGCCCCTTTTTGAAGCAGCTCTTCAACACAGACGGCGCCGGAGTTACGTATAATCCGTTCATCGATGATATCGATTGTACGGTTTACATGCAGAGCATTTGCGGGCATGCGTAATGCAGTAATAATGACCGGTTGAAGTGCCGTAGTGATTGAATCCTTGTTCTGAGCCGGTGCTTTATAGCCCAATAGTATGATATACAGAAGCAAAAATCGGCAGTGCTTCAAATCTTTCCTTCCTTATTTTTTTTCCATATCGCATGGAAATGGTGAACAGGCCCGTGTCCATGTCCGATCGAAAAATCACTCCCCGCCTTAATTGCCTTGTCAATAAATTGCTTTGATTTTTTAACCGCATCTTGAATTTCGAATCCCTTTGCCAGATGGGCGGCAATCGCAGACGAGAGCGTGCATCCGGTACCGTGTGTATTCTTCGTATTGATTCTTTTACTCTTGAACCAATGTACTTCAATTCTTTCATCTTTACCTTTCATGCATAAGCAGTCTGCACAAAGGCTATCGTTATGATGACCGCCTTTCACAAGGACAGCTTTCGATCCGAATGCCAGGATTTTCACTCCGGCTTCTTCCATTGCAGATTGATTTTCAATTTGCCGTTCTGCAAGAAGAGCTGCTTCCGGAATGTTGGGTGTGACGATAGCGGCAAGCGGCAATAAAACAGTACGCAGTGTTTCGATCGTTTCTTCGTGTAAAAGCTTTGCTCCGCTTTTGGAAATCATCACGGGATCGACGACGAGATGCGGTATATTTCTTGTCCGAAGCCGATCAGCGACTGCCCGGATAATCTCGGCACTTTGCAGCATTCCGATTTTAACTGCATCAACACCAATATCGTCCAGTACAGCATCGATCTGCCGGGAGACAAAAGCTGCGGGAACTTCGTGAATCCCGGTAACCGTAACTGTATTTTGAGCTGTGAGTGCTGTAATCACCGACATACCGTAACAGCCTAATGCGGCAAAGGTTTTGAGGTCTGCCTGGATTCCAGCGCCGCCTCCGCTGTCTGAGCCGGCAATAGTCAATAACCGGCAATAAGTCCTATGGTTCATTTGTTGGATCCTGATGAATATAATTCTGAACCGGCGCGTTTGAATTCCTCAGCCCGTTCTTCCAGTCCGTGTTCAATGACCTTGCTTTCCTGAATTCCTTTTTCCTCTGCGTATTTTTTTACATCCTCTGTGATTTTCATTGCGCAGAAATGCGGCCCGCACATGGAACAGAAATGAACTGTTTTTGCGGTTTCGTTCGGCAGTGTTTCGTCGTGAAATTCTCTTGCAGTAATAGGATCGAGGGCAAGATTAAATTGATCTTCCCACCGAAATTCAAATCGTGCTTTCGACATAGTGTAATCCCATTCCTGGGCGCCTGGATGCCCTTTAGCAATATCGGCTGCATGTGCCGCAATCTTATACGCGACAACACCGTCTTTGACGTCTTTCTTGTTGGGAAGGCCAAGATGCTCTTTTGGCGTGACATAACAAAGCATTGCACATCCATACCAGCCGATCATCGCAGCACCGATTGCACTTGTGATGTGATCATACCCTGGTGCAATGTCGGTTACCAACGGCCCAAGTGTATAAAATGGAGCTTCAAAGCAGTGTTGTAATTCCATGTCCATATTCTCTTTGATTAACTGCATCGGAATATGGCCGGGACCTTCAATCATAACCTGGCAGTCCTGTGCCCATGCAATTTTCGTCAATTCTCCCAGAGTTTGTAATTCTGCAAATTGAGCTTCGTCATTTGCATCTGCAATAGCGCCGGGCCGTAATCCATCTCCGAGAGAAAAGCCGATATCGTATGTTTTCATGATTTCGCAGATTTCCCGGAAATGTGTGTAAAGGAAATTTTCTTTATGATGCGCCAGGCACCATTTCGCCATAATTCCGCCGCCGCGGGAAACGATACCGCAAACCCGTTTGATTGTAAGAGGAATATACCTGAGAAGTGTGCCTGCATGAATTGTAAAATAATCTACACCCTGCTCGGCTTGTTCTATTAGTGTATCGCGATAAATTTCCCAGGTTAATTCTTCCGCTTTTCCGTCGATTTTTTCGAGAGCCTGATAAATCGGAACAGTGCCTACAGGTACCGGGGAGTTGCGGATAATCCATTCTCTGGTGAGATGTATATTTTTTCCTGTTGATAAATCCATCACTGTATCTGCCCCGCATCTTATTGCCCAGCGCATTTTATCCACCTCTTCTTCGATCGATGATGCTATGGCGGAGTTACCTATGTTCGCGTTTATCTTCACGAAGAAATTCCGGCCGATAATCATCGGTTCGCATTCCGGATGGTTGATGTTTGCCGGAATAATTGCACGGCCGCGGGCAACTTCATCACGAACGAATTCCGGCGTGATGAATTCCGGTATGCTTGCGCTGAATGATGTACCTGTATGCCGCCGCATTAAATTGCTGCGCATTGTGCCGGATAGTTTTTCACGCCCCAGATTTTCCCTGACAGCAATAAATTCCATCTCGGGTGTAATGATACCGCGTTTTGCGTAGGACATTTGAGTAACAGAGCATCCGCCTTTGGCACGCAGGACTTTATGTTTTTTTATTGGCGCTTGATTGTACTTTTCCTGTTTAGGATTTGGCTTGAATTCTTGATATCCCTCCGTAAGATAATTATCGTCATAGGGTTTGACTTCACGCCCTTCGTATTCTTCCGTATCTTGACGCCGCGTGATCCATTCATGCCTCAAGCGGAGCAAACCTTCGGATATTCTTTTCTCGTATTCGATATTGCCCCAGG
>Ga0315537_1003325_pt1 | contig 11967 bp, 13 predicted proteins | sample SalMarSW160270MG_FD_203091 | JGI IMG/M metagenome (GOLD analysis project Ga0315537, IMG submission 203091) | Salt marsh sediment microbial communities from the Plum Island Ecosystem LTER, Massachusetts, United States - Salt Marsh Sediment SW1602-70 ... | reverse complement strand
TCTTGAGTATCCGCTGCCCGAACTGCGGGAAGGTGCTGAAGCCGGAGTTCCCCGTGCTGATCGAGGACCCTCAGGCGGAGAACAGCATCTATTTCGTTCCTGAGCTGGATCGGAGTGCCTATTTCCGAGGTTCCCTGTCCTACTCCCTGCGGGAAGCGAATCGGGTAGCGATCGGCTATGAAGAGCTGGTGGAGAAATTCCTGCTCAAACGGTACAATCTGGACGACAGAGTCGCGGAGATCGTGAAGTACTACCTGCTGAGCAAGATCATGGAGGATGAAACCGGAGACAAGGAGGTGCGTATCCTGTTCTCCAAGCGAGAGGGGGACACCGTCCTGTTCAACGTTCTGGGTCTGAAGGAAGGCGAGGTCGGGATCCTGAAGGTGCCTATGGCTACAGTGGAAAAGGTGGCCTCCCAGCTCGAGGAAAAAAAACATCAAGAGCCGTTTTCCGAAATCCTCAAATCACCCTACGTCTCCATCAACAATCTGCTCGTGGAAGGTCCGGATTGAAACAAAAAGTAATCGTTGCTCTATTGCTCGTTGTTGCTTCGACTCAGCTTTTTTCTCAAAAACCCGTCTCATTGAGTCATTTCGGCAAGGTTAATGATTTGATCTATGACGCCGAACGTCGACTTTTGTTCAGTGCCGGAGACGATGGCACTGTACGCGTCTGGGATACGGAACAGAAGCAGCTTGTCAAGGTGGTGCGGATATCCTACAAACCGGTCAGGAAGATGGCGTTGAATCCCGTCGAACCGCATGTGGCGGTCCTGGTAGGGGATTCCCTGGAGGCGGATACTTTGGAGGTGTGGAACTGGCAGCGCCAGCAGCGGCTGTTCTCGGTGGAATCGGACAAACAGTTGATGCACTTTGACTACTCTCCCAAAGGCTCCTACCTGTTCTACAGTCAGGCGGACTATAAGAGCCTTACCGCCTTGAATCCCAGGACCGGAAGGGTTTTACCGTATATGGGAAGAGGGTTTGGAATCGTCTCCTATTTTACGGTAGCCCGCAATGAGGGCAACATCATGACCTACCAACGCTCCGGGTCTATTACCTACTGGGATATACGCACCGGCCGAATGGTAAAACAGCTCCGAGCTCCTGCAGATCTGGAGGTGATCTGCATCTCCCCCAACAATCGTTACATTGCCGCTTCGACAGGCCAAAATCTCCTGATAGTGGATATCCTGAGCGGCGAAACCATAGACAGCTCCCGGATTACGGGAATCGTCGATTTGAGTTTTTCCCCGGCCGGAAACGAAATCGCCGGTGTGGTGGAAAGTGGAAACGCCAGGCAGCTGAAAAAGTGGTACTTCGGCGGCAAGTATCTGATCGATCTGACCACAGCGTACTCGAGCCTGTTCCCACAGCTGAGCAGTGCAGTATACAGTGATCGGGATCTGTATCTGGCCACCTTCGGCGGCGACATCGCCATGCTTGCAGCGGGGGGAGGGGAATCCCTGCTGGCAAAAGACGACCGCAGAGAGATTTCCGATCTTGCTTTCATCGACAGCACGATGGCGATTGCTTCGCTTTCTGAAATTACGATAGTCGACTCCGAGTTTTTCCTCGACTCTTACGAACGGGATACGGATGTGGAGGTCAGGGAGCATCGATATTCAAATCCGTTTCCCTGCGCCGTGGGCATCACCTACCTGGATGCGCAGCGCCTGCTTATCTGGTGTAAGGGTGAGGAGGAGAGCCGGCTGGCTGTGCTCAATACCTGGTACGGGGGAATCCAGGAGCTGCCCGTGGACTTCGATTCACCGATTCGACAGGTAACGGTTTCCCAGGGAGGAATCGTAGTGGTTGAGGACAGCGGCCGCTGCCGGATCTTGGATGCGGACACCTTCGCTCCTATCTTCCAATACAATGCCCCCGGAATGAACAAATTGATACTCACTTTTGGTGACAATCTCATCGGCGCGAAGACAAATCTCTCCAGTTTCAGCGGGCCCCTCTTGCAGATCAATCGACGGACGGGGGAGACCGTACCCATTAAGGATCCGAGCCTTTTCGTCTACGATCTTTTCTACAGCGGCAGCATGCGCGGCGGGGAATTGTATACCCTGGCCGTAGAGCAGGACTCGAACCAGGTCCGCACGGTTGTCAAGGTTCATTCCGGGTTCGCCTTCGAGCGGAGCAGGATCCTCAAGGTTTTCGAAAGTGAGGATCTGGGGGCGACCCTTGCCGGGGATGATACGGGGAATGTTTTTACGACTCTTGGCTACGATTCGGTGACGGTATTTCGCAATGCCCAGGCGGGGGAGTTGCAAGTTTCCGGGCAGATACCCCGTAATCTGTATGTAAACAACGGGAAACTCTTCTCGCTGAACCGGGATTCCTCGATCTCGGTGTGGGACATTCCTTCGCGGGATTTTATGCTCAACATCCACCTGTTCCAAGACGGAACGTGGATCGCCCAACTGCCGAGCGGAGCGCTGCGGTTCAGTCGTGAGGAGGATTCGTAATGACCTTGAGAATGCCGTCGCGAACAGCCCGTCGGATTTCTTCCAGATAGTTGCTACGCTCCTCAGCATCGACATATACCGAGTCCAGCAGGGACACCCGATATCGGGGTCGCACCCTGTTCAATGCATAGGCGGCGACATCCAGGATACACTCGCTGCAGGTACACAATTCTGGATGGTTCGGTATCTGCTTCTCGATCTCTGAAACGACCAGCTCCTCGGCTTCATTGGACAGGCTGTCGAAGTCGTACCGCTCTTTGATGGACATATCTTAAATATCTGTACCTCTGACCATGTTTTCAAACTTGGTGTACTCGGGGATGAAGGCGATTTTCAAACTTCCCACCGGACCGTTTCTCTGTTTTGCCACGATCAGATCTGTCTCGATGTTTCGGGGCATTTCATCCTGATAGTCCGCGGAAAGCCGCTCCCGGTGAAGGAAGATCACCACGTCGGCGTCCTGCTCGATGGATCCTGACTCACGCAGATCTGCCAGATTGGGCTGCTTGCCCTCACTTTCCCGGCGCACCTGGGACAGTGCGATAACCGGGATGTCCAACTCCCGGGCCAGGGCTTTCAGGGAGCGGCTGATCTCCGCAATCTGCTCATGCCGCGGGAGATCCCTGTTCTCCGAGGTGATCAGCGTGAGGTAGTCGATGAAGATTATAGCAACGTTGAACTGATGACGCATGCGCCGGGCCAAGGCTCGCAGATCCAGGAGACGGAGCGAAGGGCTGTCCTCGATATAAAGAGGTGCCTCGTAGATCTTGCTGGCCGCCTCTGTCAGTTTATGGAAATCCGACGGCTTCAAGAATCCCGAACGCAGGCTGTTCGAGCGGATACGGGCTTCACTGGCCAGCATCCGCTGCATCAGAGCCATGCTGGACATTTCCAGAGTGAAGAAGCCGACGGGGAACTTGTTGTGTATCGCCATGTTTGCCGCCATGGTCAGGGCTAAGGCGGTTTTCCCTACCGATGGACGCGCCCCGATCACGATGAACTCGGAGTTCTGGAATCCGCTGGTCAGAGTGTCCAAATCGGAGAATCCCGAGGGGATCCCTATATAGGCATCTTTGGTATGGTATAGCTTCTCTATCGCTTCTATGGTTCGTGAGACAATTTCTTTGGCCGGCTGGAAGGTGCCGGTATGCTGCTTGTCCGTGATTTCGAAGATGTGCCGCTCCGCCTCTTCGATGATCAACCGTACCTCCTGGCTATCGTCGAAGGAATCGGAGACGATGGAGGAGGCGATCCTGGCCAGGTTCCGTCGGATGCTGCAGTCCTGTACGATCTGGGCGTAGTAACGGACATTGGCGCTGGTTGGAACCGCCGAGGTAAGTCTGGAAACGTAGGCCGCTCCGCCGCAGGCCTCAAGGAGGTTTTCGTTCTTTAGCTCTTCGGTCAGAGTGATCAGATCGACCGCCTCGTTTCTCTCGAAGAGTTTGAGGATCCCCTGGTAGATGCGTTGGTGAGCGGTCTTGTAGAAGTCGTCAGGCCTCAGATAATGCACCACCGTGCCGAGGGCATCGGAGTCCAACAGCAGCGCCCCCAGAGTGGCGATTTCCGCATCCTGGTTGTTGGGAGGGATCTTGTCTTTCAGCCCCGTCGTAGCCATGGGCAGTGTTTACTTTTCTTCTGCAGCCTCTACCAGTACGTTGAGCCGGGCCTCTTCATTGCCGTACAGTCTGACTTTCACTGTGTAGTTGCCGATCATGCGGATGTTGTGCTCCGGAACCTCAATCCGTTTTTTCTCTATCGAGTATCCCCGTTTCTCCAGTTCCTGAACCACCATGGCGTTGTTCACGGAACCGAAGAGCTTTCCGCTGTCCCCGGCGGGCATGGTGAACACCAGTTCCTCGCTTTCCAACCGCTCCTTGATGCTCATCGCCTCACGGCGCTTATCCTCTTTGCGGCTCTCGATCGCGGCTCTCCGCGTCTCCAGCTGGGTGAGATTTTGTTTGGTGTAGGGTAGGGCGAAGCTCTTGGGGATCAGGTAGTTGCGGGCGTAGCCGTTTGCCACCTCTTTGATGTCCCCCTCTTCTCCTAAACCGGCGACATCTTGATTCAAGATCACTTTCATATCGTTAAACGTTGCTCCTTTCTTCTTTTCTGTATTTTAACCACACTTCGGACACACCCAATCCCGGAACCAGGATTAGGACCACAATTCCGATTCGAGGTGTCATCGCCAGGATGACGAGAGCCATGATCAAGAGCCAGCGAACCCCGGGACGCACGTTTAGTTTCCTCAACAGGAATCGAATGATTCCAAGTCCGGAAACACCGTAGAGGAATGCGAGGATGAGCAGGGCGTTCCAGGCCAGGATCGCCAGAGGTTCCGCGGGGAGTACGAGGTTCAGTACGACCAGGGCCAAGCTGGCGATCAAGGGCCAAACGTACCGGTCCGGAAGCTTGAAGTCTGCGATGCGGGTAAGTCCGGGATGTCTGCCGATGGAACGGGCGCCGATTATAGTTCCCAGCCACCAGCTGAAGGAAAGCACGAGGAAATAGGAGAAAAGAAAACTGCGCAGCAGGACCGTATTGATGATTTCAAGCAATGCGTCCGTCTGGATCGGCTGCGCTCCCGGCTGTATCGCATCGCCTCCCGAAGCACCGATCGCCCTGTTCATCCCATTGAACATCGTTCCGATGAACTCCCGCATGCCCGCCGTAAATATATCATTACCCCGCAGGTACAGGATCACGGGTACGCAAAGCAGTCCGGCGATTGCTGTGGCGATGATATGGCGCGTTACTCTGGGCAACCGGGGTATCTGGAGCTCCGGGCTCATCTCGGGCAGCTGGATCAAGGCCAGTCCTCCGATCAAGAGTACCGCGACGGCCATGTCCAAGAATAAAAAGGGAGCGGCCTGCGTTAGGGCGGCCTGCGAAAGGGCGCCTTCCGACATCGCCGCTCCGGATAGATCTGCACCGCCCATGGGAAATCGGCTGGCCAGGAACAAACCTATCGCCAGGATCAGGCCAAGGGTCAGCAGGGCAGCCCACCCGAAGGATTTCTTTCCCCGCCGGACGTACAGAACCTGCAGGGGGATGAGGAACAGAAGCGGTCCCATCCCCAGACGATAGAGCAAGGTCGAAACGGCGGCGAATATGAGTATCTCGATCACTGTTACTTCTCTACGAACGGTAGCAGTGCCAATATCCTCGCTTGTTTGATTGCTACGGACAACTGCCGCTGATGCTTGGGGCAGGTTCCGGTAATGCGTCGCGGCAGGATCTTGCCGCGGTCCGTGATGAAGCGGCGCAGCGTATCTACGTCCCGGTAGCTCACCTCGGTTTTCTTGCTGCAGAACTTGCAGTACTTGCGTCTGTAGAACGTGCGGTAGCGGCCTCTGCCGCCGCCTCCGGGGCGCCTGGGCCGGGATTCGCTGTCGTCGCGGTCGTAAGATCGGCCCGGCCTTCTCTCTTCTCTGGTTTCCGTATCATCCCCCCCCGCTGTTCTCCTGGGTCGCCCCCGCTCTTCTGCTGCTGGCCCTCTGCTTTCCTGCCGAGCAGGCGCAGCAGCTTTGGGTGCCACTGAGACCGGCTCGGGCTCAGCAGCGGGTTTTTCTTCCGCTGCAGCCGGCTCGGCCGTATCCTTGGGCTGCTCCGCTTCCGCGGCGGCCGCTTCGAGCTCCATTGAGACCGCCTCGGGCTCAGCGGCGGGTTGCTTGGCTGATGCTTTCGCGGCCGCTTTCTTTGCTTTGGGTTTTTCGGCAACCGGCTTCTTCGCCTCGGGCTCAGCGGCGGGTTTCTTGGCTGTGGTTTTCGCGGCCGCTTTCTTTGCTTTGGGTTTTTCGGCAACCGGCTTCTTTGCCTCGGCTTCCGTCGCAGCCGGCTCAGCCGTATCCTTGGGCTGCTTCGCTTTTGTGGCGGCCGCTTCGGGCTTCATTGAGACCGCCTCGGGCTCAGCGGCGGGTTGCTTTTCTTCGGCTTCGACCGGTTGCTCTACTTTATTCTCATCACTCATGAAGGAATCCTCCTAATAATACTAACGTTCATACTGGTGAAATGATTGCGCGGGGCGGCGAAAAACTAAAACGGGATATCGTCGTCGAAGTCGTCCGCTGTCGGTATTTCCGGTGCAGAGTATTGATCCGACTGCCCGGCAGTATTCCGAGGACCCTGTTCCGGGCTCCGACCGCCCAACAGTTGGATGTCGTTGATGAAGATCTCCACCCGGCTTCTGGGCTGTCCGTCTTGTTCCCAGCGGTCCTGCCGCAGCTCGCCCTGGATACCGATCTGTTTTCCCTTGACCAAATACTGCGCCAGAGCCTCCGCTCTTTTGCCTATCAGCACGCAGTTGAAGAAATTGCCCTCATCCTGCCAGGTATCGTCTCTCTTGACCCTGCGGTTGACAGCCAGGGAGAGGTTTGCTATGGCGAATCCGGTGTTTGTGTACTTGAGCTCCACGTCTCTGGTGAGCCTGCCCACCAGGACTACTTGATTAATGTCAGCCATTGAACACGCTCCTGTTCTATAATACCTTGTTCTTGTTATTTGCGAATGAAGAGGTATTTCAGGATCTCGCCCCGGAGCTTGAGGGCTTTGTCGAAGGCTTGGATGTTTTCAGGTTCGGATTCAAATCGGTAAAAAACGTAGAATCCCTTCTCGTTCTTCTTGATCTCGTAGGCCAGGTCCCTCTCGCCCATCTCCTCTTCATTGGTAACGTTACAGCCGTTATCAGCGAAAAGTCCCTTTACGAACTCCCTGCCCTGGGCAAGAAGCTCGCCTTCCGGTTTGAAGATAAGTACAGCCTCGTAGTTTCTCATGTTTAGTCCTCCCTATGGTCTAAAGTTGATCCACCCCAGAGTCCAGGATGGATAAAGAGGCGATGCATAAGCTAACACATCCCCCCACAGAAGTCAAGAATATGGAGGATCAAGGGCATATCGGAAGCTACCGACAATCAAAGGGAAATGACACGGCGGGTAAATTACGATGACAACATTTTCTACCTTACCCTCGTCTTCAAGGGGATCGCGGCCGGGCTGAAGCTGAATATCGACACCGGGCTGTACAGGGACAGGATCGTTGAGGATATCCGCTTTCTGGACAAAACCTGCTCGAACATCTATCAGTCCCTGAGAGCGGACCATCTCATGATCGACAGGCTAACCCACATCAAGGGAATGCAGAAGCTCAACGCGAACTTCATCGCTCTTCTGGAAGATATCCTGGAGGAGCGCCTGCCCCTGGCCAGCGCATTTGAGCAGGATTTCGACCTGTTGCAGCGTATTCAATCAAACCGCGAGGTCGAACTCAACGGACTCAAAGAGATGATTGCCAAGCTGGGGGAGTCCGGCAGTGATCAGGAGCAGATCGTCTCGGAGCAGGAGTTCAAGTTCCTGCTCTCCGCGGACGAAGAGGAGGAAGAACCTTCCGATTGATCAGCTCTTTCCGCCGAAAAGATCGAGCGGGGGAGGAGGCGTGCCCCCTTCCCATTTGTGGTCTTCGTCTATCGAGTACGGTCTGGCGTAGAGCTTTTCATAGAGGAAGTTCAGATCCTCCTGGTCGATATTGAGAAACTGGACACCGAAGTAGTATCTCTCCGAATCTTGAAATTTTCGGCGCACCCGGGAACCGATGACCATTGTTCGCTCGGGAAAGCGCACGGTGGTCTCGAGGTCCGTATGGATCACGAGGTTGTTGGCCAGGTCGGACCGGGGATGGGCAAAAAGCAGACCCGAGGCGCTGATATCGATGATCGGAGCCTCATAGCGGCGTTCCATGTTGTCGTTCGTGGTAAAATACCCCGTAAGATGCAGCGAGTAACCCAGCACCCGGGAGAAGTCGTACGCATACTCCAGCAGATCCTTCGATATCTTCTCCTTCCGCTCCTCCCGGTTGCACATGTAGATGTAGCCAACCAAATACAGCTCGTATAGGACCGGACAGAACAGCTCGGAGTGAATCTGCCTCTTCTGCTTTTCGTAGAGGATGTTCCCGAGTTTGCTGGTAATCACATGGGGCGGTCTGTCCAGGGATTCCTCGTATTTGACCAGATCCCGGCGGGTGATCAGGCGCTCATCGGGATACGGATCGTTTGTGGGAAAGTCCTCCTCGGTTGAAGGGATCCACAGCATCTTCCCGGTTGCGGCCATTACTTTTTCTTCATATTTGTCCAGTGCTCGATCGCGGAGCATCACGATTCGGGCTTCGCTTACCTCATCCTTGGTCTTCTCGCGAAAGTTCTTGTACAGGCTCCTGATGCTGGCGTAATCGAAATCGATTCGGGTGTTGATCACCTCAGGGGACAACTCCCTATAGCGGTTCGATCGTGGAAAGTTCAGCTCGACCTTCTGGCCTTTGATCGTGAAAAAGACCTCCGCCTTTTCGGATACCCGTACCCGCTCGTTTTTCCTCTGCGGATTTTTGTATACCTCCTGCGGATGACCTATCTTCAAGCGGCCTTCGCTTTTCTCGATGATCACGGTGTGGAAGGTGTGGTAGTTGTTCTGAAAGAGAAAATATACCTGGACATCTTCTTCGGCTTCGAAAAAGTCAGGATTACCGCTGTGGATCTCCACCTCCAGATAGTCATCCCGGATGTCGACAACAGGCCCGGCCAGTTCTTTTCTCTGGCCGTGAATTTGAAGCTCCACATTCTGGTCGATCAGGGATTTAAAAACGAACTCTTTAACGATTCTTCCTACTCGAACTCCCATTTTTCCCCTTATTCACGAATTATACTCAGGCACTCCTCCCCCGCAGCTTCAGGGGCGATGCAGTACCTGACTCTCTGTGCTCGATCGCTCTTCAAGATTAAAAGATAATCGCCGGCGGAGAGGGAGTAAAGAGAATCCGCGCCACGGACCGGGCGCATCGAGGGGAGGCTGAACACTTCTGCCGTGACCGAAGTCATTCCGCCGCCCGCGCGGATCAGATATCTTCCCGATTGGATAATGCGCAGCTGGAAGGAGAGCGGATTCTCCCTGACCTCGACCTCCGTGATCCCGGCTGCCGGATAGATCTGTATAGGGTCGATTTTCTCGAATACCAGTGTATAGGCACCAACCGAGCCTTCAGCCGTGATTTGCGCGTAGGTCCTGCGGGTTCCCAAGAACAGCGGGATGTAGGCATTGTCCTCAAGTCCGCTGTTGTCATCCTTCAGGATCTCTCTCTCCTGGTCGGTATACAGGGTGATGCGAGTATCCACCTCCCGGCCTGTGGTATAGACCGCATAGAAGGCCGGAACCGTGAACGACAGTTCAACCCAATCCTGATCACCGGACAACAGAGCCCGGTCCTGCCGGGAATCCGGATAGATTGGCTTGGCATCTTCAAAACGGTTGTCCGGCTCGAAACCATCGTTGCTCCTGCCCGTTAAATCGATTGTGAACACGTAGGGACCCTGGACGCTGAAATCGTAGGCCAGGAGCTCAACCACGTAGTATCCCTCTTCCAACGTAGGTTCCAACCGCACGTTGGCCGACATCTCACTGCCGCCCACCTCGAAGGGGATGTTTTCCCCCTCCCGGAACAAGAGCAGCTGCAGGTCGAAGTCAGTCTGGGCTTCCAGGACCACCGTACCCCGGCCGGATTTGTAGAATCGGAATCTGTCGATGTCTCCCCTCGTGATGGAACGTCCGAAGCTCTGAGTTCCAAACGAGGAAACCTGCACCTCGAATCCCGGTGCATCATCGGGTTCGAAGGGATCTTCCAGATCCTGCTCCACCCAGCCACCCTCGGGGCCCTGAACTCCTTCCCCCGGGCCCGGTTGCGTGAACGCTGAGGGCTCGAGCAGAGACAGCAGCTCCGGGCTGGAGGGAATATCGATCCGCGTTCCTCCGCCTAGAGAGCCGTCCGGTTTGGTAACGCGGCAGATGATCCGCACCCTGCTCGGGTAGCTTTGAAGCTCCCCACTTATCGTGTAGGTATTGCCTCCCTCCGGCTGGGGTATGATCCTCAGGCGTTTGTATTCCGCGGCCAGATACAGCTCGAGCTCGCTCTTGAGTCGATCCCCCAGAGTTACCCTCCCGTGCTCGTCGGAGAGGAAGGGTAGGATCGTCAGGTTCTGCCCGCTTGCATCGGGTATTGTCCGCAGAATAAAATCTCCCAGTTCGCTCACGGCCCTGTCGATATCCTGAAGTGCATCGGCTGAAAGGCGGGCCGATGAGATCGCAAGCAAGAGGAGTATCGTGACCAGGCTGCGCTTGCGTTTCATAGGTCGAGCTCCTCGGCGATGCCCTGCATCGCTTCCACGGCTATGGCGGCAAACTCCTCCAAGGGGATTCCCGCCTGTTCGCACAGCAGGATGCTCTCCCGAGACACCTTGCGGGCGAACTCCTTCTTCTTCATTCTTTTCACAACGGATGCCGGTTTTACAGAGGCGAGCCGCTTGTCCGGCATGACCAGAGCCGTGGCCACGATCAAGCCCGTGATGCTCTCCGCCGCGGTAATGGCGTAGTCCAGCGTATCGGTTCGCTCCAGGCCGAGTCCGTCGGCGTTGTGGGCCAGGATAGCCCGAATGATTTCCCCGCTCACCCCCAGTTCTTGAAGGATCTCCTGGCTCTTCCGGCCGTGCACCGCCGGGTCCTGGGTGATGTCGAAATCCAGATCGTGGAGCATCCCGATGACCCACCAGGTGTCGGGGTCCCCGCCGAGCCGTTCGGCCAGACGCTCCATGATCGCCGCCGCGGCCAGGCTGTGTTTTTTCAGCCAATCGCTGTGGACGTATTTATCGACCAACTGTACTGCTTGTTCCCTGTTCATGCTATCGAATCCCCCATCCGTAGACTGAAGGGTAGTACGCCTCCTGTTCCCGAACGTAGTCCTGCCCCATCTGCTCGAAGTCGATCTGAAGATCAGAAATGTACCATCTGCCTGCGGATCTTTCCAGGTACAGCTCCCCTTCGGACACTCCGGGAGAGCCGAACAGCCTGAGGTTCATCCAGGCCCTACGATGATCCAGCAGTGACGATTTCTGTTCACCTTCCGCATAGGATTCGGTGGTGATGGCACCGATCCGGTAATTCACGGGAATCAGGTCCTGATCCAAGTAGTAACGGATCGAGGTTGTCAATTCCTGTCGCACCTCCGAATGCAGGGATTCCCCCTCCACCATCCCTTGCTCAAGGGCGTTCAGAAAGCGGGTCGATACCGATATCATCTCCAACGTACTTCGGTCGACCCCGACCAGATCAGCCAACGGTCCAATCTTGAAATCCTCCGGCAGGATCTGGACGGATTCGAGGGACAGGAGTCTCTGCTCCTCCGATTGCTGGGCCGGAACCGGTTGCGGCTGCTCCGGGGGGGCGGCCTGGGTCAGGGTTATCTCCCGTTTGCTCAAGACCTCTCCGGCATCGCTGTCAGCGGCCGGTTCCGGGGCGGACGGGGTTTCCGCGGGCGGCTGATCCTCAGTGCTATCGTTGCGCGTACGAGCACATGATACAACAGAGAACAGGAGGATCAGCAGGATCAACAGAAAGGCGCTCCACCACTTCACACTTTTTTTTATCAGATCGTACGGAATTCGTCAAAGGGAGGAT
>Ga0315537_1003320_pt1 | contig 11976 bp, 12 predicted proteins | sample SalMarSW160270MG_FD_203091 | JGI IMG/M metagenome (GOLD analysis project Ga0315537, IMG submission 203091) | Salt marsh sediment microbial communities from the Plum Island Ecosystem LTER, Massachusetts, United States - Salt Marsh Sediment SW1602-70 ... | reverse complement strand
CCGGTAAGGGTCCTATTGCCCTGAGGTATATCAAGGAGGCGGTAAATAAAGGGCTGGATTTGACCCTGGAGCAGGGGCTTCACCTGGAGGCAGACCTTTATTTCTTACTCCATACCACCGCCGATAGAACGGAAGGCATTACTGCTTTTATCGAGAAAAGACCGCCGAAGTTTAAGGGAAAATGAGCGAGTTTGAGACGATTATCTACGAAAAGAAGAATAGTCTAGCCTATGTCACCCTAAACCGACCTCATGCCTTGAATGCCTACAACCTTAGGATGAGAGATGAGCTTTACCAGGTGCTGGGCGCCATCAAGGATGACCCCGGGGTCAGGGTTGCCATATTCCGGGGTGCCGGCAAAAGAGCCTTCTGTGCTGGCGCTGACCTTACTGAATTTCTCACTGCCCCCTCCCCCATAATCGCCCGGCGGGCGCGCTGGGAGCGGGACGTCTGGGGGCTTTTTTTGAGAATAAACAAGCCGCTAATTGCTGCCGTTCACGGCTATGTTCTGGGTTCAGGGATAGAGATAGTCCTGTGCTGCGACATCAGGCTGGCTTCAGAAGACGCCCAATTTGGTCTGCCTGAGCCGGGATTGGGTATAATCCCCGCCGCTGGCGGTAGCCAGACCCTGCCCCGAGTCATAGGCGGGGCTAAAGCGCTGGAAATACTGCTATCCGGGCGGTGGCTCAAGGCTGATGAAGCTCACCGCTTAAAACTGGTCAACCGGGTGGTACCTCGGAAGGAGCTGCTGCCCCAAGCCGAGAAGCTGGCCAGAAGAATTGCCGGCTTTGACCCTGTTGTCGTAAGCTATGCTAAGCAGGCTATGGTCAGGGGGCTTGACCTCAGTCTGGAGCAGGGGTTGGAGCTTGAGGCCAAGCTGGCTCACTCTATTTTATAGGGGGACATAATGGAGGAAGAGAAGCTGGATGTCCTGGCGGAAAAGGTAGCCGACCTGATTATTAACGCCAAAAGGGTGGTGGTGTTCACCGGTGCTGGCATTAGCACTGAATCCGGTATTCCTGATTTTCGCAGCCCTGGCGGAATCTGGAGTCGGTTTGACCCCGATGACTTCACCTATCAGAAGTTCGTCGCTGACCCCGAAGCCAGGAAAAAGCAGTGGCGGATGTTGGGGGAGGGGCATCTAACTACCGAGGCTCAGCCCAACCTCGCCCACTATGCCATCGCTGAACTGGACGAGATGGGCAGGCTGGATTGTGTCATCACCCAGAACGTGGATAATCTTCATCAGAAGGCGGGGGTGCCTGCCGACAAGGTGTTTGAGCTCCATGGCAATGTGCAGTGGGCGGTATGCCTGAACTGTGGTAAGCTTTACCCCCTTGAGCAGATTAAAGTCAGGCTGGACAAGGGTGAAGAAATCCCCGATTGTGAAGTCTGCCACGGGATGCTCAAACCCAACGCCGTCCTTTTCGGCGAACAGCTGCCGTATGAGGTGTTGCAGGAAGCAACCAACCGCTCGTCTAACTGCGACCTGCTTATCGTGGTTGGCTCCACTTTAGTTGTCTATCCTGCCGCCTATATGCCAATCTATGCTGTTCAGGCGGGAGCTAAGCTGGTTATCATCAACCTCAGCTCTACCCCCATGGACGGAGAGGCGACTGTCCTGATTATGGCTAAGGCGGGGGAGGCAATGTCCAAAATAGTAGACAGGGTGAGAGAAAAAGCAAGCTAAAATAGGCGGGTGAAGAATGGTTATAACTGAATTCCTTGACCTATCAGCCATGCTGGTTCCGGAGAGAACAGCCATCGCCTTTGAAGGCAGGCGATATAGCTACTCTCAGCTCAAGGAGAGGGTAAACCGCCTGGCCGATTCCCTGAACAGACTGGGCCTGGAAAAAGGGGACCGGGCGGCCATCATTGAGGTCAACTGCAATGAATTTGTGGAGGCTTGTTTTGCCACGGTGGAGGTGGGGGGTATCTTTGTCCCCTTGAACTTCCGCATCAGGCAGGACGAGCTAATATACCTGGTGAATAAAGCTGAGCCCAAAATCCTTTTTGTCGGCAGCCGCTATGCTGGCATGGTTAGTAGCGTCCGTTCTCAACTCCCCTCGGTGAAGATTTTCATTATCATCGGTGGCAAGTACCAGGGGATGCTAAGCTACGATGAGCTTATTGCCTCAGGTTCAGCCGAGGAAAAAACTTTTGCCGAAGTAAAAGACGAAGATACAGTGGTGCTCATATTTACCGCCGGCACCACCGGCTTCCCCAAGGGGGTCCCGCAGGACCATAATGCCTACAGCTCCTATGTGCTGCGTAATGTTGACCCCCCTGATATGGAAGCACCGCCGGAAACCAACGTGCTGGTCATGCCCCTCTACCATGTGGCCGGCATGCAGGCGTTGATGGCTGGCATTTATGGCGGCAGGACTATTGCCTTGATGCGTCAGTTTGACGAAAAAGAGTGGTTCGAGACGGTGCAGCGGGATAAAGCCACCCGGGTGATGGTGGTGCCGACCATGCTCAAGCGGATTGTGGAGTCCCCCGACTTTGATAAATACGACCTTTCCAGTGTACGGGTGATAACCTACGGTGCCGCTGGTTGTCCGTATGAGGTATTGAAGAAAACCATTGAGCGTTTCCCGGGTAGAGCCCTGATAAATGCCTTTGGCGGGACGGAGACCTCTTCCACCATAGCTGCGCTCCGGGCTGAAGACCAGATAATCACCGGCAAAGAGCCCGAGGCGGAGAGGGAGAAGAAGTTAAAGAGACTGGCTACTTCTATTGGCTTGCCTATGGATGATGTGGAAATTCAGGTTCGAGATGAAGAAGGGCGAAAGTTGCCCACCGGGCAAATAGGGGAGATTGTCGCCAGAGGTCCCAGAATAATGAAGGGCTACTGGAAGGATGAGGAAAAAACCCAAAGGGCTTTTACCGCCGATGGGTGGTATCGTACTGGTGACCTGGGTTATAAAGATAACGAGGGCTATATCTATCTTACCGGGCGTGGTGACGATGTCATCGTGAGGGGTGGGGAGAACATCGGCCCTGATGAGGTGGAGAGCGTCCTTTCCACCCATCCCAAAATTGAAGAGGCGGCAGTGATTGGGGTTGAGGATGTTGAGTGGGGTCAGCAGGTCAGGGCTATAGTCAGGCTCAAAAAAGGGGAGACTGCCACCGAGCCGGAGATTATTGACTTTTGTCGCTCTAGGCTGGCTGGCTTCAAGCGTCCCAGCTCGGTAATTTTTGTTAAAGGAGAGCTACCCAAGACCGTCACCGGCAAGATTCTGCGGCGAACCCTCCGCCAGAAATACGGACAGGCCTAATCTCGGACGCGGCTGATTTCGAAGATTACCGGGTTTTCACCGTCGGGGCAGGCGATGGTGGTCTTGTCGGGGTCTTTTTCCCAGGGAAACGAGCCGCCATACATTAGTACCTGGAGGCTGGGAGACAGGGAACTGAAGGCGAAAAGGCACAAACCTCCCGGTGTCTTTTCACCGACCAGCCACTCATCGCCGACCTTATGCCCCGCCTCACAACTCCCCTTCTGGCTTATTACCTTAATCCTAACCTTATAGCTTTCTGCCATCTTTTTGCTCTATTCCTCTATCTGGGCGGCTATCAGCTCGGCGATATCCATAACCCTGAGCTTCTCTTCAGCCGCTTTAGCCTTAATTCCGTCATCAAACATCTGCAGGCAGAATGAGCAGGCAGTAACCACGATTTGAGCCTTGGTCTCCATCGCCTGCTCGGTGCGCAGCTCGTTGATTCGGCGGCCGGTGCGCTCTTCCAGCCACATATGACCGCCGCCACCGCCACAGCAGAAGCTATTATTCCGGTTCTGCTCCATCTCCACCATCTTTATATCGGGGATGCTGGTTATAATCTGCCTCGGCGGCTGGTAAATATCATTGTATCTACCCAGGTAGCAGGCGTCGTGGTAGGTCACCAGCTCATTCAGACCCTTTTTAACCTTCAACTTGCCTTCTTTGAGCAACTGGGAAATAAGCTCGGTATGGTGAATAACCTCAAACTCGCCGCCAAACTGGGGGTACTCGTTCTTTATGGTGTTATAGCCGTGAGGGCAGGCGGTAACTATCTTCTTTACACCATAACCATTCAATATCTCAATATTTTTCTGAGCCTGCATCTGGAACAGGTATTCGTTACCCAGGCGGCGGGCTGGCTCGCCACAGCAGCTTTCCTCAGCCCCCAGGATGCCGAAGTTAATCCCGGCTAGCTTCATTAGCTTAGCCATAGCCTGAGCCACCCTGGTGCTTCTCTCCTCCAGGGCGTAGCTGCAGCCCACCCAGAACAGGATATCAATGTCCTTATCCTCGGCTAGAGTCTTGATGCCAAGCCCTTCAGCCCAGTCCGTCCGCGATAGTGTCGTTCCCCGCCACGGGTGCCCCCGGTCTTCAATACTCCTCAGTGCCCCCTCAGCCGTCTCCGGGATAGAAGCCTGCTCCATCACCAGGTTTCGCCTCAGGTCAATAACCTTATCAATATGCTCGTTGGCGACCGGGCATACCTCTTGGCAGGCATAACAGGTGGTGCATGCCCAGATTTCATCCTCGGTTACCACCCCACCAATCAAGGCAGCTATGGGGGCTTCTGCCTTGGCTTTGAACAATCCTGGACCTACCTCTAACAAATGCTTTTTTGGGTTTAGTATTAACGAATCCCTTGGGGAGAGGGGCTTACCGCTGGTCTGAGCCGGGCAACTAGCATGGCACCGGCCACACACTGCGCAGGCGTAGAGGTCAAGTAATTGCTTCCAGGTAAAGTCCTGGATTTTCGATACCCCAAAGCTCTCAGCCGTTTCCAGTTCTATGGGCTTAAGTGCGCCTTTAGGCCCCAAGCTCTTAAAAGCAACGTTGGGGAAGGATGCCAGGAGGTGCAGGTGCTTTGAGTAAGGAATAAAGACCAGAAAGCCAAGGATGGTGGCGTAGTGAAGCCACCAAACGCTCTTGTATGTTACTTCTAATGAGCTTTGTGACATACCCGTGCCGCTCAAGAAGCTGGCCAGATTAGCTCCTATAGGCGGCCAAGAAGCTGAAATATTGTGAGCAGCGTAGCCAAAGCCCTCAATGCAGAAATGAAGCACCATAAGGACAAAGACTAGAATCAAGATAATGCCAGCTTCAATGTTTATCTCTCCCTCCAGCCTCTCTGGCCTCATAATATACCGCCTGATAGCTGCCCAGATTATGGCGGCAGTGACTAATACCGCAGCAATGTCTAGAATTGAGGAGTAGACGGTCTCAAATGTGCCGCCCATAAGGAATCTGGAGAGGCCAAACCCTCCGGCGAAGCCTATGAAGATGATGTAACCCAGAAGCAGTAAAAGGAAACCGAAAGCCAGAATAGTGTGCCCTATTCCAGCTAGGTCTTTTCGGGTAACACTCCTCAGGTTACACCATTGGAAAATGGTTACAAAAACCATGTATATCATTCGGTAAACTTTTTTATCAAAGCGATTTTCCTTGCGCCCGAGGAGCATAAGACGCAAAAGGAAGTAAACCCGCTGAGCGAATAAGCCAAAGCCAATGGCAAATAAGACCCAAAAAATCACATACCCTGAAACTCCTCCGTAGGTCATGCTAACCGGTGACATAATACCTCCTATCTAGGTCCAATTGGACGATAAAAGTTTTAGCGCAATCGGGTAACAGCAACAAAGATGCCTAGAGCCAGGGCTAATAGGTCAAGAAGGTGGAAACTAGCCTCGGCGTTAATAAACAAGTTAAAAGGGATACTCGCCAGGTAGCTTATTACCACGGCAATGCCACCGATAACGGCTAACCCTGTGCTGCGCTTACGGTTGACCGAAAGACTGGCCACTTCTCCAATGGCATAGCCAGCACCTGCAGCCAGTAGCAAATTCAGCAGCAAATTGAAGAAAGCGAAAGACACGAAGGCTCTCACTATCCCCCAGGCGATGCCACAAACAATAGCCATACCTAGGGCTGTTCCCACAGCGATTAGGTAGTGTTTGGTGGAAACGCGATATGTAGGCAGTTTATACAACTTGGCACAATCTGGGCATCTGGCCCCTACGGGGGTCTGCACCATGCACTTGGGGCATATCGGCGTACCACACTTACCGCACCTCAGGTTAGTTTCAACATCAGGATGATAAGTGCATTTCATTTGGCGAAGGTCAACCCCTCTCCTTTTTCTCTTTTGGCTTAACCGGTTGCCGCTTTAGCCAGGCTTCCTTATCTCTTATGTCACGGTCGAAAAGAAAGCGGTTAAGCATCAGTTCCCCGAAGGACACCGAGGCCGAAAGCGAGGTTTTTGGCGCTGTTAGTCGCCGGATAATCATTATCAGCACCATAGCTAAAAATCCCCAAGTCATCTCTGGTGGTTTATTGGCTATCCAGCTAACTAAAGGCGCAGAGGCTACACCGGCTCCCACCCCTATCGGCACGTTGTGGATGAGAAATGCTCCGATAAAGCAGATAGCTACAGCGACTATTGTTTCCCAAGGCACTAACCAGTTCATCAAGGGTAAGATAAAGGCGACCCCTAGCGTGGTCAGCATACCCCGCCCCCCACTAAAACGAAGGAAAACTGGCCAGTTGTGCCCGACAATTGCCGCCAGACCTATAGCTGCCTGCTGACCGATGCCCAGCCCCAAAAGCTGAGCTACACACACCAGCGGCATCCCCTTAGCTAAATCAAAGATGCTGACCGCAACACCTACCCATTTGTGGGTTAACTTCATCACGTTGGCGGCGCCGACATTACCGCTGCCATATTGCCTGATGTCTACCCCCCGTGACCACCTGACGGCTAAATAAGCGGTGGGAACTGAACCCAGGAGATAGCCACCAACCAGTAATAAAGCAAACTCAACAGTCATAAACTCTCCTCAGAATATAAGGTTGGGGTTTCTTTGTTTTGCCAGGGCTATGAGCTGCTCGGCTGATTCTATTGGCACATTGGCGCCACCAATGGCAGTCTCGGTGGCAGGCTCCAGACCGTGGTAGTCGCTACCACCGGTGGCAATAAGATTATGCCTTCGGGCCAGCCCCACCAGCCGGTTGATTTCTTCTGCGCTGTAGCCATCGTAGTGGGCTTCAATGCCCACCAGGCCGGCTGCCTTTAGCTCTGTAGTCAGCACCTCCGGGTCACCAGCGGTTAAGGGATGGGCCAGCACAGCCAGGCCTCTGGCTTTAACTATTAGCTCCACTGCCTCGGCAGGGGTCATCTTTTCCCGCTCAACATAGGCAGGACCGTCTCGACTTAAATATTCAGTAAATGCCTGTTTAAACGAGCTGATATAGCCCTTCTCCAGCATGGCTTGAGCAATATGGGGACGCCCGATAGAACTGGCGCCAGCTATTTCCTGAACTCGTTGCCAATCGATGTGGATGCCCAAATTCTCCAGCTTAGCCACCATCCCCTGGGCTCGCCTGAGCCGGGAATTCCTGAATCTATCCAGGGTAGATTTAAGCTCAGGGTCAGTATAATCTATGAAGTAGCCGAGGACATGAACCTCGCCCTGAGGGATATCGGTGCTGATTTCAACGCCGGGTATGACCTTAAGCTGAGGGAAGGCTTGAGCCGCCGCCTGGGCTGGGGCGATTCCGTCCACGGTATCGTGGTCGGTCAGGGCGATATAGGTTAACCCCCGCCCCGCCGCCTCCTTGATGATGTCTGCCGGCGCAAGTCGGCCGTCAGAGGCGGTGGAGTGTATATGGAGGTCAACCTGGCTCACCGCTATTCCACCTCCTGATAGATTCGGTCAATGCTCAGTGCCTTTCCACTGTCATCATCCACCTTTACCATTATGGCGTTAAAGGCGGTTTTACCCTTACCCACCGATAAACGATGGGGTATTCCGGTCAGAAAGCGCTGAATTACCGCCTCGGCGTCATCACCTATAACTGAATCTATAGGACCGGTCATACCGATGTCGGTGACATAAGCCGTGCCGTGGGGAAGCAACTGGGCATCGATAGTTCCCACATGGGTGTGGGTGCCGAGCACGGCGCTGACCCGCCCGTCCAGATACCGCCCCATTGCCACCTTCTCTGAAGTTGCCTCGGCGTGGAAATCAACAATGATAATTTGCTGTTCAAGCTCACTTAGCAGCTGGTCCATAGCTCTAAACGGGCAATCGAAATTACCGATAAAGGTCCTGCCCATCAAATTAACTACCGCCACTTGACCAATGGCTATATATCCTTTACCCGGCACCACCGCCGGATAATTTAATGGGCGAATTATGGGCATCTCGCCATCAAGGTAGGGAATAATCTCCTTCTGCGCCCAGATGTGGTTACCCGAGGTAATCACATCAACACCGGCATCGAGTAGCTCCCTGGCGGTGGATAAGGTCAGCCCTATGCCGCCGGCGGCATTCTCGCCATTGGCAATAACCAGGTCTAAGCCGTATTGCTGGCGAAGGCCTGGTAAAAGCTGGCTTACTGCTCTCCTACCAGGCCTGCCGACTATATCACCTATTGCCAATATCAGCACTAGCTTTCCTACTTAGCGTAATCTATAGCTCTTGTCTCCCTGAGCACGGTAACCTTTATTTGCCCCGGATACTCCACGCCCTCTTCTATCTTCTTAACGATGTCTCGGGCGAGCCTCATTGCCCCCAGGTCATCAATCTCTTCTGGCTTAACCAGGATACGAATTTCACGACCGGCTTGGATGGCATAGGACTTCTCTACTCCCTTGAAGCTATTGGCTATATCCTCCAGTTCCTTCAGTCGCTTCAGGTAGTGTTCCAGAGATTCACGCCTTGCTCCAGGTCTGGCGCTACTAATAGCATCAGCCGCGGCTACAATAAAGCCCCAAATGCTGGTAGTGTCGGTCTCAAAGTGGTGCTCAGCGATAGCCTGGACGACCTCAGGGGATTTATCCCATTGCTTAACCAGGTCGGCACCGATGGCAGCGTGAGGGCCTTCTACCTCCCTGTCTACCGCTTTACCAATGTCATGAAGCAGTCCAGCTTTCTTGGCTAGGGCAACATTGGCGCCCAGTTCCCCGGCAATCATGCCAGCGAGATGGGCAACCTCGACGGAATGGTTTAACACGTTCTGTCCATAGCTGGTGCGGTACTTAAGGCGACCGAGCAGCTTGATTAGCTCGGGGCGCAGTGCCTGTACCCCCACTTGGTAGGCTGCCTGCTCTCCGGCAGTGTAGATAGCTGCATCTACCTCCTCCTTGGTCTTGTTTACCACCTCTTCAATGCGGGCTGGGTGGATACGACCGTCTAAGATGAGCTTGGTTAAAGCCAGGCGGGCTATCTCTCGTCGCACCGGGTCAAAGCTAGATAGGGTCACTGCCTCAGGGGTATCATCAACTATGAGGTCAACCCCGGTAGCCTGCTCCAGAGCTCTAATATTACGCCCCTCCCGTCCAATAAGCCGCCCCTTCATCTCGTCACTGGGGAGGGGAACAGCCGCCACCGTTGTTTCCGATACCACATCGGAGGCGCTGCGCTGTATTGCCTGCGCCAGAATCTCTTGAGCTTTCTTATCGGCTTCCTCTTTTAACTTAATTTCCCATTCCCGGAGGCGTCGCGAAGTTTCATCCTGCATCTCAGTATCTATGGTATCAAGGAAGATTTGTTTTGCCTCGGCGGTGGACATGCCTGAAATCAGCTCTAGCTGCTTTAACTGCCTATCTCTAATCTCTCCAAGTTCACTGCGTATGGACTCTATTCCCTTTTCCTTGTTGGCCAGATTGCGCTCACGTTGATCCACACCTTCTAGCTTATGCTCCAGTGACTCCGTTTTTTGCGACAGGCGGTTTTCCTGGCGCTGCAACTCAGCGCGCCGTTCTCGATATTCGGCGTCAGTTGATGCCTTGATTTTCTCCGCTTCCTGTTTTGCCTCATCGAGTATTTTCTTGGACTCAGCACTGGCTTCAGCCGCTATCTTGGAGGCTCTCCTCTGGGCGAGGCGAAGCTGGCGGTTTACCATCATCCTCCTGAAGAGGAAGATAGCCATGCCGCCAAAGACTACGCCTATGACGAAGCTAAAGAAAACAGCTAAGATTGGTCCTACTCCCGTTACTTCCATTTTTCACCCCCCTTTATTATTGACTTTCCATCCTCTCTTCGGGAATAGGTTATAGATAGCTAATACTAACCATTTTGCCTATTTCAGGTCAAGGTAAGATGCTATCTAGACCTACTCCCCATTTCCTGCCACACCTGTTGCACAGTATGATTTATCACTCCGTAACCAAAACCGCGACGCTTGAGATATTCACCCAGCCGACGACGAAAGCTCTGATAATCAGCCGTGGGCAAGCTACGAGCCTTGCCCGCAGCTGCCCGATAGGCACTATCTTCATCGTCAACGTCAGCCACCACCTGTTCTATGATGTCCTCGGCTACTCCCTTTTGTCTTAGCTCCGACCTGGTTAACCACTGGCTGCGTGGGCTAAATGATTGGCGGTTATCCTTCCAGAATTGAGCAAAAGCCAAATCATTCACCAGCCCTTGCTCCCTCAGTTTGACCAGCGTTGCCTCCACGTTACCCCCATTAAAACCACGCCGGTGAAGCCGCTGCCTTAGCTCAGCCTCGCTCCGCGGTCGGTAGCCGAGGTAATGGAGGGCAGCGTTAAGGCAGCGCTGGAATAGGTCAGCTCCAGCCAGCGCTTCAATGTCGCCTTCAGATAGCTCTTGCCCCACCCCTAAGCCCTCTCTTACCGCTACCTCGGCTTCCAGACTGAAGGCAAACTTGCCGTCTAAGAATACATTTACCCGCTTTCCCCGCTTCCCTTCACTGATGGCGGTAACCTTTTTCATTCCTCTTTCTCTACCCCTTATTAAAGACATAAGGCTAAGGCATAAGCCTCAGCCTGACTTGATATTGCCTACTAACCTATTCTGTTCGAAATACTCTTTAAGTGTTATGGGTGGTGACGGCTGAGGCTCTAACCCGCTGCTCAATCTCCCCGGCAAGTTCGGGATTTTGGCTCAGGTAGTGTTTGGCATTCTCCCTACCTTGCCCCAGGCGAATGTCACCATAGGAGAAAAAGGCGCCGCTTTTGCTGACTGTCCCCAGCTCCACACCAAGGTCGATAAGATTGCCCACCTTGCTTATCCCATGGTCAAACATGATGTCAAACTGAGCATTTTTGAATGGAGGGGCAATCTTATTCTTGACCACCTTAGCCCGGATAAGGCTGCCTATTGCTACGTCTCCCTGCTTGATAGTTTCAATGCGCCTCAGGTCTATCCTTACCGAGCTATAGAATTTCAGAGCCCTGCCCCCTGGCGTCACCTCGGGATTACCAAAGATAATACCAACCTTTTCTCTTAGCTGGTTGATGAATATCACTGCTGTGCCCGACTTACCGATAGCGGCAGCTAGCTTTCTTAGGGCTTGAGACATCAGGCGGGCTTGTAAGCCAACATGAGCATCCCCCATCTCTCCCTCAATTTCAGCCCGGGGTACCAATGCCGCTACACTATCAATCACTATGACATCAACAGCCCCGCTCCTGACCAGCGCCTCGGTAATCTCCAGGGCCTGCTCTCCGGTATCAGGTTGAGAGATGAGCAGGTCATTAACATTGACGCCGCAATTGGCAGCATAAGAAGGGTCCAGAGCGTGCTCGGCATCAATATAGGCGGCTGTACCTTCCAGGTTTTGTGCTTCGGCAATTATATGTTGAGCCAAAGTGGTTTTCCCTGATGCCTCGGGGCCAAATATCTCGGTAATCCGCCCCCTGGGGATACCGCCTATACCTAAAGCTAGGTCTAACGCCAACGAGCCGCTGGGGATAGCCCCCACCTTTGTCGGAGGGGTCTCTCCCAGCTTCATCACTGAGCCTTTACCAAATCGCTTCTCTATCTGGCTGATAGCCAGCTCTAGCGCCTTAACTTTCTCTGTGGTCATATTCGCCTACTTGCATCATAGCACAGACGCCCCCTCAAAACAAGAGATTTTTTCGTTCTAGCGCCTTGGTGAAATCTTAATTTTATGCCCCTCCCTTACAAGGGAGGGGGAGTAGTTCCGAGTTGTTTTCTACCCACCCGCCCGC
>Ga0315537_1003318_pt1 | contig 11981 bp, 10 predicted proteins | sample SalMarSW160270MG_FD_203091 | JGI IMG/M metagenome (GOLD analysis project Ga0315537, IMG submission 203091) | Salt marsh sediment microbial communities from the Plum Island Ecosystem LTER, Massachusetts, United States - Salt Marsh Sediment SW1602-70 ... | reverse complement strand
ACCTCGCTCACGAGTGGGCCAAGCTCAAAGCGTCTCCTCTGCGGCGGCGTTTCCTGCGCCTGACCGAAGTCGAGGGTCTGAACGCAGAGCCTAATGGCGCGGTCGAGCGAGGCGATCAGCTTCGGCACAAGGCGTTGCACCGTTGGATCTTTGACCGCGATCAAGCGGTCCGACAGGAGCTGGGCGCTCGACAGCATGTTGCGCAAGTCGTGGCTGACCTTGCTCACGGCAAGGCCGAGCGCCGCGAGGCGCGTCTTCTGCGACAACGTCTCCGACAGCTCGTGCTGCATGGTGGCGAGCTCACGCTCGGCTGTCCCAATCTCGTCGCGCCGCGACGATGGCGTGATGATCCGGGTCCGGTCCTCGGGCCGCTCGGCGAAGCGCACCATATTCCAGGTGAGCCTGGTCATGGGCTTCACCAGAAGCGCATTGAGGGCGAGGTAGACCAGCGCCGCGGTGATGATCGAGATGAGGACCGACAGACCCAGAATGTCGAGCCCGTAGTTCAGCATCGCAGCCTTCAGCGGTCCCTCCTCCATCACCACGTCGATGGTCTCGCCGTGATCGAAGCCCGGCTCGCCGACGACGCGGATGATGCGGTCTTTCGGCGCGACATAAACCATGAGCGCGTCGGTGATCAGGGTGAGCCAGGAGGCGTTGCGCAAATCGTACGCGGCGTCGATCTCCGCCGGCATATCCATCTCGATGACAAGCACGCGGGCATCCGCCCGCTTCACGGCGATCGCTTTCACGCGGGCGCTGTCCAGGAGCTCGTTGCGGAGCATAGAGGGAAGCTGGCCGCCAGGGGCAGCCTCTGCGGCAAGCGATGCGATCTGTGCCGCCGCAAGCCGCTCCATCAGCCATTGGCGGCGAAAACTGGAGACCGACGGCACGAAGACGAGCACCTCGGCCACCATGACGAACAGGATGGTGAGCAGCAGAAGCTTGGTCGAGAGCCCCGCGACACCGCGGGAGCCTCGCTTGGTTTCCGGCAGTTTGTTTTGCGCCTCGTCGGCCACCGGCAACACTCTCAAATTCATCCAGACTCTTCCGGGCCGCCGATCTTACGGCCCAAGCCCTAATTCTAGACGAAAGAGCTTTTAGACAAAAATCGGGCGGTTTTGCCGGAAACGCAGAGGTCAGCCCAGTTTGCGCAACAGGCCGATGATCGTGCGCAGCCAGTTCTTGGACAGGGTAGGCTGATAATAGGCGTAGGCCACGCGCTTGGAGAGCTCCGACAGGGTCGGGTACGGCAGGACGAGCGAGATCAGATCGCCGATACGTATGTCCTTGGCCATGGCCATGATCCACAGCTGAAGCAACTCGCCGGCTTCGGCGCCGACGATGGTGACGCCGAGAATAGTCCCGTCCTTCTTGGTGATGACCTTGATGAAGCCTTCCGTCTGGCGCTCGCATTGGGCGCGGTCGTTGTCGGCATACGGCCAGCGGTAGATGCGGATGCGGCGATGCTTCTTGTGCGCCCCCGCTTCCGTAAGGCCGATCTGGGCGAGCTCCGGGTCGGTATAGATGACCCGAGGGATGTTCACGGCGCTGACATCGGGCTTGAGCCGGAACAGCGCGTTCCTGATGACGATGCCGGCGTGATAATTGGCGAGATGCGTGAATTGTTGCCCGCCCACGGCATCGCCGACGGCGTAGACGCGGCGATTGGTGGTTCTGAGCTGCTCGCTGACCTTGATGCCATCGTCGGTATGGGCGATGCCGGCGCGGTCGAGGCTGAGCGGCTTTAGATTCGGCTTGCGGCCCGTGGCCACGAGAAGGTGCGTGCCTTTGATGATGACGCTTTCGCCGTCCTTGTGGAAATGCACGGCGACGCCCTGCACCGACGGCTCGACGCGCTCAACCCGCGTGTTCGAATAGAGGACGACCTCGGTATCCTGCAACCGCTTGAGCAGCACCCTTGCGGCTTCGGGATCCTCGTGCGGCAAGATGTCAGCCATATCGAAGATGGTGACATGGGAGCCGAGCATGCGATGCGCCTGGCCGAGCTCGAGCCCGATAGGACCGCCGCCAAGCACGATCAGATGTTGGATGCGTTCGCTAACATCGAAGATGGTCTCGTTAGTGAGATACGGCACCTCGTCGAGGCCGGGGATAGACGGGATCGTGGGCGAGGAGCCGGTGGCAATGACGAAGCGACGCGCGCGGACCAGAACGCGGCCGGCCTCGACGGTGAACTTGTCGAGAAAGTTGGCTTGCGCCTGGATGACGCGGACGCCAAGCCCGGTGAAGCGCTCGACGGAATCGTTCGGCGCGATGGCGGCGATGACACCGTGAACGTGATCGTGGACGCCGCGATGGTCAATCTGCGCCTCCAGCACGTCGATGCCGAAGGTGGAAGCGGTGCGGACCGCATCGGCGCGCTTGCCCGCCGCAAGCAGCGCCTTGGAGGGCACGCAGCCATAGTTGAGGCAATCGCCGCCCATGAGGCCTTTCTCGATGAGCACGACCGGCACGCCGAACTGGGCCGCCGCCGCCGCAACCGAAAGACCGCCTGAGCCTCCGCCAATAACGCAGAGGTCGGGCTTCAACACCTCTTCCATGATTGCCTAGTCCCCCTTAGCCGCCTCAGGTGCCCGCCGCCGGAACCATTTTAACGCCACCGGAATGAGCGACACGAGCCCCAGCGCCACCAATCCCGCAATCAGCTCCGGCGTCAGCAATGCGCTGGGATCGAGCCCGTACGGGCACAACTCTTGACCCCTCTCTGCCGCCTTGGCAAGGCAGGCTTGGTGCGCAGCTTGCTGTGCCGCGATGACGCTGTCGAGCCCATTTCCCGCCAGCGCGAAGGCAAACGTGCCCGGGATAATGCCAAGGAACGTCGTCACCACATAGGTCGAGAACCGGACGCCGAGCAGGCCCGGGGCGAGGTTGACGAGCCAGAACGGGAAGATCGGCACGAGCCGTAAGAACAGAAGATAGCTAAAGGCGTCCTCGTGGAAGCCTTCCCGGAAGCGTGTGAGCCAAGGTCCGGCGCGCGCCTCCAACACATCGCTCAGTGCGCTCTTGGCGATAACGAACACGACCGTCGCGCCGATAGTCGCGGCGATCACCGAGGCAATGCCACCCAGAATCCAGCCGAACAGGAAGCCGCCGGCAATGGTCAAGACCGCACCGCCGGGCAGCGACAGCGCCACGGAGACGGCGTAAAGCGCGACGAAGGCAGCGAGCGCGAGCAGGAAGTTGCCCTCGATGAGAGCGCGCAAGGTGTCGCGGTTCTCGGCCAGCTGCTCAAGGGTGAGGTAGCGTTGCCAGCCCATGGCGAAGACGAGACCGCCGGCCGCGATTAGGAGAAGAAGGGGCCAAAGACGCTTGAGCCAGCTTGTGGCGCCGCGCGCCAGGTCCGAGACGGTGTCCATGCTCAAGGGTACTCCTTGGCTGCCAACAGCCAAGACATAGGCAGACCCCATCCCCCCTGGAAACGCCTTTTCGCGCCCTTGTGAAGGGCCGTCCACTCGATGTGATGCGCATGCGTTGGGGACGAACGTAACGGGCTGGCTTGTGTGAGGCGGCTTTTCACCCGCATCAGGAAGGAGCGTTCCCTGATTAACCGACTTTGGTGGACCGCCATAACTCCTAAGAATCGGGCCCGATTGATTGACTTGCGGGCGTCCGCAACTTATAAGCCGCCCCGAAGCTTGAGCCGCCAAGCGCCGGCCCCATTGCTCCGGGGGCCACGGCCGGACGGCAGGAGAAAGTCCTTGAAACGCACCTATCAACCATCGCGGCTCGTCCGCAAGCGGCGCCACGGTTTTCGCGCCCGCATGGCGACCAAAGCTGGCCGCAAGGTGCTCGCGCGGCGCAGGGCCAAGGGGCGCAAGCGCCTGTCAGCCTAAAGCGGCGCGAGCCGCTCACCCGGTGACGGCCATCGGACGTCTCAAGACCCGTTCTGAATTCCTTTACGTGAAGGGCGGAACGCGCTTTGCCACGCCCTCGCTTGTGCTTCAGGCGCGCCGCCGGAGCGCCAGATCGGCCGCAGCCCCCCATCTCGCCCGGTTCGGCTTCACCGCGACCAAAAGCCTCGGCGGGGCGGTCGTCCGCAACCGCGCCCGTAGGCGACTCAAGGAGGCGGTGCGCCTCACGGGGCCAGCCCACGCGGCAGAAGGCTATGATTATGTGTTGATCGCGCGGGGAGGCACGGTACAACGGCCCTTCACCGAGCTGATCAAGGACCTTGAACGCGCGCTGGGCAAGGTGCACGAGCCCTCTTCGGCAAGGACGCGCCGTAAGACCAAGACTGATTAGCTTCTTCCCTTCGCGCTTCGCGGACGAAAGCGGCCCTTGAGCTGAAAGCGACATGGACGAGAACAACCGCAATTTTATCCTCGCTATCGTGCTGTCGATGGTCGTGCTGTTCGCCTGGCAGTTCTTCTTCGTGCCGGAAAAGCCGAAGGAACCAGTGCAGCAGAGCCAAGAGCAGCAACAGCCCCAAGAGCAGCAGCAGCCCCAAGAGCAGCAGCAGACTGGGCAGGGAACGACCACGCCTTCCGCGGAAGGTGAGACGCCGAAGGTCAGCGAGACGCCGAAGGTCGGCAGCGCCCAACAGACTCAGGCTGCGTCCGCCGGACTCACCCGCGCGGAGGCGCTTGCCGCCTCGCCGCGCGTCAAGATCGACACGCCAGCCATCCGGGGCTCTATCGCGCTCAAGGGCGCGCGCCTCGACGACGTGATCCTCAAGGACTACCACGTCACGGTAAAGCCCGACAGTCCTGAGGTCACTCTCTTGTCGCCGGCTGGCGGCCCGGACGCCTATTACGCCGAGCGCGGCTTCGTCAACTCCGGCGGAGAGCATGTCGCCCTTCCCGCGGGCGACACGCTGTGGACTGCGCAAAGCCAAGGGCCGCTCACACCGCGGTCGCCCGTCGTCCTCACGTACGACAATGGCGAGGGACTCAAATTCACCCGCACCATCTCGGTCGACGACAAATACATGTTCACGATCGACGACAAGGTGACCAATACCGGTGCCTCTGCCGTCACGATCTATCCTTACGGCCTCGTGTCGCGGCATGGAGAGCCGAAGACGAAGAGCTACTACATTCTCCATGAGGGCCTGATCGGCGTGGTCGACGATGGACTTCAGGAGATCAGCTACAAGAAGGCGGTCAAGAACCCGCCATCCACGTTCAAGAGCAAGGAAGGCTGGCTCGGCATCACCGACAAATACTGGGCCGCGGTGGTGATTCCCCAGCAGGGCAAGAGCTTCGATGCGAAGTTCGCCGGCGCCGAAAAGAACGACCAGCCGCACTTCCAAGCGGATTACGTCATGGGGCCGGTGTCGATCAAACCGGGCGGCACCGCCGAGGTCAAAGGCAACGTGTTTGCCGGCGCCAAGCAGGTCAACCTGGTCGACGCCTATGCCAAGAGCTACGGCATCCCCAAATTCGATCTCCTGATCGATTGGGGCTGGTTCTACTTCCTGACCAAGCCGATGTTCTTCGCGCTCGACTTCTTCTACAAGCTCGTCGGCAATTTCGGCATTGCCATCCTCATCGTGACGTTCTGCATCAAGCTCGTGCTGTTCCCGCTCGCCAACAAGTCCTACGTGGCGATGAGCAAGATGAAGAAGCTCGGGCCGGAGATGCAGAAGATCAAGGAGCGCTACGCCGACGACCGCATGCGCCAGCAGCAGGCGATGATGGAGATGTACAAGAAGGAGAAGGTGAACCCGGCCTCAGGCTGTTTGCCGATCGTCGTGCAAATCCCGGTATTCTTCTCGCTCTATAAGGTGCTATTCGTCACCATCGAGATGCGGCATGCGCCGTTTTTCGGCTGGATCAAGGATCTATCGGCGCCCGATCCCACTAGTGTGTTTAATCTGTTCGGCCTGATCCCGTGGCACCCGCCCATTGTCCTCATGATTGGCGCTTGGCCAATCATCATGGGCTTCACCATGTGGATCCAGATGAAGCTGAACCCGACGCCGCCGGATCCCATCCAGCAGAAGATCTTCACCTGGATGCCGGTGTTCTTCACCTATCTGCTTGCCTCCTTCCCGGCCGGGCTTGTGATCTACTGGGCGTGGAACAACACGCTGTCGGTGATCCAGCAGTCAGTCATCATGGCGCGCCAGGGCGTGGAGATCCCGCTTTTGGAGAATCTCGGTCTGAAGCCGAAGAAGGCGCCCGAGGACGAGAAGGCGGAAAAGGCCGCGCATGAGAAGCAGTCGGCCAAGGCCTCGCGGCGAGCGAGCCGCGCGGCGAAGCAGGCAAAAGCCTCGAAGCCAGCCGAAGGCGAGGCCGGCGCAACGCGCGAGTCCGAGGCAAAGACCGCCGATGAGGCGAAGCCATCGGAATCCGCCACACCAGCGGACGGCCAGAGCAACGAGGACCGCCCGGCTTAGACGCCCGTCATCGTTCTTGTCATTGCCCGCGAAGGCGGGCACTTCATGGCGATGGAGAATCTCGAATTCACCGCCGAGGCGATCGCGCGCGGCGAGGCACTGTTCAAGGCTCCGTGCGTGTTCGTCAAAGGCGTCACCAGCATCGAGGCCTTGCCGGACGACGGTCGCGCCGAGGTCGCGTTCGCCGGGCGCTCTAATGTGGGGAAGTCGAGCCTGATCAACGCGCTCACCGGCCGTAAGACGCTGGCGCGCGTGTCGGTAACGCCGGGGCGTACGCGGGAGATCAATTTCTTCACGCTGGGACCCGAAGGCGCGCTCTATCTCGTAGACATGCCGGGCTACGGCTATGCCAAAGCGCCGAAATCCGCCGTCAAAGGCTGGACGCGCCTGATCGGCGACTATCTCAAGGGGCGCCGGGAGCTGAAGCGCGTGTTCCTCCTGATCGACGCCCGCCACGGCATCAAGGCTAACGACCGCGAAACCATGAAGCTGATGGACGAGGCGGCGGTGTCCTATCAGGCGGTGCTGACCAAGGCCGACAAGCCGAAGCAGAGCGAGTTGGAGGTCGTCATCGCCAAGACGAGCGAAGAGCTCGCCAAGCACCCGGCGGCTTATCCACAGGTGCTCGCCACCTCGGCCCGCACCGGCTCCGGCATCCCGGAGCTCCGCGCCGCGGTTGCCGCTTTGGCACCAAACGGCGTTGTGCCTTAAGGCAAAGCGCCGGTATAAGGCGCACGTGGCCAAGACGAAGACATCCCCGGCAAAGTCGAAGGACCCTGCGCCAGCCAAGGCAGCGGGGCTAGCGGACGTGCTCGCATCCGTGCACGCCAAGGCCAAGGTGCTGTCCGAGGCCCTGCCCTATATGCAGCGCTACGACCGCAAGACGGTGGTGGTGAAATATGGCGGTCACGCCATGGGCGATCCGGAGCTGGCACGCGACTTCGCCCGGGACATCGTGCTCCTGAAGCAGGCCGGCGTGAACCCCGTGGTGGTGCATGGCGGGGGTCCGCAGATCGGCAAGCTCTTGGAGCGGCTCAACATCAAGTCCGAGTTCAAGGGTGGCTTGCGCGTCACCGACCGGGAGACTGTCGACGTGGTCGAGATGGTGCTCGCCGGCTCGGTCAACAAAGAGATCGTGTCGGCGATCAACGACCAGGGCGGCAACGCGGTCGGCATTTGCGGTAAGGACGCCAACCTAATGCGGGCCAAGCGGCTCGAGCGGCGCGTGCGCGATCCGGACTCCAATATCGAGCAGGTCCTGGACCTCGGCTTCGTCGGAGAGCCGGGACTGGTCGAGCCGCATATCATCGATGTCATCATCCATTCGGACCTGATCCCGGTGGTGGCGCCGATCGGCGTCGGCCCCGAGGGCGAGACGCTCAACATCAACGCCGACACGTTCGCCGCCGCGGTCGCCGTTGCTTTGAAGGCAAAGCGGCTCTTGCTGCTCACCGACGTTGACGGCGTGCTCGATAAGGAGGGGCGGTTGATCCGCTCCATGACCACGGCAGAGGCTCAAGGCCTGATCGAAGACGGCACCATCACCAGCGGCATGATCCCCAAGATCGAGAGCTGCATGGACGTGATCGCCGAAGGCGTCGAGGCGGTGGTGATCATCAACGGCAAGGTGCCGCATGCCGTGCTGCTCGAACTCTTCACCGAGCACGGCGCCGGCACCTTGATCGAGCGGCGGCACGCGAGGGACCGCGCGAGGGCACCGCAATGACGGGGGCCTCAGATGTCACCGGCTTCGGCCATGTCGAGACCTGGGTGTTCGATCTCGACAACACGCTCTATCCGGCGGATTGCGACCTGTTCTCCCAGATCGACCGGCGCATGGGCGCCTTCATCGCCGAAGAGCTCGGACTGCCCTTGGACGAGGCGCACAAGCTGCGGCAGCGCTACTACGCAGAGCACGGCACGACGCTCGCTGGCCTCGTGCAGCTTCATGGCATCTGCCCCGATACATTTCTCGATTACGTGCACGACATCGATCTCGGCACGGTGGCGGCAGCGCCGGATTTGGCCGCTGCCATCGATGGGCTACCGGGTCGGAAACTCGTGTTCACCAACGGCTCGCGCAAACATGCGGAAGCCGTCGCGGCGCGGCTCGGAGTGCTCGATCATTTCGAGGATATTTTCGACATCCATGCGCTCGACTACATCCACCCGAAGCCGACGCGCGAGGCCTATGACCGCTTCGTCAAGGCACATGGGATCGCGGCGCCGCGCGCCGCGATGTTCGACGACCTGCCACACAATCTGGAGACAGCGCACGCCATCGGCATGACCACGGTGCTCGTCGACTGCCGCTCGGCGCGGCCCGAGCACCAAGCCAGCGCCGCGTGGACGGACCTACCCGCCCACATCCACCACCGGACCGAGGCACTCGCGCCTTTCCTTGCCGCCATTGGAACCACCCTTGCGGACGAGCCGTTACTGCCGCTGCAAGCGCAGTTCTGCCTGACCTGACGGGGTTTCATGTCTCACGACCATCTCAAGAGCTTCATCGACGGCGCTTTCGATCATGCCTCGGAGATCACACCTGACAGCAAGGGCGTGGTGCGCGATGCCGTGGAGGAAGTGCTGACCCTGCTCGACAAGGGCGAGCTCAGAGTGGCGGAGAAGGTCGGTGCCGAGTGGATCGTGCATCAATGGGTGAAGAAGGCGATCCTGCTGTCGTTCCGCCTGAACGACCCGCATAGGATCGACGGTGGTCCCGACGACTCGTCCTGGTGGGACAAGGTCCCGATCAAGTTCGAGAAGTGGAAGGCCAAGGACTTCAAGGAGGCGGGCTTCCGCGCCGTGCCGGGCGCGGTGGTGCGCCACTCTGCCTATATCGCGCCGGGCGTCGTGCTGATGCCGTCTTTCGTCAATCTCGGGGCGCGCGTCGACTCCGGCACCATGGTGGACACGTGGGCGACGGTCGGCAGTTGCGCGCAAATCGGCAAGAACGTGCATCTCTCAGGTGGCGCGGGCATCGGCGGGGTGCTGGAGCCGTTGCAGGCGAACCCGGTAATCATCGAGGACAATTGCTTCATCGGTGCCCGTGCCGAGGTGGCCGAAGGCGTCATCATCGGAGAGGGCTCGGTGCTCTCCATGGGCGTCTATCTCGGCCAATCGACCAAGATCATCGACCGCGCCACGGGCTTCGTGCATCAAGGCCGCGTGCCGCCCTACTCCGTGGTGGTTTCGGGCTCGATGCCTGGCAAGGCTCTGCCGGACGGATCGCCGGGCCCGTCGCTCTATTGCGCGGTGATCGTGAAGACAGTGGACGAGAAGACGCGCGCCAAGACCTCGATTAACGAGCTTCTCCGCGACTAAGAGCGGTCCAGCCCCGGGCCGCGGGACCTTATCCCTGAGGCTAGGCTCACGCGGATGGGATCATATCCCCTTCGCAAGCCGTCCATTCGGCCTTAAAACGAACCCGACTCGCAAGGCCGGACGAGGGGGAGGCAATGGACCTGCAATATGTTTTCACATCATTGGACGGGCGCATAAACCGGGCCAAGTGGTGGGCCGGCATGGTCATCATTGCGATCGTCAGCCTGGTGCTCAATTTCATCATCGAGTTCATTTTCGGCCACGGCTTTTTCGGCGGCTTTCTGGCCACGCTTTTGGCCCTCGCCCTTTTTTACCCAAGCTTTGCGGTGTGCGCGAAGCGCTTCCAGGACCGCGACAGGCCTGGAAAAACCGCGCTTTATGGCTTGGTGCCCGTGCTGATCGCCAATCTGTTCCAGATCTGGGGCCTGACCGGGGCGCCGCAGGCGCCCAACGGGCTTGGCTGGCTGTGCACCCTCATCAATTTGGGCGTCGGCCTGTGGTTCCTCATCGACCTCGGTATCCTCAAAGGGACGCCAGGGCAGAACCATTTCGGGGGCGACCCGCTGGCAGCCATCAGCTGAGCCCGCCATTTAACGGCCGCGCAAGGCAAATCACCGAAGAGGGAGGGTTTCCGGCCGCTTGCCAGGTGGGCAGGCGGCCGTCATGTTGCGCCCGTGGCACTCCGCCGCGTTCGAACCAGGTGTCGATCCCATGACCACGCTCGGCGAGAAGGCCGTCGCGCTCGCGCAAGACTTGATCCGCTGTCCCAGCGTCACGCCCAAGGATGCCGGCGCGCTCGCCGCGCTGATCGAGCCGCTGAAGAAGGGGCGATTCGTCTGCGACCGCCTCACCTTCACTGGGGACGGGACGCCGGCCATCGACAACCTGGTCGCGCGCATCGGCGAGGGCCCGCCGCATCTTTGCTTCTGCGGACATACCGACGTCGTGCCGCCGGGGGACGAGACCTTGTGGCGCCATCCCCCCTTTGCCGCGGAGATCGCAAGCGGCGTGCTCTACGGCCGCGGCGCCTCCGACATGAAGGGGGCGATCGCCTGTTTCGTGGCGGCGGCGATGGACTACGCCAAGGCGAAGAACCGCGATATCGACGGCACGATCAGCCTGCTCATCACTGGCGACGAGGAAGGCCCCTCCATCAACGGCACGAGAAAAGTGCTCAAGTGGATGGAGCAGCAGGGTCTTAAACCCGACCACTGCATCGTCGGCGAGCCGTCGAACTCCACGAAGCTCGGCGAGACTATCAAGATCGGGCGCCGCGGCAGCCTGAACGGGCGGCTAACCGTCAAAGGCCAGCAAGGCCATGTCGCCTATCCTCATCTTGCCGCAAATCCGGTCAAAGGCATCGTCACAGTGCTGGCGAAGCTCTACGACGCGCCGCTCGACTACGGCAGCGCGCATTTCTCGCCGTCGAATCTCGAAGTGACCAGTATCGACGTGGACAATCCGGCAACCAACGTGATCCCAGCGGCGGCCGAGGCCAAGTTCAACATCCGCTACAACGACCGGCACAAACCGGACTCGCTGCAGGCGATGCTGCGCGAGCAGGTCGCAGCGACGCTGTCGGGGACGGAGCTGACCTTCACGCTCGCGTTCGAACCCCCGGGCGATGTCTTCGTCACCGAGCCCGGCCAGCTCGATGCGCTGCTGAGCGAGGCAGTGAACGAGGTGACGGGCCTTACACCGTCGCTTTCTACCGACGGCGGGACGTCGGACGCTCGCTTCGTCAAGGACTATTGTCCCGTCGTCGAGTTCGGCCTCACCACCGAGACGATCCACAAGACCGACGAGAACGTCACGCTCGCCAATCTGGAGCAGCTAACCGCGATCTATCGCCGCTTCATCGAACGTTATTTCGAGAGGTTCGCAGGGGGCAGCGATGGCGGGTGACAGCCGGCCGATCGGGGTCTTCGACTCCGGCATGGGCGGCTTGACGGTCCTGCGCGCACTGGCGGCGCGGCTGCCGCATGAGCGCTTCGTCTATCTCGGCGACACCGCGCGGCTGCCCTACGGCACCAAGAGCGCCGAGACCGTGCAGGCTTACGCCCTGCAGGCGACGCGCCTGCTCATGGGCGAAGGCGTGAAGATGGTGGTGATCGCCTGCAACACTGCGTCCGCCGTCGCACTTCCCGTGCTCCAAGAGGCGTGGGACCCGGTGCCGGTGATCGGCGTGATCGAGCCCGGCGCGCGCGCCGGCGTTGCCGCCACCAAGAACAAGCGCATCGCCGTGATCGCAACCGAAGGCACTGTGAAAGGCGGCGCCTATGCGCGAGCCATT
>Ga0315537_1003317_pt1 | contig 11982 bp, 10 predicted proteins | sample SalMarSW160270MG_FD_203091 | JGI IMG/M metagenome (GOLD analysis project Ga0315537, IMG submission 203091) | Salt marsh sediment microbial communities from the Plum Island Ecosystem LTER, Massachusetts, United States - Salt Marsh Sediment SW1602-70 ... | reverse complement strand
TCGGGCGCGATATTAATGTCGCTGTTAAATTAGGCGGACCTGACCCTAAAGGCAATCCCCGCCTTCGTATTGCGATACAGAACGCAAAAAGTGTCAATATGCCGAAGGACCGAGTAGAAGCCGCTATTAAACGCGCTTCTCAAAAAGATACAACAGGGTATGACGAAATTGTATATGAAGGATATGCACCGTACGGCATTGCAGTTGTAGTTGAATGTACAACAGATAATCCAACCCGCACTGTCGCAAACATCAGGCATTACTTTACAAAAGGCGGCGGATCGCTGGGTTCTTCCGGTTCTCTTATGTTTATGTTCGAACGCAAAGGACTTATCCGCGCCGAAGCCTCAAAAATATCAGACCTTGATGAGTTCGAACTTGAATTGATCGATCATGGATTAGACGATCTTGTTCAACACGAAAAAGAACTGCTTATTTATACTTCGTTCCAGGACTATGGCAAGATGCTGAAGTATTTCGAAAAAAAAGGAATTGAGGTTATTAGTTCCGAGCTTCAATATCTTCCCTCAACAACAAAAGAATTATCCGAAGAACAAACAAAAGAAGTGAAGGAACTGCTGGATAAAATTGAAGAAGACGATGACGTGCAGTCGGTCTTTCATAACTTGGCATAAATACTTTTACTTTTTATCGCATTCTTTACTGCTTACACTGCGGTTCCTTCCTTTCTACGACATCGAAGAATTAACTGTCTATGTATCAAGAAGCATACAATATGGATAGAGATGTGGACAATCCGATAAATATGGTCATACAATTCTACTTATAAATGGGCACTTCTACTGGCACGTTGCTTGCTCTTATCACTACAAGTGAAAATCGGATACGAGGTGCATTATGAAACGAATACTATTTTTCTTGTTGATGATAAGCATTATTATTGCGCTGGATCAAAAATCCTGGACAGCACCCAATCCAAACCATATTGATATTGGTGTTAGTATCGGATTTTTTCATTCTTCTCTCTCTCCTCACGGGGAATGGATTGAAATGGAATCGGGATTCCGAGTCTGGCGACCCATAAATATTCAGAATCACTGGCGTCCGTATCTTTTAGGACGATGGATTTGGACAGATTATGGATGGTATTGGATGTCGAACGAATCATTTGGCTGGATTACTTATCACTATGGCCGTTGGTATAATGATGACTACTATGGATGGATATGGGTACCGGATGACGTCTGGGGGCCTGCTTGGGTCGAATGGCGGTATGATAACAGCTATATCGGCTGGGCACCTCTGCCTCCGTATGCAACATTCAGTGTTTCATTCGGAATAAGTTTTACAACGCATTGGACTACTCCTGTTCATTATTGGAACTTCATTCCGTATCATCACTTCGGCAATGTTATCCATTATAAAGATATTGCGTCAGTTGGACAAACAAGACGTCTTATTCGCACAACACGAACCGGTTTGCAGTATAAAGTAAGTAACGGCCGCATCATCAATCGCGGCGTTGATATAGCAATTATTGAGCGGCGCGGTAAAAAACGAATTTCAAGGGTACAAGTACAGGTTATGCATAAACAGTCGGGAGAACGGATAATTCGATCAAACGGCAATCGCGTTATAGAACGGATTGAAGTCTATCGCCCTACGAAAGATGAAATGCAGCGTGGTATTGTAAGTATTAATGCCCGACGCGGCGACCGGGCTCTTTCAATTGACATGAAAAAGGTCGAACGGCCGCGCATAGAGTCCCGCAAGAATTCAAATGAACGTTCGAACCGTGAATCAGTGAGGTCAGATGCACGGCAGACCGAACGTAACGTTCAACGTAAAGTCCAACAACAAGATAAACGGCTTAACCGTAAAGTAAAAAGTGAGGAACAGACACGTAAATCGACTCCGCGAGTGCAGGGAGGAAAACTGCAGCAGAATAGAAAAGAAATGCGGCGTGAACTCATTCAACGGCATGAACGTAAACAGAATCCTACACCACGGACAACACGTGAAACACTCCAAAAAAGAATAGAACGTACGCGTCAAAGCTCTCCAAGTGCAAAGACCGACAGATCTTCGCGAGAGAAACGCTCAAGTCGCAACGATGATGAATAAAAAGATTAGCAAAATTAAGATCTGGATTTAAGCTCAATACCTTTTTCAGCAACAGTAATTAAATTATCCGTTGTTTTAGCCAATCGCTCAGCCAGACTGATAATTATTTGTCTCGTCATCTTCGGATAATTCTCGATAATATTATCAAGAGATGCATTAAAATGGATTACCCGTGTCGGCTCAAGAGCAATCAATGTAGCGGTTCGGGGAGTGTTAAGGATACTGCTCAATTCACCAAAGACTACTCCATGCTCGCTAAATTCTGCTACATTTTTATCATGCTTAAATACACCTACTCTCCCATTTAACAGGACATACCACCCAACCTCTGCGTCCCCTTCGTTAGCAATGACCTGCTTTTCAGCATATTCCTGAATATTGCTGGAATTCAATAATTCATTTTCCTCAACTAAATTCTTCATCCCTTTTCCCTCTATAGATAATAAATATTAATATTATACATTAAATTCTCTTTAAAATGTTTTCACTCCTGCATCGATCGCTTTTACTGCATTAACGACATCATCAGTAAGGATCTCATTCATACAACGAAAATGACCTTCAGGACAGCTACTGCGACCAATATGAGAACAAGGCCTGCAATAAAGCCCTTTTCGCTCTACGATAATATTCTCTGTACCTATCGGAAAGAAACCAAATTCACGTACCGTCGAACCGAATATCGCTACTATCTTTTTCCCCATTGCAGCAGCAATATGCATCAACCCTGAATCGTTCGTCACAATTATGTCACAGAATTTTATTGCAGCAGCTGTTTCTAATAAAGAAAATTGATCACTATAATCAACCGCATATTCTTCTCCGGATTTACTATTTATCCCCTGCGTAATCATTGCGCATAATGCGGCATCACTCTTGCCTCCAAATATAGCTATTTTAGCTTTAAGTTCATGTGCTAACCTTATTCCCGTTTCAATGAAACGTTCTTCCGGCCAGCGTTTTGTCGCATGTTTAGCTGATGGGCAAAATCCAACTATCTCTTTAAATGTATGAAGTTTAAGAGGAGACATTTTCCCTGATATTCGAGATACCGTTTCATCAGGTATAAAGATTTCCAATCCTTTGGCATCATTTCCTATTCCAAAAGCTTTTAACGGTTCTATGTATCTGCCGGCCACAGAAACAAAATCCTTATAATATTTTTTTTTAAACCTTACCAACATTGTCCGTGCAAGTATCCGCTTATCGATTACTACTGCTTTTTTAGCTCCGCTGTAATAACGAATATATCGGCTCCGCAGGCTGTTGTGTATGTCTATAATCAGATCGTATTTGTTATACCGTATTATTTTTGCCAGCTTATGGAGCTCGCCGAATCCGCCTTGGGTATCGAATTCATAAATAGAATTCAGACCAGGATGATAATGTATAAGCTCGGCATACTGTTTTCGAACAACAAAATCAATTTTCGAAGCAGGAAACCGTTTATATAGAACCCGGATTAACGGTGAAGCGAGTATAATATCTCCGATGGAACTAAATCTGATAATCAATATTTTTTTCAACTCAAGCATCTCATACATAAAGTACATTGATTTCTTTGCAGGCGCAATTATATCCCTCATGTTGTCAAGTTCTCTGACTTCAAATAAACAACCTAATTGATAATAAACTTGAATCCGGCAGAAGTTACCATTGTTTCTTGAATCTCGGCAATTTTTTCTGCATTTTTGTTATACGAATGGTCAAACTGCAGAGAATTCGTATTCTGTTCGTTTTATGAAAGCAATAAAATGATTCTTATATATCCGGCGATAGAAATCAGTCATCACAGCTCTGTCGAGATTGTGCACGGCATCCCCGGTTCGGAACATGTGTATTCAGTTGATCCGGTACAATTAGCAGTTATGTGGCGAGGTGAAAATGCTAAGACACTGCATGTTGTGGATTTGGACGGAATTGCAGAGGGACGTATTGTCAATGAAGACATTATTCGAAGAATGGTCAAAACTGTTGATATTCCGATACAAATGGGCGGCGGGCTGCGAACTTATGATGAAATTAAAAGGGTCTTAAACCTCGGTGTTTATCGAGTATCGATCGCCACTGCTGCCGTCGAACAGCCCGGACTTGTAGAGCAATTGGTAAAAGAATTTGGGACACGAAAAATTGATGTGGCAATCATTTCAGAGGGCGGAAAAGTATCAATTAAGGGAGGCGCAGAAGCTACAGAAATCACACCACTCGATCTTGCCTTAAAAATGGTACATCTTGGCGTATCTCGGATTCTCTATGGTGAACGCGAAGATGGAGAGCATGATAGGACATTGCCGTATAATACACTTAAAGAACTGGCAATCAAGACCGGTGTTCGCATCACAGCTCGTGGAGGCGTTTCGAATTACAAAGACCTTATGCGGCTGCAAGAGCTTGAAAAGTACGGCGTAGATTCTGTAGTCGTCGGAAAACCGTTATACGAAAACCATTTCCCATGCCAGGCGCTTTGGCGCTTAAACGAATTGGCGCTTACTGATCTCGGACCAACACGAAGAATCTAAATGATTATTACAGTTATCGGGCATCTCTGTAAAGATGTTATCCATCTACAGGGGAAAAAAGAAAATCAGCAAGAATTTTTTGGAGGTATTCTATATGCAGTACTTACACTTGCAAATCTGATGAGCGAGAAAGACCGCGTCCAACCGGTCTTCGGTGTCGGACAGGCAGATTATGAGTTGTTGATGGAACGAATCAAACAATATAAGAATATCGATGTAAGCGGAATTTTTAAAATCAAAGGCCCGACAAATCAAGTGCATCTTTTTTTTCAGAAAGATTCGCAAACGAGGATAGAATGCTCCAAACACATCTCGCCACCTATTCCATTCAATCGTATCAAATCATACCTTGACGGCGACGCTGTGCTTATCAATATGATTTCAGGATCGGACATAACATTGGAAACACTGGATTACATCAGAATGGAAATACGCGAACGCGGGATCCCAATCCATTTCGATTTCCATTCACTGACACTCGGGATCGACCAGGAATTTAAACGTTTCCATCGTCCTCTTACAGACTGGCGCCGCTGGTGCTTTATGCTCAACTCTATCCAGATGAATGAAGAAGAAGCACTTGGTCTTTCGGCCGAACGGTACGACGAAACTACACTAATCAACCAATTAATGACACTAATGGTCGAAACACTGGTAATTACCCGCAGAGAGCGCGGAGTAACCGTAATCATGCAGGATATTCATAAAAAACTCACACGAAAGGATTTTACGGGCTGTTCGCTGGGCACTGCAATAGATACAACCGGATGCGGGGATGTCTTCGGTGCGGCATTTTTATATCAATATCTCAAATGTAAAGACAGATTTATCGCAGCTGAATTTGCAAATAAGGCAGCAGCTCTTAATACAACTTTTAAGAATACTCAAGAGTTAGATGGGCTTCGTACAAAGCTTGAGCAGCTTGGAATAGTCGTTTCTAAACCGATAAATAACGGGAAACAAACGAATGGTTCTTAAAAGGCGAGATTTCATAATAAAATGATTTTAAAAGAACGAATTGAGTCTTTGTTCACACAAGATATTGATAAAATAGATCGTCGATCTGCAATACAGACATTCAACGAATTAAAGTTCTTTTTAAATGCCGGTGATGTCCGTGCAGCTGCGCCATCATCAGCTGATGGCAACCACGGCGGTTGGGTAGTAAACGACTGGGTAAAGAAGGGAATCTTACTTGGTTTTCGATTCGGTGTACTTACGGATGTTTCAATAGACAAGCATTTCAAATATTTCGACAAAAATACATATCCTTTAAAAAAGATTATACTCGAAAACCAGATAAGAATTGTACCTGGAGGATCATCTGTTCGTGACGGGTCATATATTGCTTCCGGAGTTATGATTATGCCTCCGGCTTATATTAATGTCGGCGCTTATATCGGTAGCGAAACCATGATCGATTCACATGCATTGGTCGGTTCATGTGCACAAGTCGGGAAACGTGTTCATCTTAGCGCAGCAGCTCAAATTGGCGGCGTGTTAGAACCTATCGGAGCCATGCCTGTTATTATTGAAGACGATGTGTTCATAGGCGGTAATTGTGGAATTTTCGAAGGAACTATTGTAAAACAAAGAGCGGTTATTGCAGCAGGCGTTATTTTGACCGGTTCAACTCCGGTATATGATCTGGTCAACGAAAAAATCTATCGAAAAACTAAAGATACGCCTTTAATAATCCCGGAAGGCGCAGTTGTTGTCCCCGGAACCAGAACCACACCTGCTCAATTTGCACTAAAGCATCAAATCTCCTTATATGCTCCGATCATTATTAAATACCGCGACAAGAATACCGATGCTGCCACAATTCTCGAAGAAAGTTTGCGATGAAGCGAATTCTCATTTGCGGGGCTAACGGGCTTCTCGGTCAACGTCTTTCACTTATGCTCAGCACCCAGACTGATTATGAAGTACTGAATACTTCCATAGAGCGTTCGTTTGTTTTTGATAATATTCTTTTCGATTACAACCAGCTGGATATAATAAATCGGAGCGACGTAAAAAGCCTTTCATCAAGCTTTCAGCCGGACGTGATCTTCAATGCCGCCGGTGTAACAAATGTCGATTGGTGTGAATCAAACCGCGAAGAGACATGGAAGGCCAATGTGACTGCAGTGGAAAATCTTATCGATGCAGCACGAAAGGTCAAAGCAAAACTCGTTCATGTATCAACAGATTACGTATTTAACGGCAAGAACGGCCCATATGATGAAGAAGCTAAACCGCACCCCATCGGATATTACGGCAAATCAAAACTTGCCAGTGAAAACGCCGTGCGTTCTTCTGAAATACCATATACAATACTTCGCACAATCGTTCTCTATGGAAGCGGGATCGGTGTAAAAGCAAATTTTGCTTTGTGGGTAATTAACAACCTTAAATCCGGAAAACAAATAAATGTAGTAGACGACCAAATTGGCAATCCGACATATGTAGGTGATCTGGCGCTTGCAATGATCAAATCATTCGAGTTGAACCGCGGAGGTATTTTTCACATCGGCGGCAGCGAACAACTGAGCAGATTTGATTTTGCTTTACAGATAGCGGATATTTTCAATTTGGATGCATCGTTGATCAAGCGTATTAAGACAAGCGATCTGCATCAAGCATCGCCCCGGCCGATGCTTTCAGGTTTTATTACTCTGAAAGCCGAAACGCAGCTTGGCATGCATTTCTTAAAAGTGAAAGAAGGATTAACATTACTGAAACATGAACTTCAGCATATCGGAAAAAATTGAAAAAGAAGGATAACAATCATGTTAGATTTAAAATTTATCCGTGAGAATCGCGATCTCGTTTGCGCTGGTGCTGAAGCAAAGGGCATCACCGTCAACCTCGATATGTTACTTAATGCCGATGAGCGGCGCAAGGCATTGATTCAGGAAGGAGATATCCTAAAAGCCAAGCGCAATCGAGTATCTGCTCAAGTAGGAAAAATAAAAAAAGAAAGCGGCAACGCGAGCTCAGTAATTGCCGAGATGGAATCGGTAAAAACTCGAATTCAGGAAATTGACAGCGAGATGCGCGAAGTTGAAAAGAACCTGAACGCGCTGTTACTGGCCATACCCAACATTCCGCATCCTTCTGTCCCGATTGGAAAATCCCCGACGGATAACAAAGAAATCTTTCGCTGGGGTGAAATTCCAAAAGTGGACTTCCCTATGAAACCGCATTGGGAGTTGACGGATAAATTCGGCATAGTCGATTTCAATCGCGGCTCGAAAGTTTCCGGTGCGGGATTTCCATTTTATGTCGGCAAAGGTGCCGTATTGGAACGCGCACTCATCAACTTTTTCCTCGATCAAGCAGCTCAACACGGTTACAAAGAAATTGTACCGCCTATTGTTGTCAACGAAGATAGTGCTCGCGGCACAGGACAAATTCCGGACAAAGAGGACTTAATGTACATTGTGGAACGCGACCAGCTTTACATGATTCCGACTGCCGAAGTACCGGTTACAAACTTCCATCGTGACGAACAGATTGCAGAGCATGATCTCCCCATTCGATATGCGGCATATACTCCCTGCCTCCGGCGAGAAGCCGGTTCATATGGTAAAGATGTGCGTGGCTTGAATCGACTCCATCAGTTTGACAAAGTTGAGCTGGTAAAGTTTGTCCACCCCTCAAAATCCTACGAAGAATTAGAATCACTGCGGCAAGACGCCGAACACATCATTCAGCTTCTCTGTCTTCCTTACCATACACTTCTCATGTGCACGGGTGATATGGGATTCACTCAAACTAAGAAATATGATCTTGAAGTATGGGCACCTGGACAGCAAAAATGGCTGGAAGTATCGTCTTGCAGCAACTTTGAATCATTCCAGGCACGACGAATGAATATCAAATTCCGCCCGGAGAACGGCGGCAAGCCGGAAATCGTTCACACTCTGAATGGATCAGGCCTGGCCCTGCCGCGCGTTGTTGCAGCACTTATAGAGCATTATCAAACTCCGGAAGGAAAGATCATTATTCCAAAGGTCTTGCATCAATACACAAAATTTGAAGTAATCGGATAATACAATTCATGAGGCCGCTGCTCCGCCTTAAACCGTATCTTCTTCGTTATAAAAAGACACTCCTTCTCGGACTACTCACAGTCATAGGAAGCAATGTTTTTACGATTGTACAGCCGATGTTTCTCGGCAAAGCAGTAGATGAGTTAAAGTACGGCATCGAAACACATAACTACGTTACCGGCGACCTGCTGATGTGGGCCGGGCTGATCGTCGGTTTTGCACTAATCGCCGGTATATTCACATTTCTAACACGTCAGACGATTATTGTTGTATCGCGGCATATCGAATATGATTTGCGCAATGATTTTCTCTCTCATCTTCAAAAATTATCATATTCATATTTCCAGAATAAACCGACCGGCGATTTAATGGCTCATGCTACCAATGATATCAGCGCAGTCCGAAACGCCGTCGGACCGGGCATTATGTACCCATCCGATACAATCGTTACGTTAACATTTGTTCTATTTATGATGTTCATAAGCAACTGGCAGCTTACATTGATGGCCCTGATTCCTATGCCGCTTGTATCATTTACCGTATACAAGCTTAGCAAATTTGTGAACAAAGTATTTACCGCACGCCAGGAACAATTCTCGCTTCTTACTACCCGCGCTCAAGAGACTCTTTCTGGAATCCGCATCGTGAGAGCATACGGACGTGAAATATACGAAGAACAGCGATTCCGAAAACTCAGCTTTGAATACCTAAAAAAGAATCTTGTTCTCGCAAAAGTGCAGGCTATCATATGGCCTTTAATGTTTGTACTGGTCGGCTTTTCACTTGTCATCACCATCTACTTCGGCGGACTCAAAGTGATCGACGGGCATATGACAATAGGCACACTCACAGCATTCACAGCTTATCTTGGTATGCTCATCTGGCCTATGATCGCTTTTGGCTGGGTTGCCAATATATTGCAGCAAGGCGCTGCTTCGATGGGACGTTTAGCAGCTATTCTGGATACTGAAGCCGAAATTAAAAATACTGAAGCAACAGATCATTCTATTGTAAACATTCAAGGTGCTATTGAATTCCGCAATGTTTCGTTTGTACATAAGGACACAACTAAACCGACATTGAAAAACATAAATCTTAAGATTGAATCCGGAACGACGGTTGCCGTCGTTGGTTATACAGGAACCGGAAAATCCACTTTAGTAAGCCTGATTCCGCGGCTCTATGATATTACAGAAGGAGAATTATTGATCGACGGAATCGACATCCGCAGAATTCCGTTGGAACTGCTGCGCTCAAATATCGGATTTGTCCCTCAGGAAACATTTCTCTTCTCAGAAACGATCTCAGAAAATATTTTGTACGGTGTCGATAACCACGATAAGGAAGGTCTAAATAAGGCCGCAGAAATATCCCAGATTGCCGAAGAGGTGATGAAATTCCCAAAACAATATGAAACTATTATTGGCGAAAGAGGAATCACTCTTTCCGGCGGCCAGAAACAAAGGTCAAGTATTGCCCGCGCTATTATGCGCAATCCAAAGATCCTGATTCTTGATGACGCATTGTCGGCAGTTGATACATATACTGAAGAAATAATTCTTCAACGCTTGCAGGAATTTATGGAAGGCCGCACAAGCATTATCATCAGTCATCGAATATCAACGGTAAAAAATGCTGATTTGATCATTGTTCTTCAGAACGGTGAAATTATTGAACGCGGAAGCCACGATGAATTACTGGCAATCAACGGTATTTACGCCGATTTATACCGGAAACAGCTTTTAGAACAGCAATTGGAAGAGATGTAAAATTAAATTCAAAGTAAAAAGGTAAAAGGAAATAATATGGCTGATAAGCCTATGGATATTCGTGAACGAACTTTTCAATTTGGACTTGAAATAATCAAATCAATCGATAAGATTCCACATACACGAGCGGGGAATGCGATTGCAAACCAACTGATCCGATCCGCTACTTCCATCGGCGCTAACGCACAGGAAGCTCTTGCAGCAAGCAGTAAAGCTGACTTCATCTATAAAACTAATATTGCACTTTGTGAAGCAAGAGAAACACAATATTGGATATGACTGTTAAAGGAATCAAAATTGATTGTTGAGAAAGAAATAGAGACTCTTTTCCAAGAGTCGGATGAAATCACAAGAATTTTCGGTGCAATCGTTAGCACAGCGAGAGGAAAACGAAAGAAATAATGAACAATATTTCACTTTTATCCTTTTACTTATCACTTTTGACTTGAATTATGCAAGAAGAGGAAGTCTTAGGTAAAGCATACGATGCTCGGCTCATGCGGAGGCTATTAAAGCACTTGAAGCCGTATCGCTGGCTTGTCGTCCTCGGGATAGTTCTCAGTCTGCTCGTAAGCGCAATGGAAGCAGTACGTCCGTACTTCACCAAGATCGCAGTGGACACCAACATTGCGCAGAATGACAGACAGGGCTTACTCATTACAATCTTATTGTTCCTGTCAGTTATGATAGCGCGGGGATTCCTGCAATATGCAAATGCATATCTGACACACTGGATCGGGCAGCGTACTATTTTCGATCTCAGGATGGAAATCTTCCAGCACCTTCAACGTCTTTCACTGAAATTCTACGACCGGAATCCTATCGGCAGACTTATCACCCGCCTTACCAATGATGTGGAAGTGCTTAATGAAATGTTTTCATCTGGTATCGTTATGGTTTTTAGCGATGTGTTCACCATTATCGGCATATTCTACTTCATGTTCACAATGAATTGGAAATTAGCGCTTGTTACATTAAGCGTTCTGCCGTTTCTTTTCTATGGCACATTCCTTTTCCGGAGAAAAGCAAGGGAAACATACCGTGATGTCCGCATCCAGATTGCACGAATAAATACATTTATGCAGGAACACATTACCGGTATGCTTGTAGATCAAATATTTAATCGTGAGAAGAAATCCTACGTCAAGTTTTCGAATATTAATGCCGCACATCGCAATGCAAATATCCGATCTGTCTTTTATTATGCGGTTTTTTATCCAGGCGTGGATTTAATAGGTGCAATTGCCGTCGGCCTCATTATCTGGTATGCAGGTTATAACGCATTAGCAGGGATTGTTACTGTAGGGACTGTGATGGCATTTGTCCAATTTAACGAAATGTTCTGGCGTCCAATTCGAGACTTATCGGAGAAATACAATATACTGCAAACAGCAATGGCATCGTCGGAACGAATTTTTCAATTACTGGATGATAAAACAATTATTAAAATCCATCCGGCACCGCAATCGCTGGAGCATGTTAAAGGCAATATTGAATTTCGCAATGTCTGGTTCGCTTACAATCCGCCTTCCGATGAATCACAATCGCCGGATTGGATTTTAAAGAATA
>Ga0315537_1003313_pt1 | contig 11987 bp, 8 predicted proteins | sample SalMarSW160270MG_FD_203091 | JGI IMG/M metagenome (GOLD analysis project Ga0315537, IMG submission 203091) | Salt marsh sediment microbial communities from the Plum Island Ecosystem LTER, Massachusetts, United States - Salt Marsh Sediment SW1602-70 ... | reverse complement strand
CTATCGATTGTGTTTTGGCGAAAGCGTCCTGGCGTATTCCAGTTACCTGCCAGGAGACTTTGACATACGGTTTATCGGTTTTAATTGAAAAAACATTTCCCTTGATTTCTTCACTAATTATGGCCTGGGCAAATGTACCAATAGCTGTTAACTGATATCTGAAATCAGAATTGAGAGATTCAAAATAATCGGGAAGAATGACTGTTGCTTCGCCATTGAGATCAGTAGTAACATTACCATTATAGATATTCATCATATCAGGAGAAGACACATCAGAGTGCTGGAGATACATATGCTCGGGATCATCCGGATGATCAATTCTATATCCTCCGCCGGCTTTGGTATTTGTTCCGGTTGAATGAAGATTGCCGTAACAGTATACGCCATAATTATAGTTGGATGCTCCTGCAGTACCGTATACACCATATCGGGCAGTAAGAAGTTGAGTGGCGCTACCATATACTCCATAATTATATGCTCCACCAGCTGCCGAACCGTAAATACCTTGGGAAAAACCTTCATTTAATGAATCGGTCGCTGTATAAGTGATTCCGCACACTCCACATCTATGCTCCGCATTGGACCATACCCAGGATCTTACACCGTATGTATATATACCTGGTATCAATGCCGACGATGTATGTTCTACATGAGTATAATTTCCTATTAAATTGCCATCTCCTGAATTCTCGAGCCTTGTATAAATTCCATAACGGCCGTCCGCTGAATTATAGTATCGATTAATCCGCATCAATGTGGTATTGCTAGGAGTTTCCAGTCTACCTATACTAATACCATTTTCATCAATAACCATAGTGCTGTCATAAAAAATGGTTTTACCTAAGCCCCCATGATTTCGCGTAAACTTGACTGAGTCATTGAACTGGAATAAATCATTACTGAAATTTGGTGCATAGTAATAGTTGTTGTTATACCAAGTCGCGGCGGTACCGAGGATCTTGTTATTGAGAATATTGGCCGATGGATTAATATCATCATTTGTTATGGTCTCGTCTTCAATTTCATCAGAAGTGACGGCATCGGTTGCAATCTCACTGGCACCAACCGCGTTGGCTGCAATTTCGCTGGGACCGACGGCATTATCGGCTATCTCATCTGAACGCACTGCATTAGCCGCAATTTCGGGATAATTTACTGCATCGGTTGCTATTTCACTGGCGCCGACCGCTCCAGTGGCTATTTCATAATCGGTTACCGCATTCTGGGCGATTTTGGGCTGAGTAATCGCATTATCGGCAATATGGGTAGCATATATAACCCCATCAGCAATCTCACTCGCTCCGACTGCGTTATTATCAATTTCACTGGCACCGACAGCATTGGGCGCAATAGCATCGGATTGGACCGAGTTTGTAGCCATATGGCTCGCATTTATTGCCCCGGTACCAACCGACAAAGTAATATCACCGGATGTTCCACCGCCGGTCAATCCGCTTCCTGCAGTAACTGACGTTATATCACCGTTTCCGACCGCGCCAGGCTCCCATTCCATTACAGAGTTATTCCAGATAATAGTTTCGCCATCGGCAGCGCCTCCACTACCCAAATCAACCAGATCAATACCGCCATCCTGTATATGGTATGTATTTATGGCGTTATTGGCTATTTTGTTTTGAGTTACGGACAAATCGGCAATGCTTATGGCATATTCAGTAGTATCTGATTTCAGCGCCTTAAATGTATAGGCCGATGTAGCAAACGAAGTCCGTCTGCTGATTTCAGGATCGGACCCAACTGTAATACCAAGGTATCTATTGGGCGAATCAAAAATATTATCGGGTAGCGGCGTATTGGATCCAAGCAAATAGTTGAATAAACCATCGATGACCGAAACGTCATGAAATCCTGATGACCAAAGAGAATCGTTCCCATCTTCAGAACCGTAAATGATAAATTTCATTTGATAATCATTATCTTCCACTGGAGTTCCATCCGGGGTAGTCAGCCGCCCTTGGTAATTAATGACATTGGGAACTTCCGCACTGATTGAAATCGCAAAGATAATCAATGCAGTAACCATTAATACGACCCGAGGTATTTGTAACCTGACCATATTATCCTCCAAATATTTGTAATTAGTTCATCATTTGACATGCAATTACTTTAATATCGGTAAAAAGCCTGATTTTGCAAGGATTTTCCGGCATAAGATGATAATCGCATCATACAGTCATCCACTTCATGCAAATATGAATCTAAAAAAATTAGATATAGTCTGGCACCTTCCCGTGCGCTATTTGTGCCCCGAAAAATTTAAAAACCTTTAAAGCAGATTAAAAACAATCAAAATGGATCAAAAATCTAAGATTTATAAGACACAAATATAAAACGTAATTTGTTGGCATATAGAAGGTTATGAAAACCATGCTCCAATAGTCCTCCCTCCTCCAAATTATTGTATCGCAAACGGCAGCTTCCTCACCCGCTTTCTTGGCGTTCTTTTTTCTATATTTACTATGCGTAATTAATGAACATAAAGCTCGTTATAAAATCCCCCTCATCTCTACCCTTCTCGTCCTCCTCCCATCCGCCGCCCTGTCCTTGAACACTGTGGAGAAGTTGCCGTTTGCGAAGTAATATTCCACGAATAAAAGGGCCGGTATGCCAGCCCCTAAATAGTCAGGAAATTCTCAATGTATTAGTCGATTATTCCTGCAAATAGCACGGTTCTTCGCCGCCCAGATACAAGTAAGTGATTAGATATGTAATATCAAAAATATTAACAACCAGATCGCAGTTGGCATCAGCGGCATTGACTGGCCAAGGTGCAGGGCCTTCCAGATATAAATTGGATATAATAAACGTAATGTCGAATATATTCACAGTTTCATCACGATTGGCATCGCCGTTTATATAATGCCAATTCTCCTCCACTTCGTAATTATACTCGTCGCTATCCCCCTCCGGCGGTAAACCCCGGTCAATAACTGTCATTGATTCTTCGGAGCCATCAATCCTGACGCCAACCGCGTACGTTGTTCGCTTAGCCGCTCCAGTTTCGGTGATAACACTAGCTATGTAAGTACCGCTCTTCGGATATGGAATTTTAATTGAATCATTCGCCGCCTCGGTATACGTCGCCGGGAATAAAGTCTGGGAAAGGACATCGTCAGCATCGCGTCCTATATAATACCCTTCCGGATCGGTTACCCAGAGGCTGATAACATTCGCCCTCCCCGTCGTATAGCCGACAATAGTAAGCGGACCAGGATCAATGGTATCATTTTGACAGAATTCCGATGTATTACCGAGAGTATCCGTCGCAGTTGCGGTAATGATTGATAATTGTTTTACGGTATGAGGAAATGTGTAATTAAAATCTCCATCCTCATCGCAGGTGGCCGAGCCAATATAACTGTAGGCTTCACCATGTTCTGATGGATCGGCGGGTCTTGTACTATCGCCAGCCGGGTGTGCCTCGAAAAACTCAATAACGGCGCTATTGGCAGCAGTACCGTACGTTGTAAAAGAACTATCGATATCCAAATAAACCACCGAATCAAATTCAGGAAAATTGAGAAGATCATTGGGGCCATTGTCAGTATCTCCTGAATCATTAGCGGTCACGCCGTCATCGCTAAGGTCAATACCTAGCAGTCCATTGCCGTAAATAATATTATTCGTTATTGTATTTCCAGTTGAGGTTGCTCCGATAATTTCAATTCCATTACCGGAAAAACCCGTGATAGTAAGGCCTTCAATATAATTGCTCGAGCTGTTTATAACCAGGCCGCTGCCAGGCGACCTGGCGGGACCGTTAATAATAACCGTATGCGCTCCACCCGGTGCCGATGAACCCTGAATAATAGTGCTATCATCAGTCAGCGCGGGAAGGGGATCAATTATTTGAATTGTATCTGAATCTAAAAATATAATTGTGTCTGTCCCAATCCGCGAATTGGCCAAGCTGATGGCCCAATAAAAACTCCCCGGGCCCGAATCAAAATAGTTTATCACCTGTATTTCAGAATCACAACTGTCTCCGATTCCGTCCTGATCGCCATCTGCCTGTCCTGGATTGTAAACGCCGGGGCAATTATCGCATGAGTCACCCCAGTTATCAGCGTCGAAATTTTCCTGATTAGGATTGTATATTTCAGGACAATTATCACAGGAGTTGCCGATACTATCCTCATCCGAGTCGACCTGTTCCGGATTATAAATATCGGGACAATTATCACAGGCATTACCAAGACTGTCGGAATCGCTATTTTCCTGATCGGGATTGTATATCTCAGGACAATTATCATAAACATCGCAAAATCCATCACCATCGCTATCAATACAGATTAGTGTCCAGCAATACGGACCGTTGAAATCGGGTGACGGCGGCTCAAACAACCAATCGTAAGTTTCAGTTCGACCGTCTATTGAGTCGATACAAAACGTACCCGTATCGTTGATCCGAAAACTAAATTGTATGTAAAGCTGTTCACCAAGATTAAAAGGCCAACCGGCATTTAATCCGATCCCGGTGATACTTATTGAATCCGGTAAATTCCCATCATAACTCCATCCCAAAATTTCAAAATAGATATCCCAAAATTCATCAAATCCATTCAGTAGCGTAATATTGTTGGTGGGACCTTCACCACCAACATCAATATGGGTTATATTCTGTATGCTATTATCAGTACTGAAAAACGCAAAAGGAGTACTATAAGCCACGCGATAACCGTTTTCTATCTCAAGACTATCATCATTATTCATATAAACATCAACCGTAAAATCGGTGTTGGCCAAGATTGAATCCAAACCTATTTGAGGTGCTGCATCAGCTCTGATTGTCATTGCGTCGGCTTTAAAAAATAGTAAACATATAGCGATAGTTGCCCAAGTTTTGTATAATTTTATTTTCATCGAATGTTCCTCCTTTCAGACATATTCCATTAAGAGCCTGAAATACATTGTTATCTATTGGACCATAATTTGTTTCCAAGAAGGAATCTCAGAGTTTCGCCTTTTTCCAAAAATTAGAAAAACCTCCCAGCTGAAATATTTAATAGCCGATTTAAATTGTATATTAAGAATACCAAAAAAAGTCTCTTTCGTCAAGCCCTAAATCCCCATCCCCCTCACATCCACTTTCCTCATTCTCCTCCCATCGGTCGCTCGGTCCTCAATCCATTTATCAATATCATTTTGCCTGTACCGGAAAGATTTTTGATCTTCACATACGGAATAAATCCCTCATGTGTCCACTGATAGATGGTGGACGGCTGAACACCGAGATACTCGGCGATTTCTTGTGGAGTCAGGAGTTTATTCATTTTTCGCCATTATTTTTGACCGCTAAAATTCCCTGTAACCGATATTCTTTCAATAAATTCCAGCGACACAAAGTAGGTAGTAGGTGAAGAGTGAAGAGTAAGAAGTGAAGAGTGGTTAGTTAAAGGTACAAGATTCTTCCTTTTCTTTAAATTAAAAGAAAGGAAAGAGCGAGCCAATAAAAGCGAGCGCCTTTTCGTCTTTTTTCGTTTTTTCAAAAATTTGCTGATTTTACTTTTCATCAGAAATTACCTTCAAGATTGAATCAACGACCGAATATTGCAAACTGTCGGCCATCAGTTTGCCATTGGAGTGTTTCCGTTTCGTGTTTTGAACAAGGACAATGTACTTTTTATTAAGGAAGTTTTTCCTGGCAAGTCTTTGGCCTTTTGCACGCGGTCCGCCATTAACCAGCACCCATTGTTGGTAATACTTGTGTTTAGGCGTTATAGTCCGTTCGGGGTAATTACAGGCCATAAACAATTCAGTATCATCTGTCCGGTTCATGTTCCGCATTTTCAAATGCCGGAAATCCAGGAAATCACGACCGATCTGGATATATATCAACAGTGGCGCTTTCCACATATCTGATTTCAAAGTGGATTTAGAATCTACTCTCATGTCGGAGCCACCCGGGAGCTAATAACGTGCGATACTATGAGTCTAAATTGATTGTCAATATTTTTGGCATTACCGGCCCGATGTCTTTCCTTGATCTAAGCGGTTCGCCCCCGGTGACTTGCGAGGAATGGTTGACGAATTGTGATGCTCCATTAAGGGAATAATCGTCGATAAAGCGATGAATCCGGAAGGCCCCGCTAATAAACGGGGTCTTTCTATTTTATCTTAATTTCCAATATGTGATAATAAAATGATTGCCGGACGGAGGATATTTATATTATATTTCTTTTCAAAGCGCGCTAAATTGTCAGGGAAAGGAGCAAACATGAGAAAACGTGCTATCTATTTGGGCACCGCAGTTGTTCTTCTGGCGTGTCTTGGCCTGGTCGCTCAAGATGAGAAGCCGTGGTTTGATATGAAAAACTGCGAATTCTGCAGCAACCTGTGTAAAGATCCCCACTTGTTGGAGAATATGACCTGGAATCATTATGATATTTCCAACGGGCTGATGAGCATAACGACCGTCAAGCCGGAATACCGTGAATCGTATCTGGAAGCCCAAAAGGCGATGCAAGCCCTGGGCGAGGAGATGATGGCGGGGAAGAAAGAGGTCAAGATGTGCGGGATGTGCGAAAATTACGGCAAACTATCAGGGCTTGGCGCCAAAGTCGAAGTGATTAATGCCAAGGAAGGCGATGTTGTTCTGATGACATCCGATAATCCCGAAGTCGTAAAATTGATTCATGAGCATGGCCAGCGGACACGTGAGGAGATGGCCAAAATGGAGTCGATGGAGAAGGAATAAATTTCGATTATAACAATACGCGGCAGATTTTTTGTCTGCCGCGTATACTATTTCATTGATTCTTCACTGAACATTAAAGGATACACTTCTTAGCGATTGTGCCGAGCCATTATGTCTTTTGGCCGAAATAAGGTACGAATGCTGTCCGGACCATAAGGTCGTTCCATTGAATGCAATAGATAAAATTATCTTTTACGAAAATATAATCTCGGCGTGAATGTTAACGTCCCGGAATTATTACACATTTAACTTGTTATATTTTGTTGCCTTAGCAGAATTAACAAAATCGAAAGGTATAAACAGCGATTATTTATCCGTTCTACCTTTCTTCACCCGGACATTGGGGAGAGGGACCATCCAAATATAAATAAGTAATAAGATATGTAACGTCGAAAATGTTGAAATTGAAATCGGCGTTGGGATCGCCGGCATCCGGCGGAAGCGGCTCCGGCCCATCCCGATACAGATAAGAGATCATATACGTGACATCAAATATATTTAATTCAGCATCGGCGTTCGCATCACCGCACAGATATGGCGGATTGGCAAACTCCCAGCAATAAGGGCCGCCGAAATCGGGCGAAGGATCATCCCAGAGCCAGTCATTGACCGGATCGATATAGGCCGAGTCGATGCAGAATGTCCTCGGCAAATCATGCACTTTTACCGTTCTGAAGGCAAATTCATAGACGTTTAACCATCCGGTATCCGGCAGCCAGCCGGATGTCGAGGCGGCGGCATGGCAAAAAGTATCAGGAAGAACGCCATCCCAGCCGAATTCAAGATACTCATTGGCGACATTCCAATCGACAGCAACCTCCGACCAGTGATCGATAAGCGACCCGGTCGAAAGGTGACCGCCAATATTCCGGTGAATTACATTGGTCATATCACCGCCGGGGCTGAAAAAATATAGCGGCAGACTAAAGCCGTATCGAGTGTCGCCATCGTTGGTCATCAACAGCCAGAGTGTAAAATCACCCGGCATATAAAATGTATCGGGGCCGCTATTCCACTCATTGCCTTCGATTACCGGCAGGAAATCAACGGTCGCTGACGAAGGCAAGCACAGGGAGATCAAGAGTGCCGCTGTATATAATATTGTCATTTTATTCATCTGGCATTCCTTTGGCTAACCGAGCAAAGTAATGGGGGAGAAGTATCATATATCACTCCCTTCTTTCGTAATCAATATAGTCATATCATCGTCAGTGTCAAGAAGTTCTTAAGCCATTCAGGGCTGTAAATAAGCGTCTTTGGATGATATTTTTGGTTGACCGGGGATTTAGAAGCGGTTAAATATACAGCATGAGAAAGATTCATAAATCCGTACTTTTATTTCTGGCGATATTCTGTCTTCCGCTCTTCGCAATCCCTGGCCAGGAGGGTGAGGACCAGCCTGCTGAAAAATCAGGGAAAAAGATAACGGACAAAACAATTTGCATCACTTTCGATAATCTTCCCGCCGAACGCAATTATTCGCATGAAGAAAGAAAACAGATAAACGAGGAAATCTTAGCGGCCCTGAAAAAACACAATGTCACCGCGGCCGGATTCGTTATCGGCGATAATGTCGAAGGTGACTGGAAAATCCTGGTCGATTGGCTGGAGACCAAGCAGACGCTCGGTTTTATGACCAGTTCCGGGCAGGACGTGGATAATGTCCCGGTCGAAATTTTCCTGGCCGATATTACCAAGGGCAAAGAAGTGATGGAGGATATTGTTCAGTCGTACGGGCAAAAAGGGCGGTATTTTCGTTTTCCGTTTCTGCATTACGGTGAAACGCCCGAGGTAAAAAACAAAGTCGAGAAATTTTTGAAGGATTACAAAATCAGTATTGCCCACGCCACGGTCGTTACCGAAGATTTTGTTTACAATCTATCGCTCGAGAAAATAATTAACAGCAATGATAGCCTGAAGTTTCTGGAGCTTCGGGATGAATATATTGCCCATATACTGGAACGTCTCGGTTATTATGAATCGCTCGCACTCGAAATCTTTGATCGACCGATTAGACATATTTTGCAGCTGCGCGCCAATCGTCTTAATGCCATGTTTCTTGATGATATTCTGACAACTATTGAAGACAAGGGATACCGGTTCATTTCTTTAAATTATGCTTTGAAAGACAGGGCTTATCAGCGTCCGGATGCCTATTATGGCAGCCGGGGGGTCTCTTTTCTGGAAAGAATTAAATATTCCGACCCGGATCTGCTGCCGGCGACGGAGTGAAATCTTCAAATTATTCGGATATGAAAAAGTGCCAGATATATTGCCGGATTTGGTGAATTTTTTCACAATATACTCTTGACTTCGGGCAAAAATACGTAATATATTAGGATGATGCTAATGACGCAGGCGAAAAAGGAATATTCTCTGGTGACAGAAAGGTCAAAATTCCGCTATCCCTCGTTTTCAAGGCCGATTATAGCTATTTTGGGCGGTTTTGGCAGCGGTAAAACCGAGGTTTCGGTGAATCTTGCCAAATATCTGGCGTCGACCGGGGATGAATCAGTCGCGATTGTCGATTTCGATCTGGTAAACCCGTATTTCCGTTCCCGTGAGGCGATTAAGGAAATGGAATCGCTGGGGATTCGGGTTATCGCGCCGCGGGGTGAGAATTATTACTCAGAACTGCCGATTCTTTTGCCGGAGGTGAAAGGCGCCATTGAAAACAGGGATGGAATCGTTATTCTTGACATCGGCGGCGATGCCCAGGGAACAAAGGCGCTCGGCTCTATTTCGGAAGTTTTTCAACCCGATACTTATGATATGCTGATGGTTCTAAACAGCCGTCGACCGCAGACTTCCGACGTCGATCGGTGTATAAAAACTATGCAGCGGATTGAGATAACTGCCGGATTAAAATTCAGCGGTCTTATTTCCAACAGCCACATGATTGATGAAACTGACGCCGATGTTATTCACGAGGGATACAATCTGGCGATAGATGTCAGCCGCGTAAGCGGTTTGCCGCTTGTATTTGTCAGCGCCAAGAATGAAGCCCTGGAACTTGTGAATGCCAAGGATTTTGAATGTCCGGTGCTGCCGCTCACGCGATCGATGTTAAAACCGTGGGAGCGTCAGACCGGTAAGAATAAAATATAGCATGAAAGCAACAAAATAGATCATGCCGGGAATTAAAATAGATAAAGTGTACTGCAAAGGATGTGAGTTGTGTGTCCATGCCTGCCCGATGCAAATTATTTCCATGTCGAAGGAGATAAATGTCAAGGGATATTTCATAGCGCATGTGCATGAGCCGTCGAAGTGCATCGGATGCAGAATTTGTGCTATTATCTGCCCGGATGTAGCGATTGAAGTTAAGACGCACGGGACTACTTTTGCCCTGTTTGATTATTGATCGGGATAGATACGATGGCTAAGAAATTAATGAAAGGTAATGAGGCGATCGGCGAGGCGGCCGTCTGTGCCGGAGTGAAGCACTATTTCGCCTATCCGATTACGCCTCAAAGCGAAGTGGCCGAATATCTGTGCTGGCGGCTTCCCGAAGTCGGCGGCGTATTTGTCCAGGCCGAATCGGAGGTGGCGGTCGGCAATATGCTGTTTGGCGCCGCTTCGACCGGCAAGCGTGTTTTTACGACATCTTCCAGCCCCGGAATCAGTCTTATGCAGGAAGCTATCTCGTATATGGCCGGAGCCCATTTGCCGGCAGTACTCGTCAATATTATTCGAGGCGGTCCCGGATTGGGGGGCATTTTGCCGGCGCAATCCGATTATTTTCAGGCGACCCGCGGCGGCGGCCATGGCGATTACCGGACTATCGTTCTGGCCCCGGCGTCGGTGCAGGAGGCGGTCGATTTGATGATTCTGGCCTTCGACCTGGCCGATAAATATCGGACGCCGGTGATGCTAATCGGCGATGGGATGATCGGACAGATGATGGAGTCGGTTGAATTTCCTGAAGAACGCCGCGAGCCCAACAATCCCGATGAAAGCGACTGGGCGTTAAATGGTGCAAAAAATCGCGAACCGCGCATCATAAAATCGCTTTTTCTGGATCCCCAGGAGCTCGAGGATAACTGTCTGAAGCTGGAGGCCAAATATAAAGAGATAAAAGAAAAAGAAGTGCGGCACGAACTGTATAATGTCAGCGATAAAAACCGGATTTTGATTATCGGATACGGAACAATGTCTCGTATTTGCCAGACGGCCATCGATGAACTGGAGGAGGAAGGCATCAGTGTCGGTTTATTCCGCCCGGTCAGTTTGTTTCCGTTTCCAGAAAAGGAATTGCATAAGGAAGTCGCCAAAAAAAATATAAAAACGGTTCTGACAATCGAGATGAGTACCGGGCAGATGGTGGAAGATGTGAAGTTAAGTGTTTTAGGGATTAAGCCGGTGGAGTTTTTCGGCAGGACCGGCGGGATTGTGCCATCACCGGATGAAGTCAAAGAGAAAGTACGGGAGCTTCTGTGATATTAAGTGCTATTAATGAAGGCTGGTGTTGACAAAATGTCGGATGAAACGACAATTTTCAAAAGACCGGAATCGCTGAGTGATAAAATCACTCACTACTGTCCCGGTTGTACGCATGGTGTGATTCACCGTCTGGTGGCCGAGTCGCTTGATGAACTGGGTCTTCGGGAACGTGCGGTCGGTGTGGCGCCGGTCGGTTGCTCGGTTTTTATATACAATTATTTTAATTGTGATTTCATGGAAGCGGCGCATGGTCGGGCGCCGGCACTGGCGACCGGTTTCAAACGCACGCGTCCCGACATGATTGTCTTCACTTATCAGGGTGACGGCGACCTGGCCTCGATCGGAATGGGTGAGATAGTACATGCTGCCAATCGGGGCGAGAAGTTCACCACGATATTCGTCAATAATGCCATTTACGGAATGACCGGGGGACAGATGGCGCCGACGACGATGCCTAATCAAAAGACGACGACAACCCCGGCCGGGCGGGATGTTTCTCTGGCCGGATATCCGGTCCGAATGGCCGAATTACTTGCCACCCTGAAAACGCCGTCGTTTATTGCGCGGGTGGCGGTTCACACGCCGATGCATATTGTCAATGCAAAAAAAGTCATTAAAAAAGCGTTTCGGCTTCAGAAAGAAGGAAAATGTTATTCACTGGTGGAAGTGCTGTCGACCTGTCCGACCAACTGGGGAGTAACACCTTTGGCCGGGACCAAATGGGTTGAAAGCGATATGAAACCGTACTATCCGCTGGGGATTTTCAGGGATCCCGAAAGGGAGGACAGCCGATAATGCCGCAGCAACGCGAAGTCGTTTTTGCCGGTTT